>Ga0315548_1001862_pt1 | contig 17063 bp, 15 predicted proteins | sample SalMarSW160110MG_2_FD_202540 | JGI IMG/M metagenome (GOLD analysis project Ga0315548, IMG submission 202540) | Salt marsh sediment microbial communities from the Plum Island Ecosystem LTER, Massachusetts, United States - Salt Marsh Sediment SW1601-110 ...
CAGCCGAGAAGATTGAGCATGGTGGACTTGCCCGAGCCCGAGGTGCCCACGATAGATAGCATCTCACCCTGCTTGATGGATAGGCTGACCCCGTTCAGGGCGTAGACCTCTACCTCGCCCATGCGGTAAATCTTGGTCACGTTTTCCAGCTCAATCAGTTCCATAACTACCTAAAAGAGCCCGCCCAGTTCGGTGGCGCCGCGCTTTTCCACCGCTACCATATCGCCTTCACTGAGCCCCTCTAAAATTTCGGTCTTGAGGCCATCGCTGATGCCGGTAACCACCACCCTTTGCTCCAGTTCACCGTCGACGCTGACCCAGACCACAGTATTGCCCTGGTCATCAAAGCCGACCGCCCGCTCCGGCACCAGCAGGGTGTCTTCACTGTTATCTATCATGATATCGGCGGTGGCGCTCATGCCCACCTTTACCCCGGCATCGGCGGGGATGGTAAGGCTGACGGTGACCTCGTAGAGCACCAGGCCGACATCTATCTTCGGCACCGGGCTGATTGAGGTAACCGTGCCCTCAAAGAGTTCATCGGCTATGGCGTCAACCTCAATAACCGCGCTCTGCCCCACCTCTACATCGGGGATGTCTATCTCGTCCACCTCCGCCTCAAGCTCCAGGCTGGTGGGGGTAATGAAATAGATAGCTACCGTCGGCGCCATGGTCGGGGGAGGGATAATATCGCCTTCATCGACATAGACGGCACCGACTATGCCATCAAAGGGGGCGGTAATGGTGGCCTCGGCTAAATCCTTCTGCGCCTGCTCCAGAGCCTCGCGGGCGGCGGCTACCTCCAGCCGCCTTAAAGACACCTCGGCCGACTCGCCGCCGGCCTGCATCTCCTCCAGCCGCTGCTCGGCGGCGGCCAGGTTCACCTCGGCCTGGTAGACCTCGTTTCGCCAGTAATCTACCTGCTCCGGAGAATTAGCCTCGTCCAGCTGAAGCTGGACATAGTTCAGATAGGAGCGGGCATTAGTCACCGCCGCCCGGGCGGTGGTGAGGTCGGGCTGGGCGTATACCTGCTGGGTTTTATCCAGATTATACTCCGCCGTGGCCAGGGTCAGCTGGGCCTGAGCTAAAGACAGCTCCAGTACGCCGGTATCCAGCTTGGCCAGCACGTCACCCTGGCTGACCTGGTCACCCGCTTCAACATATACCGCCTCCACCTTGCCGCCGGTGCCGAAAGCCAGGCTGGCATCCTGGGAGACGGTTATATTACCGCTGCCGCTGACGATAACGGTCAGGTCACCTCGAACCACCTCGACCAGCTCTCCCCCGTCCGTGCTCTCATCGCCCGGCGCCGGGCAGGCTACCACGCCGACTAAAGCCAGACACAAGAGCGAGGCGGCTACTATCTGCCATAACTTTATCTTATTTCTTCTCATCGGCTTCCCTCCCGGGAGCTCCCACTATCAGCTTTGGATTGTGTCTGGCCTGTCAGCAAGCCCTCGACAGTGGTCAGTTGTTCGCTGACCCTTCTTACTAATTGTTCTACGGCATCAGATTTTAATAAGGTTAATCCCTTCCTCCCAGGCCCCGAGAAAACAAGTAACGTAGCTCCCAACTCTATTTCCAGCTCCTTGCGGGCATGGGCAGGTATAACCACCTGCCCCCTAGGGCCGACTGTCGCTGAGCCGAAACACTTAAATTCATGCCAGCTATCTTTGCCTTCCATGATGCCTCCTCTCCTCAAGCAATAAATGTCTGATTTATATGAAATGTAGCATTTCTATGAAAAGTTGTCAATTGTCTGCGGGAAAATTGGGAGGAAAAGTTAACTTGCCGCCTCTACCCCAGCTCTCTGGCCCTGTCGTAGGCGGCTTGAACCGCCCGCTTGACCAGCTCGGTGAACTCACCTTTTTCAAACTGCTCCAGCGCCCGGGCGGTGGTGCCGCCGGGGGAGGTAACCTTTTTCCTGAGCTCGGCGGGCTCTTCGCCCGACTGCTGGATAAGGCGGCCGGAGCCGAGCATGGTCTGCAACACCAGCCTGCGGGCCATATCGCGGGGGAGGCCGATGGCCACCGCCGCCTCAATCAGCGACTCCACCATCAGGAAAAAATAGGCCGGGCCGCTGCCGCTGACCGCCGTGGCCATATCAATATACTTTTCGTCGTCGACATAGACCTCAACACCCATCGCCCCCAGAATAGCCCCCACCAGCCCCTTCTGCTCTTCGCTAACCTCGGGGGTGGCCGTCCAGACGCTCATCCCCTCGCCGATCTGGGCCGGGGTGTTGGGCATGGCCCGGGCGACGGCACCGTGCTTGAGCCCTTTAGACAGGGTATCTATTCTGGCTCCGGCGACGATGGAGAGTACCACCTGGTCGGATTCGAGGCGGCCGCCCAGTTTGGCCATTACCTCGGCCAGATTCTGGGGCTTGACCGCCAGCACCACTATCTCCTTGCCCGAGATAGCCTCCAGGTTGTCGGCCATGGCCGCCACCCCGTACTGCTGCACCAGGGCTTTGCGCCGGGCCAGGCTGACATCGCTGACCCAGATAGCCTCGGGCTTGGCCAGGCCATCCTCCAGCACCACCGCCAGCATGGCCTCCCCCATATTGCCGCCGCCGATAAAAGCTATTTTCATTAAGGTGACCCTATCCCCTTTATCCCCTTCCCCTAGACAAGGGGAAGGGGAAGATTTTTTCTTCAAGAGGGACTCCGTCCCTCTTAGACACCCTGATTATTATATCATAATATATTTTGGGGTTTTAGCCCAATTTAAGGGCGGTGGGCGGGAATAGATTTAAAAAGGGGTGGGGCTTCTTACTTAACAACTAAATTGACCAGCCTGCCGGGTACATAGACCACCTGGGCAATCTGCTTACCCTCAATGTGGGGCTTGACCTTCTGGGATTCCAGTGCCAGCGTTTTGGCTTCGTCCTCGGTGACCGAGACCGAGACCGTGAGCCGGTCGCGCAGCTTGCCGTTGACCTGAACCACCAGGGTAATCTCCTCCTCCCTGGCTAGTTCCTCGTTCCAGTTGGGCCAGTCCTGATTATGAATGCTGTACTGGTGGCCGGTCTGCTGCCAGAGCTCCTCGGCCAGGTGAGGGGCGGTGGGGGCCAAAAGCAGCAGCAGCTTATCGATAGCCTCTTTCCAGGCGGTGGCGCTGACGGCGCCCTCCTCTTTGACCCTGCTCAGGTGGTTGGTGAACTCCATCAGGGCGGCAATCATGGTGTTGAGGCGGAGCTTCTCCAAATCCTGGGTCACCTTGCGGATGGACTGGTGGCTCAGGCGCTCCAGCTCGCGCTCCGCCCTGACCTGACCGCCGGCCGACTCGTCCCAGCTATAGCCACCCAGCACCAGGCCCCAGAGCCGGTTGAGCCAGCGGCTGATGCCGCTGATGCCGCTGTCGTCCCACTCGCCGCCCTGCTCCCAGGGGGCGATAAACATTAAATAAGCTCTCACGGCATCGGCACCAAGCTCGGCCACGTAGTCATCCGGGTTGACCACGTTGCCCCGGGACTTGCTCATCTTGCGCTTCTCGGCGATGATAATCCCCTGATTGAACAGCCGGGTAAAAGGCTCGCCGAAATCGACCAGCCCCATGTCCCGGATGGCCTTGGTGAAGAAGCGGGCGTAGAAAAGGTGCATCACGGCGTGCTCGGCGCCGCCGGTATAGAGGTCTACCGGCAGCCAGTATTTCACCTTTTCCGGGTCGAAGGCGGCTTTATCATAATGGGGGCTGGCATAGCGCAGGAAATACCAGGAGGAGCACATGAAGGTGTCCATAGTATCCGTCTCGCGCTTGGCCGGGCCGGAGCATTTGGGGCAGGTGGTGTTGACGAACTTCTCGTTGTATTTTAACGGCGATTCGCCGGTGGGCTTGAACTCGGCGTCTTCGGGGAGTAAAACCGGTAAATCTTTTTCGGGGACGGGCACCGCGCCGCACTTCTCACAGTAAATTATGGGGATGGGCGCCCCCCAGTAGCGCTGGCGGGAAATGAGCCAGTCGCGCAGCTTGTAGGTTACGGTGCGCTTGCCCCAGCCCTGCTTCTCCAGAAATTCGGAGACGGCCTCGATGCCCTTTTCACTGGGCAGCTTATCGAACTGGCCTGAATTGACCATAGTGCCCGGTTCGATATAGGCCTCCTCTAATTCGGCGCCGTCCCAGCCGGGCGGGGCAATGACCACCGGGATGGGCAGCTTATACTTCCTGGCGAAGGCGAAGTCGCGCTCGTCGTGGGCGGGTACCGCCATCACTGCCCCGGTGCCGTAGCTCAGCAGCACGTAGTCGGCAATCCAGACGGGCACCTTCTCCCCGTTGAGGCGGTTGGTGCAGTAGGCGCCGATGAAGACGCCGTCCTTCTCTCTTTCCGTGGAGAGGCGCTCGATTTCGCTCTGGCGGCGGGACCTGGCGATATAGGCCTCGACCTCGGCTTTTTTATCCGGCGCGGTCAGCTTGGCCACCAGCGGGTGCTCCGGGGCCAGAACCATAAAGGTGACGCCAAAAGTAGTATCGGGGCGGGTGGTAAAGACCCGAATCTCTCTCTCTTTAACACCGGGGTGGTCTAAAGCGAAGGATATCTCGGTGCCAAAGCTCTTGCCAATCCAGTTGCGCTGCATTATCTTGATGCGCTCCGGCCAGTCTATGCCGTCAAATTCCAGAAGCTCATCGGCGTAGGCGGTGATGCGGAAGAACCACTGCTCCAAATCGCGGCGCACCACCGGGGTCTCGCAGCGCTCGCAGATGCCCTCGCCGACCACCTGCTCGTTGGCCAGCACCGTCTGGCACTGGGGGCACCAGTTCACCGGCGCCCTGTCCCGGTAGGCCAGGTCTTTCTCGTAGAGCTTTAAGAAGAACCACTGCGTCCACTTATAGTATTCGGGCAGGCAGGTGATGACCTCGCGGCTCCAGTCGTAGATGGCGCCAATGCTCTTGAGCTGGCGGCGCATGTTTTCTATATTCTGCATCGTCCAGGTGAAGGGGTGAATGCCCCGCTTGATGGCAGCGTTTTCGGCGGGCAGGCCGAAGGCGTCGAAGCCCATGGGGTGGAGGACATTATAGCCCTGCATCCGCTTGTAGCGGGCGTGGACATCGGAGGGCGCCATGGGATACCAGTGGCCGATGTGGAGGTCGCCCGAGGTGTAGGGGAACATGGTCAGGGCGTACCACTTGGGGCGGGGGTCGTCATCGCTCACCTCGTAGAGCTTATCCTCAGCCCACTTCCGCTGCCACTTCTTCTCTATTTCCCGGGGATTATAACCGGTCATTTTACTGGGGCTAATTGTAGCAAGATTAGCCCTGCGGCGCAATTGGGGGGTGGGGGGTTGAAAGACAGGGCACCTAAAGCGTAATATGGCAAAAGGGGTATTTCAGGTGATTATCGGGCTTTTAGTCTTTATGGTCTTTCTGGCCTTTCTCTTCGCCAACTGGGAAATCCAGATTGAGGGCAAGGACGGCTGGGCGGCCAAGCTGCCCGGCTGGCGCCTGGAGAAGGGGTGGCTGGTAAGGTTGATAGGAGAGCGCCCCATCACCGGCTATCACATTTTCATGATCTCTTTTACCATTGCCATTGTTCACCTGCCGCTTTTCTTTACTCCCTGGAGCTGGCGGCTTGAATGCCTGCTCATAGGCTTCTACGCGGGAATGATGCTTCTGGAAGACTTCTTCTGGTTTGTCTTTAACCCCCATTACGGGATTAAGAACTTCCGCAAGGGAAAAATCTGGTGGCACAAGGGGTGGTGGGGGCCTGTACCGAGTTTATACTGGATTCTGCTCGTTATCGTCGTCCTGCTGTTCTATTTCGGCTGGAAGGCTATCTAGTCTGCTGGCGGGCATAGACAGCCGCCCCCAGCACCCCGGCATCATCACCAAGCTCAGCGGTAACAATGCGCACCGCGCCGGCGCATAATGGGAAAGCCCGCTGCCTTACCACCTCTCTGGCCGGCTCGAGCAAAAGCTCGCCCATCTTGGACAGGCCACCGCCAACGATTATCACCTCCGGGTTAAAGATATTGACCAGGTTCACCATGCCCACGCCGAGATAGCCGGCGGCCCGGGAGATTACCTCAAGCGCCAGCCGGTCGCCGCCCTGCGCCGCCATGGCAACCTCTTCCGCGGTGATGCCCTCCAGGACACCGGACACCATATCGGTGAGCCGGGAGCGTTCTCCCTGTTTGATACGTCTTTTCGCCTCACCGGCCACCGCTTTTCCCGAGGCCAATACCTCCAGGCAGCCGACGTTACCGCAGCCGCATTCCGGGCCGTTAGCGTCGATGGTCATGTGCCCTACCTCGCCGGCACAGCCCGATGTTCCGGAATAGAGTTCATCGTTAACGATAATACCGCCGCCGATTCCGGTGCTGACCGTGATATAGATAAGATTAGCCGCACCCCTGCCCGCCCCCAGGCGGTGTTCGGCCAGGGCGGCGGCATTGGCATCGTTGAGCAGGCAGCTATCAACCCCATACCGTTTTCTCACCATGTCCCGCAGCGGGACATTAATCCAGCCAGGGAAGTTCGGCGATGATGTTATCAATCCTTTATCGGTATCTATGGCGCCGGCGGCGGCAATGGCTATGCTCTCCAGCTGGGCTGAGTCAACATTACCTTGAGATAAGAGCCGGTCAATGGTGGCAAATATCCGGCCAATAACCGCTTGAAGCCCCTCGGCAGCCAGAGTAAGAGAATGCGCTTTGTCCATCACCCGGTTGTCGGGCGCAATAAGCGCCGCGGCTATCTTGGTGCCGCCAAGGTCCACGGCCAGGACAGGCAGCCCTTCATTTTTAGTCGGCGGCATGGCAAGGGAAATTATAACATAACGGCACCTAAAACAGGGGAATAGCCCGATTTTTAGAGTAAGTTTTTCTTCCCACCCTTCCACCCTATAGGGCTGCGCCCTCAATCCCTCGCTTTTTGGGGGGTGGGATATAATCTCTTCTCTCTGGGGGTGGGGTGAAAAGGGCTTTAGCCCTACCACAAGGGTGGTGGGCGGGAAAAGATATAAAAGGGGTTGGGGGGAGAAAGACAATACTTAGTGCTATAATTAGCCTTGATGAGACCCTTGCTACCCCAAATCCTTCGGCTCCTGATAAGCGGCAAAACCGGCCCCTTCGTCTTTGAGCCGCAGCCGGTGGTCTGGCCGACAAAACCCTCCAGCATTAATCTCTACATTCACCTGCCATTTTGTCGCCAGCTCTGCCCCTTCTGTCCCTACGTGAAAGAGGTCTATGACCCCAAAAGCAGCGCCGCCTACCAGCGGGCGATAATCAAGGAGCTGGAAAGCTACCGGGGGTTATGGGGGGAGGTCGGTGTGGAGTCGGTGTACTTCGGCGGCGGCACCCCAACGCTGACGCCGGAGATAGTAATCGAGACCCTGGCCTGGATAAAGGGGAATTTCCGCCTCGGGGGTGAGGTAGGAGTCGAGGTCCATCCCCTAAATGCCTCCCGTTCCCTTCTCGAGTCTTTGAAGAAGAGCGGGGTTAGCCTGGTGAGTCTGGGGGTACAGAGCTTCAACGACCGCCTGCTCAAAGTTCTGGGGCGCGACTATGATAGCCAGCTGGCTAAAGAGGCCTGCCGGCGAGCGCTTGAGGCCGGTTTTGCCACCGTAGATGCTGATTTGATATTCGCCATTCCCACTCAGAGCCGGCAGGAGGTGGAGGCCGACGTTGCAACAGCCTGCGAGCTAGGCGTAGACCAGATATCCGCCTATCCCCTGCTCTATTTCTCTTATGCGCCGCTGAGGAGGCAGCTACATAAAGCCAGAGTGACCACGCCGCCCTGGTGGGTAGAAAGGCAAATGCTGGGAGCAATAGTGAAGAAGACGCAGGAGGCCGGTTACCAGAGAACAGCGGTCTGGAGTTTTAGCAAGCCTCAAGCGATGCGCTATACCACCGTCACCAAGGAATCTTTCGTGGGTATTGGGGTCAGCGCCACGACAATGATGGGCGATTATTTCTCGGTGAACACCTTTTCCGTTCCCGAATATATCAGGACCGCCGATAAAGGCCTCAGGCCGGCTCTGGCCACCAGGCTGGACACCAGGGACAAGATGGCCTACTGGCTGTTCTGGCGCGGCTATGACCTGGCTATCGACACCGATAAGCTCAAGTCCATTTTTGATAGAGGCCTGCCCTGCCACATTCAGGGCCTGCTTTCCCTATTCAGCCGGCTGGGGTTGGCCAAGCGCGAGGGGGATACCTTTTACCTGACCGGGGGGGGAGCTTACCTTTTCCACCTGCTTGAAAAGGAATATACACACGCCTATCTGGAGAGGCTCTGGGGGGCCGGCCTTAAGGAAGCCTGGCCCCAGAAGGTGGTAATTTAAGACAGGTTTGGGGGTTTCCCTAAAGGGCGGTGGGCAGGAAAAGATATAAATGGGGGCGGGGGGCAAAGCCCCCCTTAATTATCCAGCCTTGTACTCCTTAATCAACGCCTCAATGACCTCTTGAAACATCTTGTTGTGCGCATCCCTGCCCGCAAGATAGTCTGGCAGCACCCACTCCATATCCTGGAGGTTTTCCACCATCATGGGGAGGAGGTCATAGGGGAGGGACAGCAACACCAGACCCCCCGGCATTACCTGCCTGGACTTCATGCCGGCGCCAAGGCCGCTGACGGTAAAGTTCAGCTCGCCGCTGACGAAGGGATGTATGAACAACCAGGCGCAGCCGATAACCGTCGTCCCTTTAGCCTGCCACATCTTGCCGCTGGTATAAGCGTAGGCCCGGAGCAGAATCTCCGCCTGGTCAGAGGTAGCCGTGCAGACCAGAACATCGGGGTCAAAGGTCAGTTTATCTAAAGGCGCAAAAACGATATACCTCACCGAGCCCTTGGCCAGGGTGGGGACGGGGGGATAGACCCGGCGGTTGGCCCTTGCCTCTTTATAGAGGCCCAGTCGGGGGCCGACCATGCCGCTTTCGAAGACGGCGTCAGGTTCGACCATACCCAGCACCAGCGGGCCCACGCACTCAAAGTCTTCGGCGGTGGCGTAGAAAGCCTCTCCCTTCTGGGCCTCGGGGAGCATCTCGCATAAAGCCAGCTTCTTATCCAGCTTCTTGATACCTTTAGGCTTGTTAAGCAGGAACTTAACGCCCACCGGCGGCCGCTCGAAATTGAACTTTTTAAATATGGACAGGTCCTTCTGAATGGTGCTCATCTCCAGTCTCCTTTCAGTTATTTATAGACGCCGTACTCCCGAGTGACTTTAATGATTTGTTTGAAGACCGAATTCACATTTAGAGCAGGTATCCTCGTCGCCGTAGGCCTGACAGTAGGTCCCTTCCTCTTTCCAGCAGGGCTTGGCGCAAACCGCCAGCTCGGAGCGGTGCATACAGGTGGGGCAACCTTCCAGCTGCCAGCAGGGGTAAAGGCGCAGATAGTGGCGTATCGCCGGCAGGTTGAGGTCCTCGGTCATAAGCTTCTGAATGAAGCGCAGGCGTTGGAGGTCGGCCTCGGAATAAAAGCGGCGGCCGCTCCTGCGCTGCGGCTTGATTACCCCATGCCGCTCCCAGACGCGGATGGTCTCGGGGTGGACATTGAGTAGCTCTGAGACGACACCTATCGGAAATACCGGTAAGTTCTTCATGCTACCTCAATCTCTGGTGGAGCCGGGGGGATTCGAACCCCCTACCTTTTGACTGCCAGTCAAACGTTCTCCCAAGTGAACTACGGCCCCATTAAAGACCTTTAATTCAACCATAATGCTCCGCCGCCCTCCTGCCCGATGATTTACCTCTCTGCCGGAGGTAGGTGGTGCTGTCCTTCTGCCAGACCCAGAGGTGGTGGTCGGGGACAAGCCAGCCGGTGAAAGACTGCCGCGAGGGATAGACAATATAAACCGCCTCGGCGACCCGGTTGAGTTCGGTCAGGGCCTGGCTGGCGGCATCGACGGTGGGCAGGTGTTCCAGCAGGTGGCTGGCGAAAACGGCCCCGAAGCACTTATCGGCAAAGGGTATATGGGTAACGCTGGCCACTACCGCCTTGGGGTGGCCGTCAAAGGCGCGGCGGTCTATATCAAGGCAGACATCACCGTTGCCATGAGCCGGCCTGTTCAAGCGGCGGCGGGTGCGGGTGACACCCCAGGGGCCACCGGCCACCAGCAGGGGCTTGCCTTCCTTGAGGGCGCAGGCGCAGGCGGCCTTATACTGCCGGCCTTTAAACTGGTTTTCGATTATCCAGACCGCCAGCTGCCATAAGCCCACCCCGACGACTATGGCCAAGGCTATGAACCAGAGATACTCCATAATCTCTCATTATACTCCCAAGAAGTGAAATAGTGAAGCCAGCCCGAAATAGCCACAATAAGCGATGAATAAGCTCTTGACCAGATTGCCCAGCAGGGAGAAAACGAAGAATTTCAGCGGCGGGTAGCGCAGGGCGGCGATGGCCAGGGTCATCGGTAAATGGACAGGATTGAAGAGAGCCGACATAACAAAGACCGCCCAGGAACCGTGCCGCTGCGCCCAGCCGAGGGCTCTATTATAGTGTCTATTATCAATATTAACCGTAAATTTATGGTAGAGACGGCTGCCGCTGTAGCCGACCAGGAAGGTGAGCAGCTGGCCCAGACTGGCGCCAACGGCGGAAATCATCCCCACCCACAGCGGGGCCAATGCCCCCCAGGACGGGGCCAGCAACGAGGGCACGGTGAAGACCAGCAGCCAGTAGGGGAAGGGGGTGGCAATAAAGTTGACCACGCTGCCAGCGATGAAGGCGAAGATGAAGACACCCAGCAGACCGTACTTCTCGATATGAACTACGCTCATCAGGGCGTCTTTATAGTAGACCACCACCACACACAAAGCGACGGTAACCACCACGGTGAGGACACCAATCATAATCCCCTTTTTGGGCAGGCGCCGCCGCTCAACTTGCTGGCTCATGCCTTAAAATCCATTCCACTCACTTTATTGCCTCATACTTTATCACAACTTAAGCGCCGGTGCTATTTAGCCACCCCGGCCGCTTTAGCCTTCTTGGCCGTCTTGCCGCTAAAAGTCAAGCCTTCCTTACCCAGGGCAACCCTGATGGTATCGCCCTCGTTGAGCTGGCCGCTCAGGATTTTGGCCGACAGCGGGTTCTCCACGTAGCGCTCGATGGCCCGCCGCAACGGCCGGGCGCCGTAGACCGGGTCGTAGCCTTCCTTAGCCAGCCAGGATTTTGCCTCTTCGCTGAGCTCGATATTGATCTTGCGGTCGGCCAGGCGCTCCTGCAGGTCCTTAACCAGCAGGTCGACAATCTGGCGGAGCTGCTGCTCGGTAAGCTGGTGGAAGACGATTATCTCGTCGATGCGGTTGATGAACTCGGGGCGGAAGGTCTTTTTCATCTCGCCCAGCACCCGCTCCTTCATGGCATCGTAGTCCAGCTTTTCGGCCTTAGTTTCCTTGGCAGCGGCAAAGCCCAGGCTCATCTGGCGGCGGATAAGCTCGGCGCCGACGTTGCTGGTCATGATGACCACCGTGTTCTTGAAGTCCACCGTCCGCCCGTGGCCATCGGTCAGGCGGCCGTCGTCCAGTATCTGTAGGAGGCTATTAAAGACCTCGGGGTGTGCCTTCTCAATCTCGTCGAGGAGAATCACCCGGTAGGGGCGCCGCCGCACCGCCTCGGTAAGCTGTCCGCCCTCGTCGTAGCCAACATAGCCCGGCGGGGCGCCGATAAGGCGGGAGACGGTGTGCCGTTCCTGGTATTCCGACATGTCCAGCCGCACCATGGCGTTCTCGTCATCGAACAAAAAGCGGGCTAAAGTGCGAGCCAGCTCGGTCTTGCCCACCCCGGTGGGGCCGAGGAAGATAAAGCTGCCAATGGGGCGGCGGGGGTCCTTAAGCCCGGCCCGGCTGCGCCGGATAGCCTCGGAGATGGCGGTGACCGCCTCCTCCTGGTTGACCAGGCGCTCGTGGATGCGCTCTTCCATATGGAGCAGCTTTTCGGCCTCGCCCTCCATCATCTGGGAGACGGGGATGCCGGTCCATTTGGAGATAAGCTGGGCGATGTCTTCTTCACCGACCACCTCATCCAGCTTCTCCTCTTTAAGCCACTTACTCTTGGCCTGATTATACTCGTCTTCGGCGCGCAGGCGCTCACTCTTTATCTGGGCCACCCGCTCGTAGTCCTGCCGCTGCGAGGCGGCCTCTTCCTCGTTGGTCAGCTCTTTTACCTTCTGCTCTAAAGATTTAACTTCAGGCGGGGCGCTCTCGGTATCGATGCGCAGTTTCGAGGCGGCCTCGTCGATAAGGTCAATAGCCTTATCGGGAAGCTGCCTATCCGAGATATAGCGCTGGCTTAACTTGGCCGCCGCCTCCAGGGCCTCATCGGTAATCTTGACCTTATGATGTGCCTCGTAGCGGGGGCGGAGGCCTTTAAGCATCTCTATGGTGTCCTCAACAGAGGGCTCGCTTAAGAAAACCGGCTGGAGACGGCGCTCCAGCGCCTTGTCCTTTTCGATGAACTTGCGGTATTCGTCCATGGTGGTGGCGCCGATACATTGCAGCTCGCCGTGAGCTAAGGCCGGCTTGAGCATGTTGCCGGCGTCAATAGACCCCTCGGCGGCCCCGGCGCCGACCACGGTGTGAATCTCGTCAATAAACAGGATCACCTCTCCCTGCGCCTGGCGGACTTCGTCCATGACCGCCTTGAGCCGCTCTTCGAACTCGCCGCGGAACTTGCTGCCGGCGACTAAGGCTCCCATATCCAGAGCCACTACCTTGCGCCCTTTAAGCGAATCGGGGACATCATCGGCGGCAATCTTCTGCGCCAGCCCTTCGGCGATGGCCGTCTTGCCCACGCCGGCTTCGCCGACGATGACCGGGTTGTTCTTGGTGCGCCGGGTGAGCACCTGCATCACCCGCTTGATTTCATCGTCACGGCCGATAACCGGGTCGAGCTTGCCCTTGCGAGCCATCTCGGTCAGGTCGCGCCCGTACTTTTCCAGGGAGCGGTACTTGCTCTCCGCCCTAGCATCGGTAACGCGGTGGCCGCCCCGCAGTTTCTGCAGGGCGGAGTAGACCTTCTCCTGGTCAACGCCATTGCGTTTTAAGATAGCCGCCGCTTCGCCTTTCGGCTCGCCGGCGATGGCGATGAGCAAATGCTCGGTGCCGATGAACTCGTCCTTGAGTCTGTCGGCTTCCTCACCGGCAGTCTTGATGAGGTTGGCGATGCGGGGGGTGGCATAAAGCTGTCCCGTTTCATAGGTAACCCGGGGCGTCCGCTCCAGGGCGGCGGCGATATCGGGCTTGACCGCCTCGACGTCAACCTTAAGCTCCCGCAGGATGTCGCCGACCAGCCCGCGCTCCTGCTGGAGTAACGCCAGCAGGATATGCTCCACATCCCACTGGCTGTGGTGGTACTGACGAACCAGCTCCTGGGAGGCGGCTAACGCCTCCTGAGCCTGTTCGGTAAATCTTTCCTGTTTCATAGTCTAATGCACCTTCCCAAGATTTATCATTTTATCGCCTCTAAAGCCGGCCGGCAAGTGCCTAATCCTCTTCCTTGACCCGCTCCAGCTCGTCTTCAAGCTCCTGCACCTGCCCCTGCAGTTCCAGCACCCGCTGCACCATGCGCATGATAACCTCGGCGCCGGCCAGATTGACCCCCAGGTCGTCCATGAGGGTTTTCACCCGCCTCAGCTGGGCGATGTCGCTTTCCGAATAGAGCCGTATATTGCCCCGCGAGCGGGAAGGCTCGACGATGCCGATTCTCTCGTAGTAGCGCAGGGTGTGCGTCCGCACCCCGACCATACGGGCGGCGATGCTTATCACATAGCGCGGTTCTTTTTCGTCTAAATCTTCCATAAATACCTCCCCTAAGCCGGCCGCAGTTCCCCCAGCTTTTTAAATAATTCCTTCTCTTTGGCCGAGAGCTTATCGGGCAGCACCACCCTGACCCTGGCCATCAGGTCGCCGCGGGACGAGTCGCCCAGATGGGGCATACCCTGCCCGGCCAGTCGGAAGGTGCGGCCGTTCTGGGTCTCGGCGGGAATCTTGAGGGCAACCTTACCTTTAAGAGTGGTCACCTGCACCTCGCCGCCGAGCATGGCTACCGCCAGCGGTACCGAAACGCCGACATAGAGGTCGTCGCCGCGGCGCTCGAAAGTGGGGTGGGGTTTGACGGTAACTCTTAGATAAAGGTCGCCGCCCTGGGCGCCCTTGCCGGCCAGCCTGACTCTGGAGCCGGTCCTGACCCCGGCCGGGACCTTGACCTCAAGGCGCTTGCCGTCGGCAAAGCTGAGGGTGCGGGTGGTGCCCCGGTAGGCTTCCTCCAGGGTCACCTCTACCGGGTGCTCCAGGCTCTGGGCCCGCCTAGGCTGGGCCTGTCCCCGGCCGGTACCGAAGCCCCTCAGCAGGTCGTCAAAGAGGCTGCCGAAATCGCCCTCGCCGTAGTAAACCCGGCGGCCGCCGCCGCCGAAATCCCAGCCCGGAGCCTGCTGCTGTTGCCGTGCCTTTTCAAACTGTTCGGCGTACTGCCACTGGTCGCCGTACTTATCGTACTTCTTACGGTCCTCTTTATCCGACAGGACTTCGTAGGCCTCGTTTATCTGCTTAAATTTTCCCTCGGCCGATTTATCGCCGGGGTTGACATCGGGGTGATACTGGCGCGCCAGCTTGCGGTAAGCCTGTTTGATATCGCGCTCGCTGGCCTTGCGGTCAACCCCTAATATCTTATAGTAATCCTTGCCTGCCATCTCGATACACCTGCAGAGGTATTATAGACGATATTAAGAGATTTGTCAAGAATTTTTGAGGAAAGTTAATAATATTGTTTAAAGATACTGAGGGTGGGGCCTTAGCTTTTGACCGCCTGGACAAAGATATCCAGAAACTGGTGCAGGATGCGGGCGGTGGCCCCCCAGATGACATCGCCGCGGTAGTGATAGTAGTAGGCGGTGACCTTTCTGCCGTCAATGACCTCGGTCTTGTGATGCCAGGATTCTTCGTCCAGCAGGGACGAAACCGGGGCTTCGATTATCTCATCGGTCTCCCAGCCGTCCACCTGAAAATCATAGGGCCAGGGGACGACGCCGACGAAGGGGGAGACGATATAGTCGGAATCTAAAGTAACCGTGTCGTCCAGCTCTCCCAGTGCCTTAACCTTATCCGGGGCCAAGCCTATTTCTTCGGCGCTCTCCCGCAGGGCGGTATCGAGCAGGCTCTTATCGCTGTCCTGGCGGGCGCCGCCGGGAAAGGATATCTGCCGCTTATGCGCCCTGACATTCTCGGTGCGGCGGGTGAACAGGATATGGATTTCCCCTTCTTTATAGTAGATGGGCAGCAGCACCGCCGAGGGCATCAGCCTGTCATCGGTGATGCTCTTTTTGGGGCGGCGGGAAAGCAGCTCTTTGAGCTTTTCGTCTATGGTCATACGATTTAATAATAGCACCGCCCTCGCATTTACTACAAACTCTTGACAAGCGGCACTTCCATCATTATAATATTAAGAAACCCCCACTATTTTTACCGGATTACTTCTTTGAATTCCAAGGTTTGGTTTCCCCAATGTCAAAGTACATCTTTGTGACCGGTGGTGTAGTTAGTTCCGTTGGCAAGGGTATCACCGTCGCCTCTATTGGCACCATCCTCAAGAGCCGACAGATATCGGTAACGGCGCAGAAGCTCGACCCCTACCTCAACGTCGACCCGGGGACGATGTCACCCTACCAGCACGGCGAGGTCTTCGTCACCCAGGACGGCGCCGAGACCGACCTCGACCTGGGCAACTACGAGCGCTTTATCGACGTCAACCTCACCGCCGAGTCCAGCGTCACCTCGGGGCAGATTTACAGCGAGGTCATCGCCAAGGAGCGGCGGGGGGACTTCCTGGGGGGAACCATCCAGGTGGTGCCCCACGTTACCACCGAGATAAAGGACCGCTTCAAGCTGCTGGCCGAGAAATCCAAGGCCGACGTGGTCATCATCGAGGTGGGGGGCACCGTAGGCGACATCGAGGGGCTGCCCTTCCTCGAAGCAGCCAGGCAGATGAGAAACGAGGTGGGGCGGGATAACATCCTCTACGTCCACGTCACCCTGCTCCCCTACCTTAACTCCACCAAGGAACTGAAGACCAAGCCCACCCAGCACAGCGTCAACGAGCTGAGGCGCATCGGCATCCAGCCCGATATCATCGTCTGCCGTAGCGACTACCCCATCTCGGAAGAGATAAGAAATAAGATATCCCTCTTCTGCGACGTGGAAAGAAAGGCGGTCATCCCCCTGACCACGGTATCGACCATCTACGAGGTGCCCCTCGTTCTGGAGGAGGAGGGGCTGGGACAATTAATCGTGGACAAGATGAAACTAAAGCCCCAGCCGCCGAGCTTAAGCCAGTGGCAGGAGCTGGTCAACCTTATCAAGACACCGCGCCAGCCGGTGAAAATCGCCCTGGTGGGTAAATACGTGGAGCTGCAGGACGCCTATTTCTCGGTGCGGGAAGCACTGCAACACGCCATCCTGCACCACGAGCGCGACCTGGAACTCATCTGGGTGCCCTCGGAGACCCTGGAAAATAACGGGGACGATTCGATATTACGCACGGTGCAGGGTATTATCGTGCCCGGCGGCTTCGGCATCAGGGGCATCGAGGGCATGGTCAGGGCGGCCACCTATGCTAGAGAGAACAAGATACCCTACCTCGGGCTGTGCCTGGGGATGCACGTCATGGTCATCGAGTTCGGCCGCTACGCCCTGGGCTCGGACGAGGCCAACTCCACCGAGTTCAACGCCGATACCCCCTACCCCGTCATCGACTTCCTGCCTGACCAGAAGGACGAAAAGAACAAAGGGGGCACCATGCGCCTGGGCAACTACCCCTGCCAACTGGTTAACGGCAGCCGGGCGGCTCAGGCCTACGGGCAGGAGCTGATATACGAGCGCCACCGGCACCGCTACGAATTTAATAATGACTACCGGGAGCGGCTGGAGAAGGCGGGGATGGTCTACAGCGGGCTGTCCCCCGACGGACGGCTGGTCGAGGTCTGCGAGGTCGCCGACCACCCCTGGATGCTGGCCTGCCAGTTCCACCCCGAATTCGGCTCCCGCCCCGGCCACCCCCACCCCCTGTTCCGTGATTTTATCGGCGCCGCCAAGGATATCTTAAGGGAAGGGGCCCAGCCACCCCTG
>Ga0315548_1001863_pt1 | contig 17050 bp, 22 predicted proteins | sample SalMarSW160110MG_2_FD_202540 | JGI IMG/M metagenome (GOLD analysis project Ga0315548, IMG submission 202540) | Salt marsh sediment microbial communities from the Plum Island Ecosystem LTER, Massachusetts, United States - Salt Marsh Sediment SW1601-110 ...
CCGTCGGGTCAACGGAGTAGAGAGTGTTTGTGGTTAAAGCATTGCTAAGAGTAAAATCTTTGTCTGTCCCGGCTGTCCCCATTGTGGTGTCTATGCCGTCAGGGAAGAGCACGGTAATGGTATCTACCCCCCGGCTAAGGGCAGTGCTGGTGGTGAAATGGATGATATACTGGACGTTGGCCGCTTGATTGTTTACATCCACCGCGCCAGCCGCAAGCTCCACCCAGACATTGCTGACACTACTGGCTTGGGCCACCGGCGCCATTACCAGTATCAGGGCAGATACCAGAAACAGCGCTAACCCGATATGCCCTAAAAGCTTAAACTTTCCTTTCATGTTTCTATTTATCTCCTCCTCTAAATTGATTTGGTTTCGGTGATTATTCATTAGCTTTGTTAAAAACCTTTCACTAAGCATCACCTCCTTCAATACGGCGTTATTCTCTCCTTCTCCTTTCAATCAATAAACATCACCTCCTTTAAGTAAAAGCTGTTATTTATTTCCCCCTGCCGCATCGTTATTTTTCCAGCACATAACCAGGTCACGGATTAAACCCTCGTAACTCTGCCCGGTATGCTTGATTGAGTCCAAAAAATCTTTAGTTTCTCTTGAAATACTCACAGTCACCCGCTTTTTGCTTTTAGCTTTCACGACTTAAACTCCAAAATGAGATTAGGTATTTACCACTATCAGCTATAGCGTGACCTTTGGGCACTAACTTGCCTAATAACTGATGCCGAGACTTGTCTATAAGTCTATTTACGTGTGTAGAATTAACTACGTTAGAACACTTTTGTCAACATAGTAGCATATTAAAACACTATTGTCAATACCCCAAATGGGGAAGATTTCGGGCATTTTAAAAAACTTTTGTTCCCCTTACTTATGCCCTGTTTTTTTAATGAAAATTAAACGCCAATTCTATGGGCAATTAACTCCGCTACCCTAAACTGAAAATAGAAGTTAAACACCGGGTAACCGGATAAAAAAAGAAGCAGGAAATGAAAAGAAGTACTTTTAACATTAACTCTGAGGGAATTAAGCCAACGTCAAGGAAAGGCCTACCCTACCTTTATGTAGGTCTACTTATACTACTGGCAGTAGCCCTGCTCTCAGGATGTTCCCTACCTCAAAAAACATCCAATGAACTTCTAACACCAGAGCCTCCCGAATTTACCTACAGCGTCAGCGTATCCGCAGCGCCAATACAGATAAGCGGCGGCAACCTCCACTGGCACAGAGAGCTACCCAAAGACAGCTACACCCTAGAGAATACGGCGTTGGAAATATATAACCTCGGCGATTTTGAAATCGCGGTTGCCCAGCTGGAAATAACGGTTGACGAGGATACCAGATTATTTGATATTGACCTGGTAATAGTCGGCGGGGCTAGAGAGAGTATAGCTTTGCAGCCGATGATGGAGGGTTACGATGGCGGTGTCCACCGTGTCTACATATCACTGCTAGATGATAACGGCGGGGTCTTATACCGGAATCAAGGCGAAGACATAGGGCCACTGGAGCCAGAACCTGGAACAGGCAGCTGGCACTCCATGTCCAATTAAACCACCCATCCCCCAATGGAAATCAACGGCACCTCATTTACAAATGTCATCTTCTAAGCTAAAATGAAAGCGGTCTTAACTTGTCATTTCCCCCCAGCGCCCAGTACAATGGGTGATGACAGGTAGAAAGCGGGCCGCTAGCTCAACTGGCAGAGCAGCTGACTCTTAATCAGCAGGTTACAGGTTCGATTCCTGTGCGGCTCACACTCAATTCCACTGGTTATGTCATCTTCTTCGGAGGCTTTTCCCAACATTTTCCCAACATCCAGTCTCCCGTTTGCCAACATGCCCTCCCCGTTTTGTGCCTGAGCCAGCTTCGGCGGTTTGACATCAATTAGGAAATCTAAATGTACAACGTAAAGGTAGTTCGAATCTCCCAACTCTACTTAAGGGAATAATACCTGGAACTCGCTTACTTCGGCAAGATCAGTTTTCTCCGCGAAGGGTCTTTTCAATAACCTTTCCTTGGTATGTTAAAAATGAATGCGTTATTTCTGAGATATTTAGGACACTATTTGCCCCTAAGGCTGACAATCTAATGACTTATGGAAGTATTATCGAAATCATGTAGGGCCGAGGCTGAGCTGAGTAGCCTTCTCGTGTAGGCCTGCCTGGGTGCGGTTACTATCTCGTTCGACGGCCCCTCTTCGATAATCCGGCCCTCCAGCATGACGGCGATTCGGTCGCTTACCTTCCTGGCGGCGGCAATGTCGTGGGTAATATAGAGCAGGCTCAGGCCGCGACGCTCCTGCAGGTTGAGCAGCAGCTTGAGAATCTTAGCCGCGACACTGGCGTCGAGAAAGGCGGTCGGCTCGTCGGCGATGAGCAGCTCCGGGTCCAACACCAGGGCCCGGGCGATGGCCACCCGCTGCAGCTCTCCGCCGCTGAGATGGTGCGGGTAGGTGTTGAGGAAAGCCTCGGTCTGGGGAAGCTCGACCTCCTCTATGGTTCGGGCCGCTTTCTGGCGCCTCTGTTCTTTCGTCCCTATTTCCTGCACCTCCATCGGCTCCATGACCAGCTCCAGGACGGAGAGGCGGTGGCTCAGGGACTCGCCCGGGTTCTGAAATATCATCTGCACCCGCTTGTAGAAATCTTTCCCCCGGCGCGCCACCCTCTTGTCCTCAAGATGTACCGTCCCCCCGGAGGGCGGGTGGAGGCCGATGATTATCTTGGCCAGGGTCGTTTTGCCCGAGCCGCTCTGCCCGACCAGCGCCAATGTCTCCCCTGCCTCGATGTGCAGGCTGACCGAGTCCACCGCTTTGAGCGAATCGAACGACTTGGACAGGTCGGCTACCGATAGCAGGGTGACGATGCCGCCGCGGTGGCAGGCGACCCACCGCCCCAGGCTCCGGGCGAGCGGTGGTATCTCCCGCGAGCATTGCTCTACAGCCTGGGTGCAGCGCGGGTGGAAGGGGCAGCCGCTCACCAGCCGGTTCATTCTACCCTTGATGCCCTGCAGGTCCTTTACCGTGGTCATGTTGGGGTAGGCCCGGACCAGGGCCCGGGTGTAGGGGTGCCTGGGCTGGCGCAGGACTTCCCGGGTCGGCCCGATTTCGATTATCCTACCCCCGTAGAGCACGGCCAGCTTCCCGGATAGCCGGCTGGCAGTATCCAGGTCGTGGGTTATCACCAGCTTGGCACGGCGCCCGTCAATCTTCTCCAGCAGGGCGCAGAGCTCTTCCCTGGTGGTGACGTCAAGCGATGAAAGCGGCTCGTCAAGTATAAGCAGCTCGGGGTCATTGGCCAAGGCCATCGCCAGGAGAGCCCGCTGCTGCTCCCCCCCGCTGAGCTGGTGCGGGTAGGCGGAGAAGCGCTTTTGGGGAAGGCCGAACTGGGCCAGCAGCTCTCTGGCTCTGGCCCTGGCTTCACCCTTTTTCCGCAGCTTATGCTCAGTCATCGGCTCGGCTACCTGGTCGAGTATGGAGTGCACCGGGTTCAGCACGTTATTCACGTTCTGGAACACCATAGCAATATGGTTCCACCTTATTGACTGCATCTCCCTGTCGGGTAAAGACAGCAGGTCTCGCCCGTTGAAGTGAATACTCCCCTGAACTCTGGCTTCGGCGAGGCGCATAATGCTCATTCCCAGAGTGGTCTTCCCCGTTCCCGATTCGCCGATGACGGCCAACGTCTCCCCATCGTCCAGCTCCAGGTTCAGGCCGTTGAGGATGACATCACTTCCGTAGCTTACGCGAAGGTCTTTTATCTCAAGCAACGGCGCCACCTCTCAATCTGGGGTCTAGGACGGACTCGGCGGCGTGGCTGATAAAGGTCAGCCCGATAATGGTCAGCGACAGGGCCACGCCGGCGGGGATCAGCCACCACTGCCAGACATTCAGGTAGCTGAACTTCATGGCATCGTGCATCATCGTTCCCCAGCTTACCAGCATCGGGTCACCGATGCCGAGAAAGGCCAGCCCGGCTTCGATGAAGACGGCGCGCCTGACGCCGTAGATGAACTCCACCAGCAGTATCGGGCCCAGGTCGGGCACGATGTGCCGCCAGGCGAGGTAAAACCGGCTGGCACCGAATGTCCTGGAGGCACTGATATGCCCCATCTCCTTGAGGGAAAGGGCCTGCGCCCGTATTACTCTGGCACCGCCCTGCCAGCTCAACAGCGCCAGGAGCAGGATAAGGACGGCCAGGTCGGGCCTGATGTAGGCCGCTACCAGGATGACCACGACTATCATAGGAATCACGATAAAAGCATCGACTATCCTCATGACTATCTTGTCGTAAAGCCCGCTGATGAGGGCCGCCGATACCCCGAAAAGGATACCCAGTACCAGGCTCAGGACGCCGACGCCGAAGCCGACCAGTAGAGACGTCCGGGCGCCGTAGAGCAGCTGGCTCCAGATATCCTGCCCGACCTGATTGGTGCCCAGCCAGTGGCTGAGAGAGGGAGGGAGAAGGGAGACGGCTGACTGCTGGAGAGGGTTATACCGGCTTAAGTATGGGGCGAAGATAGCCAGGGCAACTACCAACAACAGGATAATAAGCCCTGCTTGGCCGATATGGCTCTGTTTTATCTCCTTCTTTAGGCTAACGTGCATAGCTTACCCTCGGGTCCAGCCTGGGGTAGAGAAGGTCAACGGCAAAATTGACTACCAGCACCGAGATGGCCACCATCAGAAAGACCCCCTGGATTACCGGGTAGTCCCGGGCGAGCAGCGCCTGATAGGTGAGCTGCCCCACGCCGGGGTAGGCGAAGACCAGCTCCACGAAGAGGGCACCGGTTACCACCCGGCCCAGCCATATCCCGGTCATAGTGAGTACGGGAAGCATGGAGTTTCGGCCGGCATGCCGGTATTTGAGTACTCTCTGGGATAGTCCCTTGGCCCTGGCGGTGAGCATGAACGGCGACTTGAGCACGGTAATCATGGTGTTGCGCGTGAGCAGGTAGCCCCCGGCCAGATAGGCTGCGGTCAGGGCCGCCACCGGCAGCGCCATGTGCTTCAGGACATCAAGCACCAGGGCAAGGCCGGACAGCCCTGAATAGGGCGTCAGCGCCCCGGAGAGCGGAGCTACGCCCAGCAGGACGCCGAAGACGATGAGCAGCACCAGCCCCAGGAAGAAGTCGGGGAAGCCGTTCAGGCTCATCAGCCCGGTCAGCAGGGCGCGGTCGGTCTTGGAGCCGCGCCGCCATCCCGATTCTATGCCCAGCACTATTCCCAGCAGCGTGGAGATCACCAGCGAGGTGCCCACCACCAGCAGGGTCCAGGGCAGGCTGCCCAGGATTACCTTTAGCACCGGGGAGTTATAGAAATAAGACCAGCCCATATCCCCCCGGAAGAGGGTGGAGATGTAGGCGGCGAACTGCTGCCATAAGGGCTGGTCGAGGGCGAAACGGGCGACGAGGTGGGCCTTGAGGGCCGGCGTCATCGCCACCAGCGCCTCGTCCCCGTATATAGCCGCCAGCGGGTTTCCCGGCATCATCCTGGGCAGGAAGAAATTCAATGCCAGTATGAACAAGAAGGCGATGCCGTAGGTGGTCAGACTGCGTTTGCCGGTCACTGGTTAAAGCCATCCTCTGTCTTTCTCTTTAGTCCACGAAGCACATCCGGTTAAGCGGTATGGGCACGCCGACGGCGATGCCGTCCATGGTGTAATAGAGGGGCAGACTGCCATCGTGGGCCCAGTATGACTTGGGATAATAGAGAGTGAGCGCCGGCATGTCTTCGGCGTAGAGTTCCTGAATCCGGAATACCATGTCCTTCCTCTTGGCAGTGTCCATTTCGGTAAGCTGCGCATTGAGAAGCTGCGTTAGTTCGGCATTGGCGGTGTAGCGGGCACTATTGAATCCTTCTCCTATGGTCATCCTCTGCAAAATAGACGGGTCGAAGATGCCACCGTGCCCGTAGATGGATAGGTCGAAGTCCCAGGCGCCGACCCTGGCATCAACGGTCTTTGCCTCCAGGGTCTGGAAGTCAATATCAATACCGACCTGCTCCAGCTGCTGGGTGATGAACTGCCCCAAGTCCTTGTAGTCAGCGGCGGCGATGAGGCTTAATTTTAAAGGCTGGCCGTCCTTAACGAAGTGGCTGTCCTCTAAGCTATATCCCAGCCCCTCAATCAGCTGTTTTGCCCTGTCCGGGTCATATTGGTACTGCGGCGTGTCCGGGTTATACCAGACGCTGGCCGGCGGCAGCATGCCGGGACTGCCGGCAACGGCGTTGCCCCGGAAGACAACCTGCACCAGGGCTTGGCGGTCAATGGCGTAGGCCAGGGCCTGGCGGAACTCCTTGGAGGATAGTGGTTCCTTCTGGTGGTTGATGGTCAGCTTGCCGTTCCAGGAGGGGGGGTCGGTGATAACCGTGAAACCGGCGGCCTCGATGTCCGCCACCACTTCGGCGGGTATGCTGGCCGAGTCTACCGAGCCTTCCTTTAACGCCGCCGGGGTCATCTCGGCGGCGACTTTAACGAATCTTATCTCTCTGACCGCTGGTTTGCCCAGGTAATAGCTGTCATTGGCTTTGTAAAGATAAGTACCGTGCTCTTGGCTGTAGTCGGCCAGCGTATAGGGCCCGGTGCCGATTACCGCCTCCGGCGTTAAAAATTCCTCCGGCACGGTCACGTTTTCCCAGATGTGCTTTGGCAGTATTGGCTGGGCGCCGGCGACATCCTGGAAAAACGGGGCGTATGGCTTGCTGAGATACAGCTTTACCGTATATTTATCGATAGCCTCGGTGGACTTTACGATGCTGTTATCGACCCACTGGTAAGGGTGCTCCTTGGTATAGTTATAGGTGAAGACGACGTCGTCGGCGGTAAAGTCAGCGCCGTCATGCCATTTGACGTTCTCCTGAAGCTTGAAGGTATACGAGTTGTCGCCGGCATCGTACTCCCACTCATATGCCAGTTGAGGGACGAATTCGGTGTCGTTCTTCCAGACCAGGGTCTCGAAGATAAAGCTCATGCGGATATAACCTGGGCCGCGGGAGTAGTGGGCGTAAGGAGAGGGATATCCCCAGTCACCTGTAGAATCAGCTATCGTATAGGAATCAATCTGTGAACTTGCTGGAGCTGTCCCGTTGCTGCAGGCCGGCAACAATGGTAGCGATAATAATATAATAGCCATTAGGATAACCGTTAGTTTAAGCGGCAAGTTAGCTACTCTCGTCATGTTGAATTATCCTTTCCAAATTGCTCAGCCCGGTTATTGCGTCCTGGGGGTGATTATAGACAGGCCATCGCCGGCAAGCTGGTAGTACTCTTGGCCGGAGCAGGGCAGGCATACCGCCTTGCCATCTTTAAACCTGGCGCGGGGCTCCATGACATCTTCACCGCACACGGAGCATTTCACGCTGGCGAAGATACGAGCATAGTCGGGCATATCCACGTTTACATTTCTGATATCAAAGACCTCCTCGTCAGGCAGTGTAAGTACGCGGAAGGATAACTCCTTCCACAATGCGCTCAGCCGTTTCCCGTCGGCTTCGCTGCCGCGGCGCTGAACCACCACCCTTTCCCAGAGCTCGTTAGCTTCGGGGGGCCGTTCTGCCATCACCCGGTCGGGCCGCACCGCTATTCTCACCCCCTGGCCATTTCTTCTGGCCAGGGTGAAGGCGGTCTTGCCATAGTCCCGGTATATCAGGGCGTTGTTGCCGAAGCTGCAGCCGGTGACAATCTGGACGCCGTCGCTGAAGCAGTTGTTGGTCTCGACTATGGCCACCACCTCCTCCATACCCGTCGATTGCCTTATGCCCAGTTCTTTCATCGCCCGGGCGCCCGCCTTGACGCCAAGTGCCGAAAAAGAGCAGTAGTGGCCGTGCAGCATACCGCTTATCCGCAGTAGCTTGGGCAAATCACCGGCATAGATGGCGTCTTCGATCTCTTGTCTAGGGTGTTCTTCATTTGCTGGACTCAAAACTACCTCCTTTTGCTGCCGTAGTTGCGAATTAAAGTAACTGCGATTAGTTGCAGAAAATAGGCAAAAAAATATATAGAGCCTAAGTGCTCTTCCGGCTACATTCCTCGCAGAGCCCGCTAACCACTAGGTGCTTGAAATTCACCCGAAAGCCATATTTATTGGCCAGTGAGTCCTCAACTGGAGTAAAGAGGTCTTCATCACACTCTATAGTCTTGCCACACTTGCTGCATATCAGGTGGTGGTGGTGGCCTTCCTCAGCGTGGTGATAGATAAAGTGGTCGCCCAATTTGCTTTTAAAGACGCTGCCATTTTGTTCCAAAAGTTCCAGGGTGCGGTATATGGTTGACTTATGCACCTCCGGCATCCTTTCCTGCACCCGGGCGATGATCTCCTCGGCGGTCAGGTGGTCCTTGGCCTCGTGGATAACGTCCACCACCAGCTTGCGCTGGGGAGTGAGTTTTAGCCCCTTTTTCTTTAACGTAATAAGGCAACTCATCGTTATTGCACCTCATCGCAATTATATTCTATACTATGGAGATGTGTCAACACTAATGGAATTCCTGTCTGCATTCAGTTTGCACTTTATTAAAAAACTGAATGTACCTCAGTTATGGGAATTCGAACCAAATTAGACGAACTCAAACATCGCTCTGAGAATTCCGTATAAGAAACAACTTGGGCTCTCGTATTAGGGTGGCTGTGGCTGACAGAAGATCTAGGCTAGTTTGGTTTGTATGAGCGTATGGGGTCGGATGGCAATAGTGGACACCAAACCTTTCACGCTGCCACCAAACCAGCATAGTATTTCCGGGCATAAGCTACAGGTGATAAGAATCCCAGTTTGGCCTGCCGCCGCTGCCGGTTGTAAAATATCTCAATGTATTCCATAATGTCTTCAATTGCTTCCCTTCTGGTACGATAATGGCGATGATTAATTAGTTCCTGCTTCATTATTCCCCAGAAGCTCTCCATCGGTGCGTTATCAAAACAGTTCCCGCTCCCGCTCATTGAGGCTTTCAAACCGAATTTACTCAACAGGCCCTGATACTCATGGCTACAGTATTGACTGCCGCGGTCGGAGTGATGTAGTAGCCCCTTCCCCGGCTTCCTGGTAGTTACTGCTTGCAGCAGAGACTGATTGACCAAGTTCCGGGTCAGCCGCTCTCCCATGGCATAGCCCACAATCTCACTGGTAAAGAGGTCCTTATGTCCGGCTAGGTACAGCCAGCCTTCATCAGTAGGGACATAGGTTATATCACTTACCCACACGGCATTCGGTTCATATACCTTAAACTGCTGCTTAAGTAAGTTCTCCGCCACCGGCAGTTTATGCTTTGAATCAGTGGTTACCTTGAATTTCCGCTTCTGCTTACAGCGTAGACCCAGTTTCCTCTTGATACGCTTGATACGGCAGATGCCCACTCGTATTCCGTCCTCGGCCAGCTCACGCTGCAGTCTCTCCGCCCCATAGGTCTGCCGGGTCCGTCTGTGTGCCGCCTTAATCGCCACCTCCAGTCGCACTTCTTCCTTTGCCCACTCAGAGGGTGGCCGATTAGTCCAGACATAGAAACCACTGGCTGAGACCATCAGAATCCGGCTCAGGAGCGGTATGGGGTAGTGGAGCCGCATCTGCCTCATCGCCGCGTACCGTGCAGCGACTCCCTGGCAAAGTACGCGGCTGCTTTTTTTAATATGTCCCGTTCCATCTTCACTTCCACCAGTTCCTTCTTCGTCTGGGCTAGCTCCATCTCGACTTCAGTTAAGGGCTTTTGTGTCTTTCCAATGTCTCCCAGGTTTCCTTCCTTATAGGCCTTGACCCAATAAGCGAGTGTCGAGGGAGCCAGGGACAGACGGCGGGCTGCCTCCGGTAACGACAGCTTTTCCTCAGTTACTAGTTTCACCGCTTCCTGGCGGAATTCCCGGGTATACCTTCCTTGTGGGATACCTTTCAATCTGACACCTCCGTCTTTCTATTCTACCTGACTTTGGTGTCCATTAAATCCATCCTACCCCATTGTAACTTTCCGTCATATTTTTAAACACAAAGGGGGGCATTTCTGCCCCCACTCTACAACCTTTATTTGAACTCTAATTAATCGTCACCACTGCACGAACATAGGGATGTATGTGTTTCTGTCGTAACATCTGTAGCTGGCGCTGACCACCTCTGAACAAAACGCTATTTCGTGCAGTCCGGCTCAACAAAATGTAACTCTGCCATGGTTATGCTGCGGTATTTGACAGAAAGGACGCTCGAAGCTTCAGCGAACCGCTAATGGAGACATTAGCCCCTATTTGACAAAAGAGGTGGAGGTGTTATAATATGATTGATAATGAGTCTCAATCTCAATCACTATAATCAAATATACTGCTGGATGGTAATTCCCGCAACGGTTGGTGAAGTGATGAGACGACTTTATGGAAGAAGAAGGTTATGACCAAGTACAAAATAAAGTTTCTACCGGATGACAAAGAGGTTGAAGTAGACGAGGGGATTACTTTGCTTGAGGCAGCCGAGAAGGCGGACATTTATATCAACAGCCTGTGTGGAGGAGAAGGCCTTTGCGGTGAGTGCCGTCTCCAGGTGACTAGTGGTAAGGCTAGGGCAGACAAGAATGCTATTGGCTTTTTCTCTGTGGTAAGGCTAGGGCAGACAAGAATGCTATTGGCTTTTTCTCTAAGGAAGAAATAGAAAATGGCTATGTTTTAGCCTGCCAGACTAAGGTAGAAGACAATCTGGAAGTAGTGGTTCCTGCTAAGTCGCGCCTGGAAAAAGAAAAAATCATTACTGAAGGAGTCCCGCTCACCTATAGTGAACCAGAGGGCATCTCACTTTATAAGAGACCCGCTGACCCTGCGTCCTTCTTTGAACCTCTGGTCAGTAAGGTATACCTTGAATTGCGCGAACCAACACTCGACGATAATATCGCTGACATAGACCGGATTACCCGGGAACTGAGTAAAATGGTCAGGTACCCTTCTTTCGAGATATCCTTAGCCTGTTTACAAAATCTGTCGGCAAAATTGCGTCAGCATCAATGGCATGTCACTGCCACTGTCGCCAGGCACAATGGTATTGGTCGAATACTGCAGATAGAGGGAGGCGATACAACAAACCAGAATTATGGTCTGGCTGTTGATGTCGGCACCACTACTGTGGTGGTTCAATTGGTTCACCTCAAGACAGGCAAGGTCATCGGGGTAGAGGCCAGCCACAACCTGCAAGCACGTTATGGCGAAGATGTCATCTCCAGGATGGTCTTTGCCTGCAGCCGAGGCTCTCTCGATCCGGTTCATGAGGCAGTGATATCAAATATTAATACCCTAACTCAGGCTTTGTCTCGACAAACGGGCATTGATACCAAAGATATTACCTCCGTTGTTGCTGCTGGCAATACCACGATGAGCCATTTCCTTCTGGGCCTGATGCCCTGTTCCATAAGACTGGAGCCCTATGTTCCCACCGCTACCATTTATCCGCAGATATTGGCCAAGGACATAGGTATTGATATAAATCCACAAGGCATACTGGAAGTAATACCCAGTGTGGCCAGCTATGTTGGCGGTGACATCGTGGCTGGTGCTTTAGCCTGCGGTTTGGCCGACAAGCAAGAGGTACAATGCTTAATCGATGTGGGCACTAATGGGGAGATTGCTATTGGTAATAACGACTGGATAGTCTGCTGTTCTGCCTCAGCTGGTCCAGCCTTTGAGGGTGGAGGTAGCAAATGGGGTATGCGAGCTACTAAAGGGGCGATTGAAAAAATACAAATAAAAGACGGTCGGGTAACATATGAAACCATCGGCAAGGCCAAACCGAGGGGAATTTGTGGTTCCGGACTGATCGACGCTATTTATGAACTCGTCAGGAACAAGATAATAGGCCAAGACGGGAAATTAAATTTATCTCCCGATGGTCAGCGAATAATTGTGGAAAATAATGAACCCAAGTATATACTGGCCTTTCCCGAGGAGACGGAAACAGGCCAGGCAATAACTATTGCCGAATCAGAAATCAGCAACCTTATTAAATCCAAGGGGGCGGTGTTTGCTGCCATGAAGTCTCTAATCGATTACGTCGGACTAACCTTTGACCAGCTAGATACCATATATGTCGCCGGCGGTTTTGGTAGCTCTTTGAATATTCCCAAAGCCATTGCCATAGGTCTGCTACCTGATATAGAGACCAGGAAAATTCAATTCATTGGTAATAGCTCTGTTATGGGAGCACGGATGGCTCTTCTTTCCGCCCCCGCTTTTGAGAAGGCGATAAATATCGCCAAGAAAATGACAAACATTGAACTGTCCAACTATCTGCCCTTCATGAATGAATTTGTGGCGGCTCTCTTTCTGCCCCACACGGATGGTAGCTTATTTTCTTCAATACACTACTGAATAAGCCGTCGCAGGTTTGCAACGCAAAAGGTGGTATAAGGAGGGTTATACCTGAATGGAAATGGGACTCAATAATAGACAGAGTAACCAAATGCAGGGGCATCCCCTGACCACCCAACGTCGCCTACTTCTGGAACTGATTCGCGATGCCGAGGGACACTTAGATGCTAAGGAATTGTACCGGCGCGCCATTGCCAGAGACGAGTCTATCGGTCCGGCCACTGTATACCGCAGCCTTAACCTCTTCAAGGAACTGGGACTGGTTGATGAGATGAGGCTGGGTAAGGTTCGTTGCTATTATGAGATTAAGCAATCGCCGGGGCACCAGCATCTGGTCTGCCAGGGGTGTGGCAAAGTTATCGAATTTCAAAACCCCTACTTTCAGAAGTTGATCAAGGCAGTAAGACGTGAACATAGATTCAATATCACTAAGGCTGAGTTATACCTTGAGGGTTATTGTCCGGAGTGTGAGGAGAAGGAGAAAGCGCAGTGAACTCCATGACTGTGGGAGGGAGGGTGAAGCTATGATTGAGGTTACCGAACGAGATTTTGACAAAGAAGTGCTGGAATGTGAACTACCGGTATTTGCCTGCTTCACGGCACGGTGGTGCCACACCTGCTATCCTACGTGTCTCTTCGCCGATGAATTGGTAAAAGAGTATGAAGGCAGCGTGAAGTTTGTGAGGGTGGATACAGAGGGAAGTCCCGATACGTCAGCCCGGTATCGCATCACGGTTGTGCCGACCATATTGCTTTTTAGGGACTCTCAGCCGGTGGAGAAACTGCTCGGTTTTCAGGAGCGTGGGTCGCTGAAGCGCTTACTGGGGGATGTAGTAGCTAAAGAGCCGGGTCCTGAACTCAAGAGCTAGTCGAAAGTGACCGGGGCTCTGAAAAACCAGATGAAGTATGCAAAATGGTTAGAGAACAACAAAACTCGATTCGCCAGAGAATGGCCGAAGAGGAAGCGATTCGGGAGAAAGTGGATGAGAATGGTAACAAGTGGACGAAGGTCTACTTCGGAGGAGGGGCTCATTTCAGGAACTGGTTAAGCCAGTTCATTGAACTGAACGGGGAGGAGAATGTGAAGGTAGAAGCAGCCGACTCCAGAGGATTTCAATGCTATGAAGAGACTGGGGAAAAGATGTACCGCATCTGGGTGAAAAATACTAACACGGTATAGGCGAAGCAGCGGGGCAGTAAACCCTGCTAATAATAAGGAGGTTAATGAATGGCATACAAAATTACCGAGGACTGTATAAGCTGTGGGGCCTGCGAACCCGAATGTAAAAATAACGCTGTCTCCGAGGGAGAGGATATATACATAATTGACCCCGACAAGTGCACCGAGTGTGTTGGCAACCATGATTCGCCAAAGTGTGCCGAGGTTTGCCCGGTGAATGCCTGCGTGCCTGACCCGGACCATACAGAAAATAAAGAGCAGTTGCTGGAGAAATGGCGCACGTTACATCCCGGCGAAACTCCTGCCTATGCTTGACCCATAGAGACATCATAAAGTGAGTAAAGACAAAATAAGGGAGATTGAGGATAAAATCGCTGACCTCAAAGCTCGGTGGCCAGCTCACTCCGTGCCGCCATCGATGTGGCAGCAATTAGAAGTGCTAGAGGAGGAGCTAGAGAAGGCAAAGAAGGCTGAAAAGAAAGACTGATGCCAGGCAAGATAGCATTAGTAGACTATAAGAAATGCCGTCCAGAAAGGTGTGACGGCGGCGTTTGTGCGGCAGTTTTAGCTTGTTCTCACAAGCTGCTCAAACAGGAGGCACCCTGCGATATACCGATGACCGACCCTTCTGTCTGTCAGGGTTGTGGCGACTGTGTTCGTGCCTGCCCTCTGAAGGCGATCAAGATAGTAAGAATGTAAGCAAGGAAGGTTGATAAACGATGAAGATATCAGTCTGCGGTAAAGGAGGAAGTGGTAAAAGCACTGTAGTCGCTCTGCTGGCGAATGAAGCACGATTCAGGGGTTACCATGTACTAGTGGTGGACTCCGACGAGTCCAACTCGGGACTTTTCAGCATGTTGGGCTTTGACCATCCGCCCGTACCTCTCATGGAGCTTGTTGGGGGCAAAAACAGCCTGAAGCAGAAGATGGGACAGCCCAGTGTTCTTGCCGAAAGCCGCATCGTGTTGGAGGATTTACCATCTCAGCATCTGATTCAGAAAGACGGTCTTACGCTGGTCAGCATCGGAAAAATACTGCAATCGTTGGAGGGCTGCGCCTGTCCCATGGGAGTACTGAGTCGGGAGTTTCTAAAGAAGCTCACCTTGCAGGAAGACGAACTGGCCATCGTAGATATGGAAGCGGGGGTGGAGCATTTCGGCCGAGGTGTCGAAACAAGTATAGATAGCGTGCTGGTCGTGGTTGAGCCACCACTGGAATCAGTAAACGTAGGTCAAAAGATACACGACCTGGCTTCGGGAATTGGCATCAAGAATATCTGGGCTGTCTTGAACAAAGTACCATCTGAAGAGATAGCCACCAGACTGAAAGCGGAATTACAAGAGCGGCAAATTGATGTAGTCGGCTGCATTTACTTTGACGCCGACATCTTCAAATCAAGTCTGGACGGCAGAATGCCGGCCAAGGGCGTAGCGGTACAGGAGATCAAAGATGTCTTAGACCGCATCCTTGTAAAGGCAGGTCTGCCAGCACCAAAATAATGTGGGTCTAGCCGCTTGAAGAGGAGGTTCAAATATGTGTCTTGCTAAAGCTTATTTCAACAAGTCAGCTGACAACCCAATACTGCAGGATATTGCTCGTATGCGGCTGCATGACGACCGGGTGGAACTGGAGACACTGTTTGGCGAGGAAAAAGTTATATCAGGCAGAGTGATCGAAATAGATTTCTCGACCTCGAAGATACTGCTCAGTGAGAGTGTCAAAGCTGACAAAGCCTGACCAAGGAGGACATATGTCGCCGGCCGGTTACCGAACTCGAAAATCAAATACAGAGAGACGGCATAACAACATCGAGTGGTCTCCCTTCGATGACTTGGCTGCAGAATATGATGCTTGGTTCGACAAAGATGGAAGCCTGCTCTTTTCCATTGAGGTGAAGGCGTTTAAGTCGCTTTTGCCGAGCCTGCCAAAGCCATGGCTTGAGATAGGTGTCGGCAGCGGCCGCTTTGCCCAGGCTCTGGGAATAGAGACCGGGATCGACCCCTCAATCAAACTCGTTGAGATGGCAAGGCGCAGGGGTGTAACTGCCTTTCTAGGAGGGGGAGAACAGGAGCCGTTTGATGAGGAATCATTCGGCACAGTCTTTCTGATTGTCACATTGTGTTTCCTGAACTCCCCTCTGGACGTTTTAAAGGAAGCCAACCGTATCCTTATGCCGGGTGGCAAGCTAGTGCTTGGACTTGTACTGAAGGAGAGTCCCTGGGCTCAGTTTTATCAGGTAAAGAAGGCCCAGGGGCACCGCTTCTACAAATACGCCACCTTCTACAGCTGTGATGAAGTGGTTAAACTAATAGTCCAAGCAGGTTTTGTGACCGAGAAGATCGTCTCTACACTTTTTCAAAAGCCAGGGGAGGCCAAAAGTGTGGAAGAGCCTAAGGAAGGCTATTTACCCGATGCTGGGTTTACGATAATAGTGGCAGGCAAACGAGAAGTAATTACTACGTAATTGGAGGCAGTAGCTCATGGCTAAGGAAGAAATGCTGTGTCCCTTCTCCGGGAAATTATGCAGGGAATGTGCCCTTTACCGCGGCAGACATTACTACTTGTGTTTCAGCAAGAAATACCGGGGGCATTTAGAAAAGCCGGGGGGAACTGCCAAGGGAACTAACCCTGGCACCTCTGAAGCGGAATATGATGAGCATTTTGAGCCGCTCACCAAAATGCCCAGTGCCGTTGACCCATTCAAGAGGCCAATGGCGGATATCTATGACTAGATTGCTCAAAGGATGTAAGGAAGATGACAGGGTTTACTTAGTTTCTTTTAGCCAACGGGGTAGGCTTATGAGGAAGCTATAATACGATTAATCAGGAGGCATATATGCCTGTTTCCAGTCAGCCAAGGGTCATAATCTTCACCTCATCTTCATGCCCCTGGTGTAACCGAGTCAAGCAGTATTTAAGCGAGAGGAGATTCAGATTCAGGGAGGTAAATGTGGAGAGGGACCCTGAGGGGGCCCGAGAGTTGAGGCGTAGAAATATAACGGGTGTCCCCGTAGTTCTAATCAACAACCACCCCATTGTAGGGTTTGATAAGGCGAAAATCAATAAACTACTGGGCATCAAATGAGAAAGGGGGATCTATAATGCAGATTAAGCCATTTGACGACCGTGTCCTAGTTGAACCAGAGGAAGTCACCGAAAGCCAGACCAAAAGCGGAATAATCCTTCCTGATACTGCTAAGGAAAAACCGAGAAGAGGCAAGGTCGTAGAGGTCGGTACTGATGAAGAGCTTGCTGAGAAAATTAAGGTAGGTGATACGATAGTTTACGCTAAATTTACTGGCGATGAGATTGAATTTGAAGGTAAAAAATACTTAATCATATCCAGAGGTGATATCCTCACTGTGATTAAGTAATCTTGCTTCGAAAGGGGGGGCATAGTGGCTAAAAATATAAAAGAAGAAGATGTGCATAAAGCAATAGGGCGAGTGATGCACCCTGAAATCAATCACACGCTTGTTGAGCTGGGAATGGTCAGAGATATAGCTCTGAAGGGTGATGAGGTCGCATTTACTCTTATG
>Ga0315548_1001872_pt1 | contig 16984 bp, 22 predicted proteins | sample SalMarSW160110MG_2_FD_202540 | JGI IMG/M metagenome (GOLD analysis project Ga0315548, IMG submission 202540) | Salt marsh sediment microbial communities from the Plum Island Ecosystem LTER, Massachusetts, United States - Salt Marsh Sediment SW1601-110 ...
TCCTAAGATAAGGAGGTTTACTGTAACCGCCAATAGACTATTTAATTAGTTGAGGCGGTTTTCTCTTATATAAAGCTTAATTCCTCTAATCCTTCCCTCATTTCCTTCCAATCCAAGGTTCTAAATGCGTCCAATAGGGGGAGCATTCTATAATGACATTAGAGAGCTCAAACAATCGCCTTTTGGGCGGTTTTTTGGTAGAATAATATAAAGGTCAAATTTAAAATTGCCCGAATATGGCAAAAAGAAAAATAAAAACCGTCTACCGTAGCGCCATCAGCGGTAAATTTGTTTCAAAGAAATATACCAAGAGAAGGCCGAGGGTGACTTTGAAACAAAAAATAAAGATAGCCAAATGATTATTTTCGGCTATATGTGAATTAGCTGGAAATACGGTTTTCTGGTATAATTAATCTATAATATGAAAAAGTCAATCATTATCGTATTTTGGACGCAGGTCGCATTTTTCATTATTTTGGTCTGCCAATTTTATCTGCCGGTTTTTCAGGATTTGCTCAGGGGTGTGGAATTGTTTATGGCGCCGATGGCTATTTTCTCTCTACTGGGCATAGCTCTATTGGTATTAACCTTGAAAGAGAAGGTGGAAGGCAAGTTGGGCAAATTCTTGTTTCTGGCCGGCATTTCCTCGGTCGGATTTTTTCTGGCTGTTTTCCTGCACAATATTTTCTACGCTTTGAACGAAGTAGCCGGCCAGATCGCTGTTTTAAGATATTTGGCCCAGGCTCTGCACGTTGCTTTCTTCTTTATTGCCATCCCCATTTGTCCGATAATCTTTTTAATCGGGATGACAGGCAGTGTTGTTTTGTTAATTAAAAAAGGTCGTCAAACTTAAATATAAAAAAAATATGCTAACAGTTATCTATATAGTTTTGGGCGTTATCGCCTTTATCGTTTTAATCTCCATCAGGCAGATTAACCAGTACCAGAAAGGAGTCAAATTCAGGCTGGGCAAGTATGTTGGGTTGATGGAGCCGGGCTGGAGACTGGTCTGGCCGATACTCTATTTTTACAAAAAAATAGACCTCAGAGTGAAAGCGGTTGATGTACCCAACCAGGAAGCTATTACCAAAGACAATATTTCAGTCAGCGTTAATGCGGTTATTTACTACAAGGTGCAGGATGCCAATAAAGCTGTCATAGAAGTGGAAAACTTTTATTACGCTATTTCGCAGTTGGCCCAAACCACCATGAGAAACGCTGTCGGCCAGGTTTCCCTAGACGAGTTATTGTCGCAAAGAGATAGGGTTTCAGAACAAATCAGAACCATTATCGATAAGGCCACCGATCCGTGGGGAATTAAGGTAGATAATGTTGAACTGAAGGATATTACTTTACCTGAAGAAATGAAAAGAGTGATTGGTAAGCAGGCTGAAGCCGAAAGGGAAAAAAGAGCCATTATCATCAAGGCCGAGGGAGAAGTGATTGCCGCCGACAACATGGCCAAGGCCGCCCAGACCTTATCGGAAGCCAAAGGCGCTCTGCATTTGAGAACCCTGCAGTCGATCAACGACATCAGCTCCGACCAATCTAACACCATTGTGTTTGCCGTACCCCTGGAGATTCTGAGAGCCTTTGAAAGATTCGGCAAGAAAACGCCAGACAAAGATTAATGTAACCAAAACCCCGGCGTTGGCCGGGGTTTTTGCATTTATCGTCCGAATCTTTGACTTCTTCGTTTTGACCAGCAGTCTCGGCAATAAATTGGTCTGTCGGGTGAAGGCTCAAACGGCATTTCGGTTATTTCTTTGCCGCATTCGGCGCACTTCCAATTGCCTTTCACCATCTCCCGAGGAGGAAAATCCTTCCTGGGAGCATCGTCTGATTTTTTGAACATCATAATGAATTTACAAATTAAAGCGACCTTTAAACTTATAAGCCGCTTTGCTTAAAAATTTACTTTAAGATACGACTTACAAGGCCTGTAATCATTATATATTTTATTTAATAGGTCGTCAAGATTTATCCACTTGACAGGGCGTTATTATGGGTATATACTCAAAATAGGAAAGGTCGCAATTTTCAATTAATTTTAAAAGCAAAAAAACTATGCCAGGATTTGACGGAAGAGGCCCTGTTTGGGGCGGTGGTTCCGGCGCCGGTTGGGGCAGAGGTCCCTGCGGAGCCGGTTTGGGTCGGCGTCGCGGCTGGGGGAGAGGCTTTGGCAGGGGCTGGGGGCAGTTTGGCTGGGGGCCGGATTATTCATTCCAACCTCCCGCCCCAAAAGAGGAAAAAGCAATACTGAATGAAGATTTGCAAGCCTTGAGAGAAGAAATGAAAAATATTGAGAATAGGATAAAAGAACTGGGAGCAAAAAAATAATATGCCAAACGGAAAAAGATTCAATCAAGGATCAAAAACCGGCCGAAGGTTAGGCGGGGGAGGACAAGGCCGTCAGCCAGGTGGTTTTGGTTTGGGACCCGGCGGCGAGTGTATCTGTCTGGGCTGTGGCACTAGGATCCCTCATCGCCGAGGAATTACCTGCTATGAGCATCGTTGCCCCAAATGCGGTCAACCAATGACCCGGGCCCGATAATTTATAATATGAAGATTTGTATTTGCGCCAATGCCCCCGATTTAGACTCTCAAGTGTCATCAGTTTTTGGCCGCTGCGCTTATTTTTTAATTATCGATAAAAAGACCGAAGAATTTAAAGCAGTGCCTAATACGGCTTTGCAAACTGGCAGGGGAGCAGGAGTGGCTGCCGCCCAAATTGTTGTCTTTGAAAAAGCGGAAGCAGTTATTTGCGGGAATTTTGGGCCTAACGCTTTTTCGGTTTTACGAATGTCCGGAGTTAAAGTATATCCCGGGGTTTTTGACTTAACCGTCAGAGAGGTTATTGATAAATATAATAAAGGCGAATTAAAAGAAATAGAAACCCCAACTACTCCTGGCCACTTTGGCCTTGGTTTTTCCGGAAGAGGCAGGGAAAGGGGCGGTGGCAGAGGACGGGGAATGGGCCCGAATAGATTTAGAGGAAGATGAAAATGAACCAAGAGAAAATTTCTATTATTAGTACTGTCGTTAATTTTATTTTGGCTGTCTTTAAGTTGATAGCCGGATTTACGGTTGGCAGCGTAGCTTTGGTTGCCGATGCCATCCATTCCGGCTTAGATGTTTTTTCTTCTTTCGTCACTTTTTTAGGAATTAAGATAGCTAAAAAACCAGTTGATGAAAAACATCCTTATGGCTTTTATCGGGCAGAAACCCTGGCCGGCTTAACGGTGGCTTTGCTTTTAACTATTTCGGCAGTTTGGATTATTTACGAAGGAATAGGCCGCTTTCTGAAACTGGAACCGGTCACTTTTACTCTTTGGGCTATAGGCTTGATGGTCGTTTCCACTGTGGTTAACGAGGTAATGGCCAGATTAAAATTTTATTATGGTCGGAAGCATGAAAGCCTTTCCCTGGTGGCTGATGCCGAGCACTCCCGAGCCGATGTTATCTCTTCTGCGGGAGTTTTAATCGGGTTGGTTTTGATAAGATATTTCATTTATGCCGATGCCGTTATTGCGATTTTAATTGGCTTTTATGTGATTTGGCAGTCGTTCAGCATCGGCAAAGAGATCACCGATTCTCTTTTAGATGTTTCTAACAAAAACATAGAAGAGAGAATCAGAAAAATTTGCTCCGCCCACAAAATCAACATCTCAGGATTAAAAACTAGAAAGATTGGCGCTGCCAACTTCGCCGAACTTAAAATTCAATTAGACCCGGAATTAAGGGTTGATGAAGTCAGTAAGATAACCAAAACTTTAGAAGAGAGACTTCTTCGGAATATCCCTGGATTAAAATATATTGTCATTTCTATAGAATCTCACGAAATGAAAAGCAGCACTATTGTTTCAGGTTTCGGCAAGATGATTTATGCCTTGAAGGGCTTCGAGCAGATCGGACCCAAAAAATTAGGCGAAAGAATCATAGTTCCTTTCGACGGGAAGAAAAACGAAATTGCCGATATTTTCGGCGTCGCTCAATATTTAGTGATAGACATAAAAAATGGAAAAATTTTACAAAAAGAAATAATTGAAAATTCTTTCTTTGAAGCGGAAAATGCTCACGGGGCAAGGTTTGCCAAAGCAGTTTCAGCCGATAAGATTATTACCAGAGAGATTGGTTCTAACGCCAGGGCCAATTTGGAGAGTTTCAATATCGGAATAGAGTTGACCAATAAAAAACTCGGGGACCTAATTAAAGAAATCTCAGCATGAAAATTGCTCTGCCGACCGACGGAGAAAATTTAGATGATTTGGTGACATTTCATTTCGGCCAAGCTAAAAATTATCTGATTTATAATACTGATACCAAAGATTTTAATGTTTTCCCGAATCCTGAAATTGCCGGCCGGAAAGAACTGCCGCCGGAATTTTTAAATAAACTGGACGTAAGTGCGGTAATTTGTTTTGATTTGGGGCAGAGAGCATTTGAAAAATTCAAAGATTTCGGAATTAAAATTTATGAGGCTCTTGAAAAAAATATTGCTGAGAATGTCAAAAGTTTCCAAGAGGAAAAACTAAAAAAATTGTAAAAAAAGAATATTTTTTGAAAAAATATGGAAAAAATCGCCATTAGCGGGGGAAAAGGCGGCACCGGCAAAAGCACTATTGCTATCTTGTTTGCTAATCAGTTTGTTAAAAAAGACAAGAAGGTTATTCTTTGTGATTGCGACGTAGAATGCCCTAATGATTATCTGCTCCTGGGAGAAAAATTAAAAAAACCGATGGAGAAAATTTATGCCGAATTTCCAGAGTTGATTGAAGAAAAATGCAAAAAATGTGGTTTATGCGCCAAAACTTGCCGGAGCAATGCCATTTTTCAGACACCGGGACAATACCCCGTCTTTCTTAAGGATTTATGTTCTGGTTGCGGGGCTTGTTGGATTATTTGTCCGCATAAGGCAATTAAGCCCAAAAAAGAAGAAACGGGCCAGGTCTTCGTTAATAAAATAAATAAGAACTATTGGCTGATAACGGGAATGGCCAAGGCCGGGCTTGAAGAGACCGGCCCGGTGGTGGCTCAAACTAAAAAATTCGCCTTGGATTTGGCTAGGAAGATTAAAGCAGATTTTGTTTTATTCGATACAGCAGCCGGTATTCATTGCCCGGTTGTCTCCGCCTTGATCAATTGCGACTCGGCTTACGCGGTTACCGAACCTACGCCGATGGGCGCCTACGATTTAAATTTAATTTTAGATTTATGCCGGAAATTAAATGTACCAACTAAAGTAATTTTGAACCAAGCCGATTTAGGCGACAAAAGAAAGATTTACCCCGTCATTAAAAAATTCAAAACAAAAATAGAGCAGGAAATTCCTTATTCCCGGGAATTAGTCGAAGCCTACTCAAAGGGTCAATTAATAAATTTTAATTTTTAGGAATTATGGACAGAAATTGGATTAAAGAAATTCAAAAGAGAGTTAAAGGTGTTCCAGTAAGCGGCGGCCGGTCCGATAAAGCCGATAAAATTAGCTTTAATGATTTGGTTTTTGTGCCTGCCCAATTAACCAAGAGGCCGGTGGATTATTTTAAAGAGGAAATAAGCTCCAGAACCGTGATTGGCAAAAACAGTAAAAGGCCGATTGAATTAAAAACTCCAATAGTAATTGGAGCAATGAGCTTCGGAGCGTTAAGCAAAGAAGCTAAAATCGCCCTGGCTAAAGCTTCGGCTATGGCTGGGACCATGGGTAATACCGGTGAAGGAGGGCTGCTGCCGGAAGAGAGAGAATTTTCAGAAAAACTCATTATCCAGTATTCCACCGGCAGGTTCGGCATTACAGAAGACGTTTTGAGAAAGGCAGATGCCATTGAAATAAAAATTGGCCAAGGAGCAAAGCCTGGCCAGGGAGGTCTTCTCCCTAAGGAAAAAATAACTGATGAAATTGCCGAAGTGAGAAAAATTGAAAAAGGCAAAGACGTTCATTCTCCAGCCTATCATTCAGACATTAAGAATGTTGACGATCTGAAAAAGAGAATCTATTGGTTGAGAAATCTGACCGGAGGAGTGCCGATTATTTTAAAGTTAGGACCCGGAGATATTGAGAGCGATGTAAAATTCGCGGTAAAAGCGAATCCCGATATTATTGCCATTGATGGTTTGGAAGGGGGAACCGGAGCTGCGCCGGAGGTAATGCTGAATGAGGTCGGCATCCCTACTTTGGCGGTCTTGGTAAAAGCCAGAGAGGTTTTGGATAAAATTAAAGCTAAACAGGAATTATGGATTGGTGGAGGCCTCAATCAGGGAGCAGATTTCGCTAAAGCCTTGGCTTTGGGAGCTGATGCAGTATTTGTTGCTTTCCCATTATTAATTGCCATGGGCTGCACTTATTGCCAGCAATGTTATTTAGGAAAATGTCCGAAAGGCATTGCTACCCAAGACCCAGAACTAAGGAAAAATCTAAATGTTGAAGAGGCTTCCCGGGATATTGCCGATTACATTAAAAATTGCACCGAAGAGATAAAAATGATTGCTGGCGCCTGCGGGGAGAATAATATCCACAATTTGGATAAAGGTCGTTTAAGAGCTTTAAATCCAGAGATAGCCCGAATAACCAGAACAAAGCTATGTTCGGAGTGAATAAATAAAAATGCTTACTCTTACTGATGAAAATTTTGAGAAAGAAATTCAAGCAGCGGATAAGCCGATTCTAATTGACTTTTGGGCGCAGTGGTGCATGCCTTGTTCTGCGCTGGCCCCTATTTTGGAAAAAGTAGTTGAAGATCATGAGGATAAGTTGATTTTGGCTAAAGTCAACGTAGACGAAGCTCCTCTTACTGCTCAAAAATATAAGGTCGAACAGATTCCAACCGTCATTCTTTTTGAATGGGGAAGGCCGATCAGCGGATTTTTGGGGGCAAGGCCCGAGCAAATAATAAGGCAATGGTTGGAAGAAAATCAAAAAATTATTAATCAAGTTATGGAAAAAATTGAAGAAGTAATCAAAAACTACGAAAGTTATGCTCAGAAAAATGGATTTAAGCTGAATCCGGACAGGAAAGCAGTGGAAAAATTAGTAGCGGGCCTTTTGGCCAACGAGAAGAAATGGGGAGCCAGGTATTGTCCTTGTCGGAGGATAAGTGAGAATCAAGAAGAAGATCGTCCTAAAATTTGCCCCTGCCAATGGCATCGAGAGGAAATTGAAAGAGATGGCCATTGTTTTTGCGGATTGTTTGTAAAATAAACGGCGCAATGCAAGATAAAAAATTTAAATTGGTAATTGCATCAGGAAAGGGCGGAGTAGGAAAATCAATGCTAGCTTCGGCCTTAGCCGTGCTTTCTGCTAAAACTAAAAAAACAGTGGCAGTGGATTGTGACGCCGATACACCCAACTTAGCGATTTGGTTGGGTGGAGTTAAAAAATGGGACAAAACCATTCCGGTTCTCGCTGCCGCCCTGCCAGAGATTGACTACAAAAAATGCGATGGTTGCGGTCTTTGCGCCAGAAATTGTCGGTTTTCAGCAATAAAAATGGCCGGTGGCAAACCGAAATTAAATCCATTCCTATGTGAAGGATGCGGCGCTTGCGAAGTTATTTGTCCGCAAAAAGCAATAAAATTAAAGACGGTTCAGAACGGGGAGATAAAGATTAAAAAAAACAGGCACGGCTTCTCCTTGGTTTCGGGGAATCTTTTTCCGGGAAATACAGGCTCCGGGAAAGTGGTGGCAGAAATAAAAAAAGAAGCAGAGAAACTGAAACACAGTTTGATGATTATTGATTCCGCTCCCGGTACCGGGTGCCCGGTTATCGCTTCCTTGCAGGGAGCCGATTTTACAGTTTTAATCACCGAGCCCACTCCCTCCGGATTCTCTGATTTAAAAAGAGTTTTAGAAGTAGTCAATCATTTTAAAATCCCCTGGGGCTTGGTAATAAATAAATGGGACATTAATCCTCAGCTAAGCCAAAAAATAAAAGAATGGTCAGGTCCAAAATTTTTGGGTAAAATATCTTATGACAAAAAAATATTCAAAGCAATTGCCGATTTGACCCCGATTTTAGAGACCAACCTGAAAGCTAAAAAAGAAATTAAAGAAATATGGCAAGACCTCCAAAACAAAGAAAAATTCTCTTTGATCCAAACGTGACTTATTTTAAACCTAGGGCAGTACCTCTTCTTCAATTAGAAGAGGTAGATTTGGCAGCTGATGAATTAGAGGCTGTGAGACTTTGTGATTTGAAAGATTTGAATCAGGCTGAGGCCGCTAAAAAAATGAATATTTCCCAGAGCACCTTTCAGAGAATTCTTACCTCGGCTCATAAAAAAATAGCCCAAGCCCTAACAGAGGGTAAGGCCATAAAGATAAGAACCATGCCTCGTCAATAACCGGCGAAACCTTGGCTTGTTAGACTATAAATTATATAATCTTGAATTAAGGTTGAGTAAATTATGAAGAAATTTATTTTCGCCATTTTTGTTTTGGGTCTGCTATTTTTTTCTTTGCAAAATGTCTTAGCACAAAAGGATTATGTCTGCGCTGTTTATTTTACCGGCGTTGGTTGTCCTCATTGCGCTGAAACAGATCCTATCGTGCTTGAAGAATTGCCCCGAGAATACGCTAATTTTGTTGTGATTGAGTACGAAATTTACCAACAGACAGAGAATGCTCCTTTAATTTATCGGTATAATGAAGAATATAATTCTGGATTGGGGATTCCTTTGATAATTTTTAATAAAGAACAGAGTCTATCCGGCAGCTTTTCAATACCTCAAGAAGCGAGAGAAACGATTGAAGGATTTCAGTTAAATAAATGCCCTTTAATAGACGGTAGTTCTGTTGATTTCAGCGATTTAAATCTTGTTTCACTTTCTGGTTTCCCAAAAATTTGGTATCAAGGAAAAATTTTGATAAAAGTTGGCCCAGGTGGAGACAGTGAATTATTAAAAGAATTGTTGGTCAAAGATGATTTGAATGAAGTCTTAAAGGACATTGAGTTTCAGGAGATAAAACCTTTTAAAATTCCTCTTTCTGGGAAATATGTCGGATTTGACAATGGAATTTCAATTGGCAATTGGATCTTTCAGTGGAATGGACCCGCTTTGGAAGTTTTGCCCTCGGAAGGAGAAACGGCCACGGAAGAAACCCCCTTGGCTGAATCCGACTTAAAACTTACCATGGCTAAGGTTTTGTCCCTGGCGGCCATAGACGCCGTCAACCCTTGCGCCTTGGCGGTTTTAACTTTGATGCTTATCGCCATTCTGACTTATAATCCGACTAAAAAAAGGAATATTTTATTGGCTGGGCTAGCTTTCATTGTTTCGGTTTTCGTTATGTATTTAATTTATGGATTAATTATTATTAAATCATTCCAGCTCGTTCAAGTTTTAACCGCCGTTAGATTATGGCTTTATAAAATTTTAGGCGCCGGAGCCGTAATTTTAGGCTGTTTGAAATTAAAAGATTTTTTCCAGGCCAAGGCAGTTTGCAAAATATCACCGAAAGTAGACAAAGTTATTGCAAGAATAACCAGTCCCAAGGGTGCTTTTGCGGTCGGAGCTTTCGTGACCATATTTTTGCTTCCCTGCACCATCGGCCCCTATATTATCTGCGGAGGCATTCTTTGCCCTTTGGGTCTACTGAAAGCTCTGCCCTGGCTGCTGTTTTATAATTTAATATTTGTCTTGCCAATGCTGGCCGTGGTTTTGATAATTTATTTAGGCCTGTCAAGAGTTGAAAACATTTCAAGCTGGCAGGTAAGAAATATAAGATACCTGAATTTAATCTCCGGCCTGATCGTGTTAGGATTGGGAATAGCTATGATACTGGGCCTGGTCTGAACCTGCGAACTTAAATTTTTAAGATGAGTGATTTAGAAAAAATTAAAACCGAAATTGCCGATTGCAGGAAATGTCTTCTTTATAAAACAAGGAATTTTCCAGTAGTCGGAGAAGGGGACGATAAAGCTGAGATAATGTTTATAGGAGAAGCACCGGGAGCTAATGAAGACAGGACTGGTCGCCCTTTTTGCGGAGCGGCCGGAGAAATTTTAGACGAGCTTTTAGACTCAATAAAAATAAAAAGGAAAGATATTTATATTTGCAATATCCTTAAATGCCGTCCGCCCGGTAATCGCAACCCCCAGAAAGAAGAAATTCAAGCTTGCGCTTCGTATCTGGAGAGACAGATCGAAATTATAAGGCCGAAGATAATCTGTACGTTAGGAAATTTTTCCACAGTCTACCTAATGGAAAAATATGGATTAAAAAACCAAGTTCAGGGAATAAGTAAAATTCACGGCAGGATTTTCGAAGTTAAAAATCTCTTTCAAAGTATAAAAATTATTCCTCTTTATCATCCCGCCGTGGCTACTTACAACTCCAACATGAAAGAAACCTTGAGGAAAGATTTTAAAGTTTTAGAGAAACTTGGATAAAAGTAGTTAATATTTAAATTAGTATGGTAAAAATTTTAGGCGTTTTTGATCTATTAGCAGCGGCTCTTTTAGTGGGGGCGGCTTATCAGGTGACTTTGCCGTACGGTTTGGTGATTGCTTTGGCTGTTTATCTTTTTTTGAAAGCTTTGATGTTTTTAATGGATATTGGTAGTTTATTTGATATTATGGTTGGCATTTTGCTGATTTTGAGCTTGTCAATGAGTTTTCCGCCTTTGGTTTTTTTTATTTTTGCTGGTTTGATTGGCTTAAAAGGATTTTTAAGTTTATTCGCTTAAGGGGGCTTGACTGGCTTTTTGGCTTAAATTAAGGTAAAATAAGGACATAGAAAACTAAATTAAAGGTCGATTTGGGAAAATTTTAAGTAAAACATATTTTTTATTATGGAAGGTTATTGTGTCAAATGTAAGGCTAAAAGAGAAATGGATGATGCTAAAGAAGTAATCATGAAGGGCAAGGGCGGCGTGAAAAGAAAAGCCATGACCGGCAAATGCCCCAAATGCGGCACCAAGATGTTCCGCATCATGGGCAAAGCCTAGATTGGGATTTGAAGATTCTAGAAATCTTTGAAATAAACACAAAGGTCGTCTTAAAAGACGGCTTTTGTTGTATAATAGGTTAATGAAGAAAATTTTATTTCTTCTGTTCGGCCTGAACATTCTCGCCTGGGTGGCCGTTTATAATTTAAGCCAGCCTCAGTTTCTCAAGGTGACTTTTTTTGACGTGGGTCAGGGAGACAGTATTTTCATTGAAACCCCGCAGAACCACCAGATTCTGATTGATGGGGGACCGGATGCAACGGTTTTGGAAAAGCTGGGGGAAGAGATGCCTTTTTGGGACAGAACAATTGATCTGATTATTTTAACTCATCCCGAGCACGACCACATTGCCGGTTTGATAGAAGTTTTGTCGAGATATCGGGTTGAAAATATATTGTGGACCGGCGTTTTGAGAGATACGGCCGAATATCAGGAGTGGCAGAGGCTGATCGGGGAAGAAGAAGCGGAAATCTTTATTGCCCAAGCCGGCCAGCAGATTAACGGTGGTTCGGCCTGGATCGAGGTTTTGTATCCGTTTGAGGATTTTAACGGCAAAACCGTCAGCAATGTCAATAATACCTCTGTCAGCGTTCGGCTGGTTTTCGGCGAAAACAGTTTTTTGTTCACCGGCGACGCTTACAAGTCGGTCGAGATAGATTTGGTCAGGCAGGGGATGAAAGTTGACGTTGATGTTTTAAAGGTCGGGCATCATGGCAGCAAAACCTCCAGCGCCGAAGAATTCATCAAAGCGGTTTCTCCGGAAATTGCCGTTGTTTCGGCTGGCCGGGACAACAGCTACGGCCATCCCCATCCCGAAACTTTGGCGATTTTGGAAAAGTATGGTATAAACGTTTTAAGAACCGATCTTAACGGCGATATTAAATTTTTATGCAGTTCCCAGTCTTTAGAACTAAGGTAAAAGGCGTGACGAAAAAGTTTGACTTGAACAGCCCTGCGGGCAGAAGGCAGTATTTTGAATTGAAGGCCGGTCCGGAGATTAAAAAACTGAGAGCCTACTTCAAAAAAGGCAACACTTTCATCGCTTATCTTTTAGGCAAGAAGAATTCTGGCAAAGGGACTTATTCCAAGATGTTCGCTGAAATCATCGGCCACCAGTACGTTGAACATTTTTCCATTGGTGACATGATCAGAGAGATTGATCGGGATTTGAAAGACGCCAAAAAGAAGAAAGAATTAATCACTTTCTTGGAAAAGAATTACCGGGGCGGACATTCGGTTGAAGAACTGCTTTCTTTTTTGAAAAAAAGAAGCACTTCAGCCCCACTTCTCCCGACCGACTTGATTTTAGTTCTGGCTAAAAGACAAATAAGCCGGGGCAAAAAGAAAACACTTTTTATCGACGGCTTCCCCCGGGGCTTGGACCAGATAAACTTTACGCTTTTCTTCCGCGACCTGATCGGCTACCGCGAAGACCCCGATGTTTTCATCTTGTTCAATGTGCCGGAGAAGATTATTGACGAGCGGATGAAATACCGTCGGGTTTGTCCTAAATGCCAGACATCGAGGAATTTGAAATTATTGCCCACTTCAAAAGTGGAGTACGATGCAAAGAAAAAAGAATTTTATCTTTTGTGCGACAATCCCCGGTGCAAAAGCGTCAAGCTTCAACCAAAAGAAGGCGACGAAAAGGGGATAGGCCCCATTAAAGCCAGGCTGCTCAAAGACGAAGAGCTGATCCAGCAGGCCGCCTCTCTCTACGGCATTCCCAAAATCTTCCTGAGAAATTCGGTGCCGGAGACCCTAGCCAAAACTTACGTTGACGACTACGAGCTCACTCCCGAATACTACTACCAATGGGACGGCCAGAAGGTTGCTGTCAAGGAAAAGCCCTGGGTCGTGGCTGACGATGAGGGCGTTCCCTCCTACAGTTTGCTGGCTGCGGCCGTGGTACTCTCTTTGATCAAGCAAACGGTTGAGGTTTTGCATCTTTAAATTTTCTTGACAGAGTTTTTTGTGCTACAATAAAAAGAGCCCTAATCATTTCTAGCAGATTCTGGGACAAACGTGCTTAAAGGGAGTCCTATATCTGGTAGCGCTTCCCATAGTGGCTACCCTGCGGACACCCACTTACATTATTTTCCAGAAGAATTCTCTAGAAATGTCAGGGCCTCAAAAAATCCGCTTTAGGCGGACTTTTTGATTGTTTTCGGGCTGCTGAGAATTGAACTCAGTTCGCAGAGCCCCCAGCTCTGCATAATACCAATATACCACAGCCCGTTATTTATTCAGCCGTTTTATGCAGCGGGCGCAGGCTTTGACTCTTTTGCCCGAAGCCAACTTGACCCATTGGAGATTGGGGTGCTTCTTTTTTTTGCTGGTTGGGTTGTATTTTCCTCTTAATTTTTTCAGCTTCCAAACCATTCTGCCTTTTTTGCCGCAAATCGCGCATTGTTTAGCCATATAATAGTATGCTATCATAAAAATATGTGGTTGACAATATTCTCCCTGATCGTTCTGCTTTTTTCCATTGTGCTTCACGAACTGGCCCACGGGTCAGTGGCTTTGCGTTTAGGGGATCCGACCGCCAAGAACGCTGGCAGATTGACTTTGAACCCGATCAAGCATTTGGATCCTTTCGGTTCGGTTATTCTGCCCTTACTTTTACTTTTGTTTACGGCCGGCCAAGGACCGATTTTCGGCTGGGCCAAGCCAGTGCCGATCAACCCTTTTAATTTCCGGGACCAGAAATGGGGAACGTTGAAAGTTTCGGTGGCCGGGCCGAGTATGAATTTTCTGGTGGCTATTATTTTCGGTCTGGCCATCAGATTCATTCCCTTGCCCGAAACCCTTTTGATTCTTTTTAGCATCATCGTCATCTATAATTTCGCCTGGGGCATATTCAACCTGGTGCCGATTCCGCCTTTGGACGGTTCTCATATTCTTTTTTCTTTTCTGCCTGCAAGCTTCAACAATATCAAACTGTTTATGCACCAGTTCGGCCTCTTCATTCTGCTTTTCTTTTTATTCTTCGGCGGGCTGAGTTTCGTTTTCCGGGCCGCCTCAGTTTTGTATTATTTAATCGCCAGTCACTCTTTCGTCATATAAAAATGTTGACAGATATTTAATTTTCTGGTAAATTTTGAGCATTATGCCGACAATCCATCAACTGACCAAGAAAGGAAGGAAAAAAGCAAAAAAGAAGGACGCTACGCCCGCCCTGACTTTCGGTTTCAACGTTTTGAAAAATCGGCCCAAAGAATACCAGTCGCCTTTTAAAAGGGGAGTCTGTTTGAAAGTTTTCACCGCTACTCCCAAAAAGCCCAACTCGGCCCTAAGAAAAGTGGCCCGGGTTCGCTTGACCAACGGCATGGAGGTTACCGCTTACATTCCCGGCGAGGGCCACAACCTGCAAGAGCACTCGGTGGTGGTTATCCGGGGCGGCCGAGTCAAGGATCTGCCCGGGGTCAGGTATCACGTGGTCAGGGGAGTTTTGGATACGGGCGGGGTAGAAGGCCGCAAGCAGGAAAGAAGTAAATACGGCACCAAAAGAGCAGAATAATTATGGCCCGAGGTAAAAAAACAAAAAGAGCAATATCGCCCGATTCGGTTTACCGCCATGTTCTGGTGGCCAAATTCATCAACCAGATAATGAGGCGGGGCAAGAAAAACATTGCGCGGAAAATCGTTTACCGCGCTTTTGATATTATAAAAGAAAAAAGCAAAAAAGAACCGATTGAGGTTTTTGAAAAAGCTTTGGATAATGCCTCACCCTTGCTGGAAGTTAAACCTAAAAGAGTCGGGGGAGCGACCTACCAGGTGCCCATGGAAGTCAGGGGCGACAGAAAAATAACCCTGTCCATGAGATGGATTATTACGGCCGCCCGTTCCAAGAAAGGTAGGCCGATGGCCGAAAAATTGGCCGAAGAGCTGATGATGGCAGCGAAAAACGAAGGTTCGGCCATTAAAAAGAAAGAAGATACTCACCGCATGGCCGAAGCCAATCGGGCCTTTGCTCATTTTGCTTGGTAAATTATATGCCCAGAAAATATCCAATTGAAAGAGTCAGAGATATTGGCATTATCGCCCATATTGATGCCGGTAAAACAACCATGACCGAGCGTGTTTTGTTTTACACGGGCATTTCCCATAAGATCGGAGAGGTGCACGAAGGCAAAGCTATTATGGACTGGATGGCCCAGGAAAGGGAAAGGGGTATTACTATTACTTCGGCCGCCACCACTTGTTTTTGGAAAGCCGGAGGCGGAGAGGAGCATCGTTTCAATATTATTGATACGCCCGGCCACATTGATTTTACCGCCGAAGTGCAGCGGTCTCTGCGGGTTTTAGACGGAGCGGTGGTGGTTTTTGACGGGGTGGCTGGCGTGGAGCCGCAGTCAGAAACAGTCTGGCGCCAGGCTGATAAATTCAAAGTTCCCCGCCTCTGTTTTATTAATAAATTAGATAGGCTGGGCGCTTCTTTCGAAAAAAGTCTGGAATCAATCTGGCAGAAACTAACGCCCGATGCGGTGGCTATGCAGCTTCCCATCGGCTTGGAAGATAAATTAGAGGGCGTGGTTGATCTTTTGACCATGAAAGCTCTGAGGTTCGAGGGCGATTTCGGCCAGATTGTTAAAGAAGAAGAAATTCCCGCCGACATGGCAGTTGAAGCCAAAAGCTGGCGGGAAAAATTAATTGAAAAGATCGCGGCCGAAGATGAAAAAATGCTTGACCGGTATTTAGCCGGCAAGGAAATATCGGTTGAAGAATTAAGAAAAGTTTTGAGAAAAGCGGTTTTAGATTACAAACTGGTGCCGGTTTTCTGCGGTTCAGCTCTGAAAAACAAGGGAGTGCAGCAAATACTGGATGCCGTTGTCTATTATCTGCCCTCGCCGATTGATCTTCCGCCGGTTAAGGGAACCGATCCCAAAACCGGTCAGGAAATTGAGAGAAAGGCTGACGATAAAGAAATGTTTTCCGCTTTAGCCTTTAAAGTTGCTACTGACCCTTACGTTGGTACTTTGACTTACTTTCGCATTTACTCCGGTATATTAACCAAGGGTTCCTATCTTTTGAATTCAGTTACCGGAGAAAAGGAAAGGATCGGGAGAATTTTAAGAATGCACGCGGCCGAGAGGGAAGAAGTCCAGGAGCTTTTCACCGGCGATATTGCGGCTACGGTCGGTTTGAAAAATACTTCAACCGGCCACACTTTGTGCGCCGAGGACGGGCCTATTGTACTCGAAAAAATTATATTCCCCGAACCGGTCATTTCCATTCGTATTGAACCCAAGACTAAAGCCGACCAGGAAAAGATGGGTTTGGCCCTGAAGAAATTATCAGAGGAAGATCCGACTTTTCGGGTTAAGGGCGATACGGAAACCGGCGAAACAATTATTTCGGGCATGGGCGAGCTGCATTTGGAAATTATTGCCGACCGCATGAAAAGAGAATTCAAAGTGGAAGCTTCTGTGGGTCGTCCCCAGGTTGCTTACAAGGAAACAATCAAAAAGGAAGCGGAAGCCGAAGGAAAATATATCAGACAATCGGGCGGAAGGGGTCAATACGGCCATGTCTGGCTGAGAGTGGAACCCAAAGAAAGGGGAGAAGGATTTGAATTTATCAACGAGATCAAGGGCGGCACCATACCCCAGGAATTTATCCCGGCGGTTGGAAAAGGCGTCAAAGAAGCCATGGACAAGGGAGTGGTGGCTGGCTATCCATTAGTGGACATGTCTGTTGCCTTGTACGACGGTTCCTATCACGAAGTTGATTCTTCCGAAGTAGCTTTCAAGATTGCCGGTTCCCAGGCCCTGCAGGCAGCATGCAAAAAAGCCAAGAGCGTTTTGCTTGAGCCTATTATGAAACTGGAAGTGGTGGTGCCTTCAGAATTTTTGGGTGACAGCATCGGTGATTTGTCGGCCAGGCGAGGCAAGATTGAAGAAACCAGCGATCGGGTTAATATGAAAGTGATTGACGCTAAAGTGCCTTTAGCCCAGATGTTCGGCTACGCCACTGCCCTGCGCTCAATGACCGAAGGCAGGGGTACATTCACTATGGAGTTTGACAAGTACGAAGAGGTGCC
>Ga0315548_1001877_pt1 | contig 16929 bp, 15 predicted proteins | sample SalMarSW160110MG_2_FD_202540 | JGI IMG/M metagenome (GOLD analysis project Ga0315548, IMG submission 202540) | Salt marsh sediment microbial communities from the Plum Island Ecosystem LTER, Massachusetts, United States - Salt Marsh Sediment SW1601-110 ...
GGACCTCTGCATTAAAATTATCGGGATTATTGTTAATAACGTTGAGGGTCTGTGTGCCTATTGAACCGGTAGATCCGAGAATTGCAATCCTTTTTTTCATCATAATCAAAAAAAGACAAAATCTTCGGGATTTAAAGGCGTCCCGTTATGCCACAGTTCAAAATGGAGGTGGGGGCCTGTTGTCAGCTCTCCCGAGTTTCCGATTATTGCAATAGGTTCCCCTGCCTTAACGTATTCACCTGATTTTTTTAGTAATTCGGCGTTGTGGGCATATACCGAAAGCAGGTTGTTTTCATGCTGTATCTGTATTATCCAGCCCAGGTCGAGGGTCCATGTTGCCATTGTTATTGTGCCGTCAAGCACTGCTTTAACAACCTGGTTCGGAGCGGCAACTATATCTGTTCCGTAATGATTGTTACGGGGATTGAACGAGTTGGTAATAATTCCCTTTATCGGCGAGAAAAAGTGGATCTTGGAAATGGAAGCGATCTGTCTCTTATTATCAATTATGGAAAGGCTGTACTGGTCATCCTGCTCAATAAGGGACCTCAGCATCGAATCTTCGGTGGATTTTGAGAACGATATGCTTCCGTAGCTTATATTGGTATCTACAATTTCTTCGTGTTCGTCAGGTTCCTTGCCCGAGATTATCAGGTTGAGGTTTGCAAAATACCTGTCGCGTTTCTCAATTTCCTTTTCAAGGGAGTCAAGCAGTATATAGTTCATGCGGATGTTTCTCACGGTATTCTCGTCGGGGTAGCCGGGGATAAGTTCCCTTACGGGGGTAAAAGCTATAATAAGTACTACTATGGCAAGAAAGATAAAAGTCAGTCCGCCGATAATCATTATTACATCGAGCCTTGAAAGCTTCAGGTTAAGCACCTCCTGGTAGCTTTCACCCCTGAATATTGAAAGGCGGTACTTATTTCTGAACCTTTCTTTCAGGGATCTTTTATCACCGTTCTTTGCCATTTTGTTCTTTTTTGTTAAGCAAATATAGTAAAGATTTAAGCTAAGTTTAAAATATAAAATGATTTTATAGCCAATATTAAATTGCCTGATTTATTTTGAGATTCGCGAAGATTAATATAACTTAGCACCTTCTTTTGAACAAAAACCCTAAGAATATATTGCGGGGTGGAGCAGTTGGTAGCTCGTTGGGCTCATAACCCAAAGGTCACAGGTTCAAGTCCTGTCCCCGCTACAAGAAAGCCCGGTATACATTATGTATGCCGGGCTTATGTTAATTATAAATATCATCTATAACAGCAATTAAAATAGATTCGGTATAATTATCAGTTCCGAATTTAACAATGTACATTCCTGATTTTAACTTTTCGTCAGTGCAATTAAGTTCAATCTTATGCCACCCCGGCGTGGAATTGTATTTGTGTGTTTTTATTCTTGCACCCTCGATTGAAAATAATTCAATTGACACTGCTGATTGCTCCGGTAAATGATACCTTACAAAGAAATTTGAACTAACCGGATTCGGGAATATATCGCATCGATAACCAATATCTTCAGATATCCAGGAATCATCAACAGCAGATACAATTTCCTGAAAGTTAAACCAGTCTATTCTGCAATTAGCAGTTGAAGATCCTTTTAAAACCAGGTAAATGTCTTTAATACCTTCAATTCCGTCCAGTTCGCATGATTGTATTGTAAAGATTTCCAAATCCATGGTTGGTTCAATTGTTATAGTTCCTGCTACGTGACCGCCAACCTGGTCAGTTACGACTTGTATGCTACTGCTTTCATCTGTTGAAGCTAAGGAAGCATTTAGTTGCTTTGCCCTGGTACTAAAGTCAAAATTCTTTACCAGTATATAACTATTGTTACCTGACAAATTAACGCACAAATTTCCCTGGGTTATAGCTCTGAACGTAACACCGGATGATTTTCCCTCCAGGTATTCTGCTTGGTAAGCAGAGAAAGGATCGTTTCTGTATGTCCCGGCAACTGTTGATTCGGTTGTAAATATCTGATCCTGTAACCTGATATCTTCAGATGAACTGCCAACATAAATATTAACAGCTTCACTCTCAACGATGAAGGTTCTTGTTGTTTCATCGTAATATCTCAGGTCCTCATGTTTAAGCCAAAAATTCACTGTTTTAGTCTCTGCGGGCTGAAGAGTGATCCTTTTGAAACCTTTCAGTTCCTTTTTTGGTCTTATCAATTTCGATTGTGCATGAACATAAAGCTGCACTACCTCGTCACCGGCAACTGTCCCCGTGTTCTCCACATCCACACTGACTGAAATGCTGTCTCCGGGATTCAAAGTACCGGCACTTACAACCAGGTTGCTATAGGCAAAGTCAGTGTAACTCAGACCATATCCAAAAGGATAAAGAGGCGGTCCCAGGAAATACATGTAAGTACGGTTATTTTTAATGTCATAATCACTCATTTCCGGTAAATCTGTTGTTGATTTATACCAGGTGGTAGTCAATTTTCCTCCGGGATCATAGTCCCCGAACAAGACATCGGCTATAGCTGTTCCCTGTGCCTGCCCATCGTACCAGGCTGTCAGTATGGCCGGCACATTTTCCTGTGTCCAGTTAACAGCCAGTGATGCTGCATTAACCAGCACCACAACAGTATTCGGATTGGCATCATAAACCGACTGGATGAGCTGTTCCTGTTCTCCGGGAAGAGATAAGGAAGTCCGGTCTCTCCCTTCATCAGTTACACTTAAATCTGTTCCACAAACTACAATAGCTACATCCGCTTTTTCTGCAAATTCTATAGCTTTATCTAGTTCTGCCTGTTCGATAGTTCCTATAATATTACAGCCTTTTGCATAACATATTCTTCCACTGCCACCTAAAGGATCCTCATCTTCTTCATTATAAAATCTGAACCAGTTGATATTATATAAATAACCTGATGCTCCCGAAAATTTAAGATACAGGTTATGTATCCCCGAAGTCAGGGGAATACTGGCGTTTATTGTAATCCAGTTTTGCCAGTCTCCCGTGGATGGCACTGTTAACGAACCCAGTGAAGTACCGTTCAGACTGTCAATCGATACGTTAAGAGTACCGCCATCGGTAGCACTGGCTATCCTGACATCCAGTTCTGATTTTCCGGCACCAAAATTCAAATTATCATACACCATATAATCTCCGTTTTCAATATATCCGACATTGCTCCCGCCTTCTGAACAAGCTTCGACCTGGATACCGTACTGGCTGGAAAAATCTTCAGCCTCAATTATTCCCGGGGAGATGTCAACTCCCAGTTTGTCTGCTATCCCCTGCACAGGGGTAACCAAAACAGACGGAGAACCGCTGTAACCTCCCAGTTGAACAGTATTGGCATTCGGACCGATTATAGCTATTGTATCGATGTTTTCTTTTTGAAGCGGCAAGATGGAGTTTTCATTTTTTAAGAGTACAATTGCTCCTCTGGCTGCACGGAGTGCCAGTTCTCGGTTGGCCTGGCAATCCAGCATACTGTCAGGAATGGATGTATAGGGTACCAATGCCGGGGGATCAAATTCTCCAAGTAAAAACCGTGCTTTAAATATTCTTTTTAAGGCGAGATCGATATCTTCTTCTGTAATTAATCCTGCATTTATAGCACTTAGTGCATTATTAGGTACAGTCGATCCGCAATTTAAATCGTTTCCGTTAATAAGTGAAATAGCTGTAGCCTGACCAGCTGATCCAACATAATAATGAGGATTCCAGACATTTTGAATGGCATCGCAATCTGATACTACATACCCTGAAAAATTCCATTCATCACGGAGAATATTCATTAATAACGTCCGGTTGGCCGGACATGGAACATCATTTACCGCATTATAAGCACTCATAATGGAATATACTCCTCCTTCTTCAACTGCTGCTTCAAAAACAGGCAAATAATACTCCCGCAGGCTTCTTTCATCTACATCGGAAGAAATCCCATATCTATTTAGTTCTACATTATTACATGCAAAATGTTTGGCGGTAGCGACGGTTTTCAGATATTTAGGGTCATTACCCTGCATCCCTTTAATAAAGCTTATCGCTATTTGTGCAGCCAGATAAGGATCTTCTCCGTAGTTCTCTTCAGCACGGCCCCATCTTGGATCCCGTGCCATATTAACAGTCGGACTCCAGTAAGTTAATCCTTTGCCATCGGTATTATTCTTCACCCTTGCCTCATCAGATATAGCAGATGCTACATCATGGATCAGTTCAGGATTCCAGGTTGAAGAAAGTGCTATAGCCTGCGGGAAAGATGTTGCCAGTCCAGATCGTGCAACTCCATGCAAAGCTTCACTCCAATAATTATACGAGCCAATACCTAACCGGGAAATTGCCGGTGAATTATTGCCAAGTTGGGCAATCTTTTCGGTTAAGGTCATTCGGGAAATCAGGTCAGCTACCCTCTCATCTATGGGTAAATTTGGATCCTGATACGGATCTGTTGCACTTATTACAATTACGTTCAATGAAATGCAGAGGACCAGGAGGTTAAATTTTAACGTGAATTTCATATCAGTGAATATTTATCTTTATAAAAGAAGCATCCTGAAAGGGGTGCTGATCGTAAATATAAAGAAAATGCAGAAAAATCGCAACCTAAGGTTACACTTGAACCTTATGATTATTTCATCAGGGTATTTAAAGATTGTGCCTGGGCTGAATTTAAAATCAAATGGACTTCTCAGATGGAAGGTAGCCACAGTCAGCGCAGTCAATACCACTTCATTTGAAAAAAAAGCCAAAGAAAGTAAAGAAATGGGGGAAGAAGCGGAAGAAGATAAATAGTATCCTGCAAAAAGTAGTACAAATTTTTCTATAAGGATCTCTTGATGAACCGGATGAAAATGGTTATTCAGATGATTTGATCCTAAATCCGTTATTTCGAACCATCCATACTTTGGATAGTGGGATATGAGAAAAAGAGTGCGGATCTTGTTTTTGTTTCTGTAATGCACTATATTTGTTGCATAATAGAAATAAAATGAATTTCATTGAATTCAGAAACAGGTTTCTATCCCTTGCATGCTTTACCACAAACCAGGTGTATGCATCGTATCCCGAATTTAACAGGAACAATCTGGGACGTTGGGTAAAGCAGGGTTACCTTATCCGGCTTCGGCAGGGTTATTATGCCTTCCCTGAATACCAGGGATTAACAGAATTTGCACTCTATTTTGCTAACATAATATACAAGCCCTCTTACATATCATTACATACTGCTTTATCATTTTATGGGATTATCCCTGAGGCTATACCTCAGATAACAAGTGTAACAACTTTAAAGACAATAACATTCAGCAATGATTTCGGTGAGTATTCATACAAAAATATTAAGCCTGATATGATGTTCGGATATAATCTGAGGGAGATGGAAGGTGGCAGACGGATAATGTTCGCCACACCAGAAAAGGCATTAATAGATTTGCTCTATCTTTATCCATTTTACAATACAGAACGTGACCTTGAAGAGTTGCGTTTCGATGAATCATATATGGAGGATGACCTTAATACAGGAAGATTAATGGAGTTTTCTGACCGTATTGGAAGCAAAGCACTCAGTAATCGCATTGATATGCTAAAGAAAGTACATAACCTCTAGTAAGAACTATATGGTAGACCTGAACATAATAAAGAATTATTTCCCAGTGCAGATAAGGGATAATACACTTCTTGGAAAAAGCATGATGAAGGAATATATTCAATTATTAATTCTCGACTACCTGTCCACAACACAATACATCCGTAAACTCATATTCATTGGAGGTACTAATCTTCGCCTTGTAAAGGGAATAGACAGATTCTCAGAAGATCTGGATTTTGACTGTAAGGAGGTAAACAAAGAGGAGTTCCTGCAAATAAGTGATGATATCATGCATTTTCTTAAAAGAAACGGATATAAAGTAGAATCTAAGGACAAGAAGAGTTCGAAACTGACAGCTTTCAGAAAAAACATTTACTTTCCTGAGTTCCTTTTTGATATAGGGCTTTCAAGACACAGGGATGAAAGGTTCCTTATTAAAATAGAAGCTCAGGATCAGGGTGTAAACTATACCAGCGAAATTAAAAATATTAAAGGTTGTGGTTTTTACTTTCCATTCCCTGTACCACCTGACGCCGTTCTATGTGCCATGAAAGCAACAGCACTTTTAGAAAGAGGAAAGGGTCGTGATTTTTACGACCTTATGTTTCTTCTGGGTCAAACCAAGCCTGATTATGACTTCCTTGCAAAGAGAATCGGCATTAAAAATGCAGCTGAGTTAAAGGTTGAAGTCAAAAAGCGCCTTAAGGTTATTGACCTGAAAACCAAAACTAAAGATTTTGAGCATCTGCTATTCAATAGGGAAAACAACAAACGTATTCTCAGATTTGAAGAATTTTTTGAAGAGACTATGTAAATCTTCAAAATGACATGGTCTAAAATTTATGTATTTTCTTAAGTGGTATTTCAGTTAATTTATTAATTTTCTATATTTACTTTGTCAATATTAAATAAAACCGTTATTATTAATAAGTGGTTGTTATGCGCAGATCATGTCCCATTTCTAGTTGAAATTCCATGCTGAGAGGTTCGTTTTTGAATTTCTTCTATAATGGTTTTTTTCATTTTATCCAAGTTCACAAAGTTATTAACTTTTCTCATTTTAAATTCAATCTCAAGCAATGCTGCTGCAATCCAACGATACCTTTCTTTTGAGTTCTTCCAAAGCTTTACTTTATTTAAGTATTTTCCTATCTGTGAATTCAGATTTTCAATACAATTTGTTGTAGCAAAGCTTCTTGAAAAATCCAAATTCAGGCCCAGGCGGTGCAAGGTTAATATATCCTCCATACCTTCTTCAAGTGATCTGGTTGCCGATATATTGATCTTCTCCAGATCCCGGCTGAGATCTTTCAGTGATTCCATGGCTTGCATATGACTTTCTTTGCTTATGGCCTGTTGATATTTGCGTTTAACAGCCGAATGGTCTTTCTCAGGAATATATTTGAGTATGTTTTCCTGTTTGTGCCACTGGCAGCGTTGTACGACCGCTTTATCACCAAAACTTTCTTCTATGGCCTTGCGTATCCCTTTACTTCCATCGATAACACACAGTAAGCCTTCTTCCCAGGTCAAGCCTCTTTCTTTCAGGTTACAAAGCATATCTTTTATGGGTTCAGAATTTTCCGTTGCAGCCTGAACGAACCCTAATGGGATTTTTTCACCTTGAAGTGTTACACCCATACATATAATAATCTGTTCTTTGTATAAATATTTCCCGTCAATAAATAATGCTATTACCTGTAAATGATTTAGACTTCTGTTTTCAAATTCCCTGAGCTTCTCTTCGGTCCGATCTGTAAAAGATCGGGATATAGAGCTTTTGCTCATACCAAAACCTTCTCCAAGGTGATCAATTACTTTGGCATAATCACGCATGCTTAGTCCCAATAGAACCCCCTTGATTAGTTGTTCTGTTGGCTCGGGTAACTGTTTTAGATCTTCATACCGGTGAAGCATCGTGTTTTTGTCTTTTTCATTATCGTATAACCTGGGTACTTCGATCTTGAGCTTCTGGTCTCCAATGCGCACGCTGCCGGGATTAAATCCCCATCGACTATATCGCCCATCATATGGCTTTTCTCTGTTATAGCGATTTCCGGCTTTCTGTTTTACTTCTTCCTCCAATAGCTCATTAATCATAATCTGACAAATGCTTAAATGATTCTGTAACAATGAGATCTTAAGTTCTACCGATTGTTCTTGCAACCATGTTAAATTTTTACGGTTTAATTGCTTATTTTTACTATCAGGTTCCATGTTAATTTGATTTTGGTTAATCATAAATTTAACAATTTTAGGAACCTCCCGGAAGAATCAGCTATTTAATTGCTGATTCTTCCTATTTAATTTTCAACTAAATTTGGGACAATATCTATGCGCAAAGTTTTTGGATATAATTATCTGTTATTATTAGTAACACTTCTATCAAATAACCTACTTCTTATTGCTCAGGGTCAGGCAAAAACAAACAGATCCTTTATTTCACAAAGATTTTGGTTTGAATTGCATTCCAATGCCTATTATGATAACAATAACTTTTACATCAAGCATTTTCAGGATTATAGTATTTTATTATTAAATACAAAACTGGGGATACAGGCAATTAATACGCAGAATGGATTGGTAATTGAACCCTACATAAGGAATTGTACTACCTATGATATTCTAAAAAACATATGGAATGATGTTGACTGGCATAATAACACGGTAAGCGGGATTGGTTTCCGAATAAGGTATAGCTTAAATGCGATAAAGTTTATAAACGATAAGATATGTCCGAATGACTTTAATATTGATTTAATAGGAGAAAAGTTATGGATTAACTATCTTAAAACCAATGAATTCTATATTGGACACAGGCCCAAAGATGACCTTAAATTAGGCATTCAATATTGGCTTGATCTGGGATTTAGAAAGAAGAACGAAAAATCAGGATTGTATTATGGGTTACTGAAGACTTTCTGGATTGAATCAGCCGGCTCTTTTATATATTCCAAAAGTGATTTTTATATTAAATCAAATGAGAATTTTTATCTGCTATTCCTTAATAATAAAATTGGTCCCAGGCTGAGAACATTTGAAACGTTATTTCTGGAACCCTATTATTATAATTCATTTATGTATGATACAGGTAATAAAATCTGGAATAGGGTTGACTGGCATAATAATGTGAAAAATGGAATAGGTTTCCGCACTAATTATCGTCCCGGGTTAAATTCAGAAAAAATGGATGTTTCTATTATCCTTGGTTTTTTTGTTGAGTATCTGTTGATCGGTTATTTTAATTCAACTGATTATATTCCGAGCTACAGGCCTAAACAGGACTGGTTTGCCGGAGTTAATTTCTGGTTGTCAATAAGTGGGTATAATTAGCATATGAATATGAATAGTAGTGTTAATACATGTCAATTAATAATTCTGTATTCAATAGCGATTATCTTCATGAAATGCGGGAAAGAGCCGCAGCCACCGGATGATGAGATTTTTAAAGTGTATGATAATGCTTTAATGCCCGGTTTTGATATCGGTATCAGTGATTCCGATTCCTGTGGTCAACATAACTGGTTAACTGAAAAAAAAGGCTATTTTGAAATGAAATACCCGGCCGATTTGGACTGGGGTTGTGTTTATATTGTAACAGGACTTGTACCATTTGATAGTACAGTCTATGAAGATTTTTCAAATTACAAGGGATTTTCAGTTGACCTGAGAGGGGAAAGTGGCGGCGAGTGGTTGGTATATCAATCGAAGATTATGGTCGCAAAAGCAGTCATGTGGCGAGAGTTTCGAATTTAAATACCGGTTGGCAAACGTATCAATTCTCATTAGAAAGTTTTCCTGAAATAGACCTGAAAAGGCTGAGAGTTATTACAAAATTTCTCTTTTTTAGTAATAAATCACAGACAATAGATTTCAGGAACCTCAGGTTTTATACATCTGAATTACCGGATACCAATGAGTATGAATATTATATTGTCTTTGGTAATAATCTGATGAACGGTTATTCTGTTGGCTGCAACAGCGCCGATTCATTGAAGAATTGGATTGAGGATAAATACGCGTATTGGGAAATGAATTTTCCTCCGGACCAATTATGGGCTACGCTCTTTTTATCGAAAGATGAACCTGAAGATTTTTCGATGTTCGAAGCTGTCAGTTTTGAGATTAAAGGCAAGAATGGGGGAGAAAAAGTGCATGTGGGTATCAATGATATATTGGGCGAGGACCCTGGAGGAAGAAGTTTTGTCCAATGGACTGTCAGTAATAACTGGGAGCAGGTTAATATCCCGTTATCCTGGTTCAAAGGCGTTAACTTAAATAGTATTTACATACCTGTTCAGTTTGTTATTTTCAACACCGAAGGCCAGACTATTTATTTTAGAAATGTCAGATACATTTATAGGAACAAATCATAATTAAAATGAAAATTGTTAAGATTTTACGGCTTTTTATTTTATGCATATTAATAACTCATTCAGAATTGATATTTTGTCAGGCAGATAAAGCTTATCAGCATTTATATAATGTTATGGATAAATATCACGAAACTTTCAATGTCTTCTCCGACCATGATGCAGGAGGTAACAACTTTTACCCCGCATTTTTAGGTGATTATCAAAATATTATACTTTCAATAGATGGTGCAATCGATTCGTTACCCGGATACGATTGCTTAAAAATGACATACACTGCTGAAGATTTGGCTGATACTGCCTTAGGATGGGCAGGGATATACTGGTTATATCCTGAAGGCAACTGGGGGGAATACCCGGGTTATAACCTTATAAATGCAGATTCTTTGACTTTCTGGGTAAAGGGCAGTTCCGGGGGAGAAAATGTTGAATTTAAGGTTGGCGGTATACATGAGAATATAACACAAAACGACAGCTCTGTAATTGATTCTTCCGATTTATTAAGCACCGGAATAATTTCATTGGAACCGTATTGGCAAAGATATGCAATTGATTTGGAGAAAAAAGATTCCTTCTATATATACCTTGATGGTAATTCCGGTTCTATAAATCATTATATTCCTTCCATGTGGTTTAACGGGGATTCAAATATGCTGTATGATCAGAATTATTTAAGAAATCCTCACTCCGGAGAAAGCTGTATCAAAATTGAATGGAATGGGAAAAAAGGTAATGATGGTTACTTATGGAACGGTATAATGTGGCAGGCAATTGAAGGGGATGTTGAAAATGGGATTGATTTAACCGGGGCAACTAAATTATCTTTCTGGGCTAAGGCAAGTGAAACCGGATTAGGAATTAAATTTTTTCTTGGAATAAAAGACAAGGATAGTTGTGGTGAAATCTTATATGATTCAGACGGCTGGGCATCTTTAGATACCATTTGGAAAGAATATACCATTGATTTATCTAGCAAAGATTTGTCCAATGTTGCCGGAGGATTTGGTTTTGCATTTAATGATGTATACGATCCGGATCCTGATGGATTTGTTTTCTATCTGGATGACATAAAATTTGATAGACTTATCAATAAAGAATTGTTAAATCTAATTGGTGGATTTTGTTGTGTTGCGGAAGAAGACAGGAATCCCGGTGGATGCTCATTTTATCTTGACAATATTCAGTTTCATCTGGATACTTCTGCTGTTGCAGAAAGAAAAATTAATCCTCATTTTCTGGTAAGTTTCGAAGCGACAGACAAGATAGAAGACAAGTATATCAGAAATGCTGCTTATATTTATGATAATGCATTGGCTATGATTGCCTTTATGAATAGAGGAAATCCGGATGACTGGGGAAGAGCAGAGGTATTAGCAAATACATTCATTGCCTGCCAGGAAAATGACCGTGATTTTACAGATAATACATTAAGAAACGGATACATGGCCGGTGATGTAATTGATTATTATACAGGAAAAGCCAAAATTCCCGGAGCATGGTCAGATGAAGACCAGGAATGGTTTGAAGATGAGTTCAGTGCCAGCACGCATACCGGTAATATTGCATGGGTGATGATTGCACTGGAAAAATATTATAAAGAAAAAGGTGATCCAAAGTATCTGAACTGCATTAAATCATTAGGGGACTGGATAGTTGATAATACTTATGATACGAGAGGTGCAGGGGGATTTACAGGAGGCTTTGAGGGATTTGGGCATTCCAGAGTACTCTGGAAATCAACCGAACATAACCTGGACCTTTATGTGGTCTTCAAAATATTGTATGAAATAACAGGTAATGATAAATGGAACGAGTTGGCAGATCATGCGAAGCATTTTGTTGAAGCAATGTGGAATAACGAAGATAAGTACTTCTGGACCGGGACCACGCAGGATGGCGTTACAATTAATCAGGACGTATATCCGCTGGATGCGCAGACATGGGGAATTTTAACGTTCAAAGGGGAATGCAAGTATCAGCCAGCTATCGAATGGGTGCAGAATAACTTTTATGTTGAAGACAATGGATTTAAAGGATTTGATTTTAACAATGACCTGGACGGGATATGGTACGAGGGCACTTCACAGATGATTCTGGCGTTTCAACAAATTGGTCAGACAAGTAATTCCCAGTTATATATTGATGAACTCCGAAAAGCCCAGGCAAATGAAAATAATAATAATAAATTAGGGATTGTGGCTTCCTCCTGTGATAATCTTTCCACAGGATTATACTGGTTATACCATAACAGATTACATATAGGTGCAACAGCATGGTATATCTTTGCTGAAAACGGGTACAATCCTTATTGGGGCGATACTATTATCCCCAAAACAGACTGTCCTTTAAATGTAAAAGAAATTAATACTAACGCAGCCGGTTCAATGCTATTTCAGAATTATCCCAATCCTTTTAACAGTTCGACAATAATTCCTTATTACCTGGCCAGACCAGGTTATACAGTCATAACGTTATATGATATTAAGGGTAACTTAATTAAGGTTTTAAAAGAGGGATATAATTCTGTGGGAATGCATGAGTTAATCCTGGATAACCAGGAACACAACCTAACTAAAGGAATTTATTTATATAAAATAAATACTGGCCATTATATGGCATTTAAAAAATGCATTGTTAACTAAAATTATTTACCAGATGAAAGAACCTATAATTATTGCCCTGATAAATAGACAAGGAAAATTATTAAATTTGTTTAGCATTTGACAATATGGGGATAAACGCTTACTCCAGTTTAAGTGATCAATTTGTCAGGAATTTGAATATATGTAAATGAAACTTAAAACAAAACATATTATTGAATTAATTGGGATACTATTAACTGTTTTAGGAGGTATAATAATAGCTCTTATTTCAAGCAATAAACAAAAACCAGATACTAATGAGAAGAATAAGAATAATATATCAATCAATGTACCTGTCAATATATCTAATGAGAATAAACAAATTCCTTCTAGGGATACTGCACATACTGGTATTCAAAAAGAACAAAATGCTGAGAACAGAATAGAGAGGTTAAAAAAATTAAAACTTGAAGGTGAAAAATTGCTCGAAGATTACGAAGATTCGAAGAAAGAGATAATAACCTGGAAATCTGAATGTAAAGGCATCTTAGGAGAAACAAATCCGGAGATTGATAGAATTTATCAAGAGATTGAGAACAGTCACGCAACTAACGATTATCATTCACAAGCAAAAGATATAATTCAATTATTAAATTCTGAAATATCAAACCAACAAACTAAATCCAAATGAAAACATTGAATTCTTATATTTTAAGTATTATATTAATTTTAGGTTTAAGTATTACACTTTTGGCTCAAGAGAATTCAACCTTTAACATAGGAAATGAATTCATTGCGGCCGGTTACATGGGATGTACTGAGAATATTGAGATTAATCCTGCCAGTATTGTGAGACCTTATTCAGATCCTCTATGTATTAAAATAGAGTTTTTAAGTTCATGTAAATTGGGTTGGGCTGGAACATACTGGACGAATATCGCTGATGATGAAGGGGCTAATTGGGGACAATATCCGGGTACAGATTTTTCAAATCGAGGTTTTACAAAAATTACTTTTTGGGCAAGGGGAGAAAAAGGAAATGAAGTGGTAGAATTTGGTTCCGGTGGTATTGACAATACTCTTAAAGATTCTGAAAAATATAAATATAAAGATAGTTATAATAAAAAGTATTCTACCGAAGGAAAAGCAGTTGTACTAAGCAATGAATGGAAAAAATATACCATAGATTTATCAGATGCTGATTTATCATCTGTAATAGGAGGTTTTTTTTGGGCAGTTAATTGGCGTGCTAATCCGACAGGTGTAACTTTTTATTTAGACGATATTATATTTAAATAAAATGTCTACTAATACTATAACTATAACACTACCAAAATCCGGTAAACATTATGTATGCCGGGCTTTTTGTTTATTCTTTGTTGTAATTATCCCAAAGTTCCCTGGGGGCATCATAAGGTATAATAAGCATTTCTGCATTTTCATTAAAATATATTTTGGCGGTCTTTGTAGCAATTATCTTGTTCTCTTTTCGAATAAATGCTATTGGCTCGTAGAATGCGACTACAGTATATTCATTTTCTCTTAGCAAAACATTAAAGTATCCATCTTTTAAAAACGAATACATTTTGTCTGGACTTATAATTAGCTTCAGACTATCGACATCAACAAAAAGATCATTTTGATAACGATACAAACTTACATTCTCCAGATAGTTATAATCATTTTTATATTTGTTGGGTAATACCTGTTTGAATGTACTTTCAGGATCAGAAAGATAACCCCACTTTTTATTTTTTCTAACAACAAAATTTTCATATTCCCATGGATATACTTTTTTCCTGACTTCAATGCTTATCATAGCTGTATCTCCCGATTCTAATACACAAATCCATGGAAAAATCAGAACACCTTTATCTGTATTCTCTCTTAAAGGAATCCTTTGAAAATCATTCCTGTCAATATTAGGATCAGAATGTAATAAAATTGACTTAAATTTTAAATTAGCCAATTTTTCCATTCTTTTATATCCTCTAGGTTTTATAACTAATACGATGATAATTCCTATTAATAAAGTAGCTATAAAAGTCCATTTTAATGTTTTTCTCATATATACTCGCAATTAAAAATTATTAATATTTAATTTTAGCTGTAGCCGTTTTTCGTTATTTAAAATCATATCCACAATCAAAACAGTGATACTTCTTCCTTATCAGGAATAATGGTGTAGTTAATATCAAAGATATTATTAAGTATAGAATAGCCCATTTATAATCAATCGCATATCCAAATACAGTATTATCAGAATTACAGTTAGGACAATGTATTATATATTTCGGTTCTTTTTGACCTATATAATTATCAACTATTTCTTTTTCTAAATAATAATCGACAGGTTTTGTCCTAAAATACTTAAATACACTCCTTTTAAAATTAAATAACTCATAAAAAAAATGTTTCCATGAAAATTTTAATTCCTTTTTTGCAAGCTTTTGAAATTCTCTTTCATTTTTTAAAATTTCATCAATTTCATTTTGGTCAATAAATTCATTGTCAACAGTAAACGGATTGTCTAACAATGAGGAATCATTTCGTATATTATTTTTAATCGATAAAATATCATTTTGTCTTTTAATCTCATTAACGAAAATCTCTGAAATCTGATATTCTCCATTTTCATCTGTCAATATGCCTTGTGATATCAAATTAATAATATTTTGAGATTGAAAATATTTGTCAAATGGAACTTTAAGTTTTGCACCTCCAATTGCAACAGCTACAAAAGGATGTACCCATATCATTTGCTCGTCATAAATGAAACATGGAATCCCTTCAGATTCTAATCTGCCCTTTAAAATGTGACAATCAATTGGGATATTTGAGCTATATACTGTTATCAATTTTGTCATTTGTAAGAGTATGTTATAAGGTTACAGCCAAACTAGTATGTATGCTTAACCTTATCAGGTCTATTCATTCTAAAGGGGAATATAACGGATGTCTGTTAAAGACTATTTCTATCAAATTTAATAGAAATTTATATAATCCAATGGATAATATAAATACCCTGGCTTAAATCTGATATCTCAATTGCAGCGCTGTTGCCGGATTCGGATTGATATTGAAACTATTATCATTACCGTCCGGGGAATAACGGGCTTTTTATATAATCCTTAATACAGTTGACTTGGGTTATTAAATAGCTTAAATTTACTTATTTCGGAACAAGCTTTCGGTTACATTCAATTGGTCTTTAATAACTTCATAAAACCATCAAACCATGAAAAAGTATTTTGTATTATTCATCAGTATTGCATTGCTGGCGAGCGCATGCTGCAATGAGAAAATCGACATTGAAAAGGAGAAAGAGGCCATTATAGAGGTGATCAAAGGGATCACACAATCGCATTCTGCCGGTGACTGGGAAGCCTGGTTAAGTCTGTGGCTGAATGAGCCATATATCTTTTTATCATCTGCCAGCGCAAATGGACACTTTTATATAAAAGGCTGGGATAATTTCAATGATTATTTAAAGGAAGAGGATTCAGAAGAAAATGCAGAAAACCCGCAACCTAAGGTTACACTTGAACCTTATGATTTTTTCATCAGGGTATTTAAAGATTGTGCATGGGCTGAATATAAGATCAAATGGACTTCTCAGATGGAAGGAAGCAATGAGATAGAAGAATGGGAGACTCATGAAAATTACTCTTTTGAAAAGCGTGACGGGATATGGAAGGTAGCCACAGTCTGCGCAGTCAATACCACTTCATTTGAAAAAAAGGCTAAAGAAAGTGATGAAATGGGGGAAGAGGGAGAGGAGTCTGAAGGAGAAAAATAGTATCTTGCGGCAAGCTTGCTTGTACGCAGAGCAGAAAAAAAGGGCGTAATGAGCGAAGCGAATTAAGGCTTTTTCGAAGTATGGTGGCTTAAGAATGGACTCGCCTTTCGCCCTTGCGAACGGTAACAATAGCCCCGTTATTTATTCTAAGTAATTGTTGTATAATAATTTGAAATTAAATGATATAAGTATTAATTTTACTTATATTCTTCAATTTTATTCAAATAATCAAAACATACATATAGTCTTATATAGTTATAGTTAAGTTAAATAATTCTTAGGATTAAAATATTCTGTATAATAGCAATAAATCTAATTCTTTAAAATTCAAATATTTAAACAAAATAATTTAGGAGGATAATAAACAGAATTGAAATGATAATGAATGTTTTCTATAAAAATAAAGTACAACTATGCGGTACAGAAAGTTAAAATTTATTATAATACCCTTATTAGGAATAGGACTATTAAATGTACACTCTCAGGAAACCGTATCTGCCACGGGGGGTACTGCTGTTGGTAGTAATGGTTCAGCAAGTTATACTATTGGACAGGTTGTTTACAATGAATATTCTGATAATAAATGTTCAGTTATGCAAGGAGTGCA
>Ga0315548_1001878_pt1 | contig 16925 bp, 18 predicted proteins | sample SalMarSW160110MG_2_FD_202540 | JGI IMG/M metagenome (GOLD analysis project Ga0315548, IMG submission 202540) | Salt marsh sediment microbial communities from the Plum Island Ecosystem LTER, Massachusetts, United States - Salt Marsh Sediment SW1601-110 ...
CCGAAAACAGCTTGCTTGTAAGAAAAATACTCGGAGAACACATCTTCCCGCGCTTCATTACCCTCAAGAAGAAAGAATGGGATGATTATAGAATCCAGGTGTCTCAGTACGAAATTGAGAAATACCTACCGATATTATAAAGGTTAGGGGGTCGATCCGTTAGAAGAAATAAACCTTTTAACTAATCAAGTTTATTCTATTAAAATTGATTAGTAAAAAAGGGAGGATTATATGCGTATTATTAAAATTGTTATACCTTTGTTCTTTGTAATTTTATTGACTTCATGTTCAAGCGCCGTATGGGTTCACAGAGACTTCGAATCTATGAGAGATAATGTGAAAACCATTTCCGTTATGCCTCCGCAGGCTGCATATTTCCAAAGAAAGGCAGGCTCTACTGACCCAGAACCGGAACACAACTTTGAAGTGTCAAACAATGTCCAGACTGCTCTGAAAGAAGTATTGGAAGAAAAAGGATTTATAGTCAAACCTGCCGGATTAACCGACAGTATTCTAATAAACAATGAAGATTTAGGTTTATGTTTTATCAGGTCGCTAAAAAGATTTCATGAAATATGCGACACCCTGGGTAATTTAAGAATAAAAAAGGAAACCTATAAAATGAACCCGGAAATAGGTGTTTTTGCCGAGCGGGCAGATGCCGACTACCTGTTATTCAGCCGTGGTGTGGCATTCAGGACATCGGAAGGTGGTAAGATCAAAGATGCTGTTCTTACAAGTATATTAAATCCCGGAAGATTTGTCCAATTTGAAGGATTAACCCTGGAACTGCTTTTGATTGATGCAAATTTAGCCGAAGCAATCTGGTATAACACAAATTGGCCCAATTCAAGCTGTGACTCCTTTAGCTTAAAAGATATCAAGGATTTGTGTAACAAACTTCTCAAAAATAAATTAATACAAAAGAATAAAATTTGACTTAAAAATCTATCTGAACTGACTTAATATCTTTTAAGATTGTATGTGCGGCTGCCGAGACCGATCTCCTCAGCTAATTTGAAAAATTCATCCATATTTACATCAGTATCGAATAGCGCCTTTAATTTATCTTTAGAGGCAAGCTCCTTTCTTTTCCAGTTAACTCCTTCAAGTGGTTCAGCCTTTTCGACCAAATCCACAGAAGCGGCATCAATGGAAACGATGTCTTTAGAAAAAAGAAATCCTATATTTTGAACGACCGGATTCATCGTAACACCATAACAGTCACAATGAGGCGTTATATCCATCAAAACATTGAGATACGTACGCTTATCTATTTTATCAAGTATTGCGCCTGTATAATACAAAGTCTTTTTCACGGATTCTCTTGCATCTCTCCACTGGAATTCTATTGCACCATATTTACAGGTTACAACACACATTCCGCAACCGATGCAGGTATCTTTGTTCAACTGAGCTGTTTTTTCTATCGTTATTGCCTGGCTCGGACAATGAACCGCACATTCTCCGCAAGCTACACACTTATTCTTCACAACTTCCGGTTTAATATTGGAATGTAGAAATAGCTTACCTCTTCGGGAAGCCATTCCCATACCTACGTTTTTTATAGCACCGCCATATCCAAAAAATTCGTGAAATTTGAAATGAGTTAAAACAAACAGGTAATCAATATCTTCGATTATTTTCCCTATATAAGCGATATCCTCTTCACCCGATTTGGCCTTGAGTTCTATCTCATTTTTTCCGCGTATCCCATCTCCCACCAAAAAGGGAGCATCCACTACCCCATAGGTAAAACCATGCTTATATGCAGTTTCATAATGGTCTATAGCATTCCATCTTTTTTCCCTGTAAAGAGTATTACAGTCAAATAAAAAAGGTTTCGCTCCGCGCTTTTTCAATTCTTCGACTACAATTCTAACAATCTGCGGTCTGATATGAGCAATATTTCCGAATTCGCCGACATGAAGTTTTATTCCAACAAAATCACCCTTTTTCACATCATCAAGATATCCCTCCGACCCTAAGAGATTTTTCGTCGTCTCAAGAGGTGATATATCGGAAAACGGAGCAAAAATTACATCACTCATACAAATCCCGAATCCCGAATCCAGTCCATAGAGGATAATATTCTAAAAAAAACAATATAGTTTCACTCATTTTTTCCAAAATAACGGTATCCACATCGGAACTTCATTCATATACTTCTTATATTCATTGCCAAAACGCGAAAGCAAGAGTTTCTCTTCGTAACGTGAAATGTAATGTAAAAAAATAATCGCAAAAATCCATACAACCGCAGCGGCAAGCGATACACGTAACATCAAAAGTCCAAGATAAAGCAAAATTTCACTCAGATATATTGGATGCCTAATGATACTGAAGACACTTTTCCTTATTACACAGGGCACCTCTCTCTTCTCCCCGAATACGATAGAAAGTCCTGTTATTGCAAGATAAGCAGATATCAACAGCATAATTATTCCTAAAGGAATTCTAACAAATGGTAAGTATCCATTAGGAAAAGCGGTATATTTAAAGAAAAAAGTATCGGTTATCCAGACACTCATAAAAATAACGTAAAATAGAATTTGCCCTATATCACTTAAATGGTTCTCTCCTATCAGGTCTTCCCTACCTTTATGTCTTCTTATATGCCTACCTTTAATTTCTTTCACTGTTCATCTCCAGGATACCATATTATATATTTCGAACATCTAAATCAACCTATTAAACAAATACATCATTAAAGGGATAGATACTAAAGAGAAAAGAAAACTCGAAAGAAGAAACTGGCTCACGATAGCACGGTTACCACCGTTTCTCTCCGTTACAATAGGAATTGCAGTAACCGGCGGCACCGCACCCTCAATCAACAATAGTAAAGCGACATTAGCAGATGGCTTTATCAGAATTATTATTCCCAGCATAACAAGAGGCATTACTAAATTTTTAAAAATCAAAAATTTAATGATTTCTCCGACATACAACTCCCCTGCCTGTTTAAAATCGATTATTATATTGCCTCCAAGAATTATCATCAAAAGAGGAATAGCCATTGCCCCTACCATCTCAAGACCGGAAATAACGAAAGAAGGAATATAAACATTAAACCCCGTAATCTTCAAGACTACAGCCAGGACCGTAACAACTAAAACCGGATGAAAAATTTTCTTCCATTGTATCTTTCTCCTCGATGAAAAAAAGAGAAAAGAAGTAGCAAAGAAGAAAGACGAATAGAATATCATAAATAAAAACAGATCAATTAAATAATCTGAATTCCTTCCAAACATGCCCGCCAATATAGCAAGCGGAAAGAATATTCCGTTCTGATAAAAAAGTGAGACCTCAAATTCCCGTTTGTTTTCCTTTCTTGCGAAAATAACACCAATTAAAGTTATAATAAAAGCAATAACCGTAAAGAAACCCCACCACAACGGCAATTTCCACCAATTCGTTTTTATAGCAGGATTAAAATTATTTATTATATTTGTAAATATAAGAGCAGGGAGAGCTATCTCAAGAGCAAGTGGTGAGAGAAGCGAAAAAAAACTCTCTTTTACCATTTTTCTCGTAATCATCCAGGCACCAATCACACCTATAAAAAGAAGCATTGCAACAGCCTGGAAAGCAGAAATCAAGACATTCATATCAAAAGTTATTTCTCAGCACGAACAGTGAATTTCAAGACTCCGATACCTTCGATGCCGGATTCGACAATATCGCCAGCTTTCATCTGCCCCACTCCTTCAGGAGTACCGGTTGCTATAATATCCATCGGCTCAAGAGTCATAATACCGGAAAGATACCAGATAAGGTCTTCGACGGAAAATATCATATTTTTTGTATTACTATTTTGTTTCATTTCTCCATTTAACTTCAAGTAAATATTTAAGTTATGGCAATTAACATCTTCTACCGGTATGATTTCAGGCCCTATAGGTGCAAAAGTATTAAAACCTTTCGCGATATCCCAGGGCATACCTTCTTTCATTTCTCGTGCCTGAATATCTCTTGCAGTCACGTCATTGAAAACAGTAAATCCAAGAACGTAATCCAGGGCTTTTTCTTTGGGAGCTTTCCAGCATTGTTCTTTTATAATAACTGCCAGTTCAACCTCATAATCCACCTGCTTCGAGGCTCCGGGTATTACAACAACACCGTCATTGCCAATTAGTGCTGACGGCGGCTTCAAAAAAATTTTTGGGTCTTCGGGCATAGATAATTCAAGTTCGTCTATATGTTTCCTGTAATTCTTGGCAACTGCAAGAATTTTTGTGGGTTTTAATTCAATTAAATCTTTCTTAAATTTAAGTTTTACCAGAACTTCCTCCTTTTAAAAACACACAGGGCCCACACAACCCTACTCCAATTTAATTTACCACAGAGAACACAGAGAAATTTTTAAATTTATTTTTAACAATATATTATTCCCACATATAGTCAAGGCATCTGAAAACATAAAACGCCTTCAACGTCAACGAATGAGCATCAGGAATACAAAAAACCCATCCCCCAGTTTTTTAACAACAAATAGCACAAATTACACAAATAACTTTTTAATTAGCCACATATTTTCACGGATTGGCACGGATTGCCCAACTACCCATCCTTTAATACTTTTTTTCTTTTTTAACAATAAAATAAAATTTTTAATCAGTGTGTATCTGTGTTTATCCGTGGCCATTTTCTTTTTTAATATTCGAGCTATTCGTGTAATCCGTTGTTGCTCTCAGTTTTGGTGTATGGCAGGGTGTTTCAGACAACAAAAATATATTTTTTTCTCTGTGTTCTCTGTGTCTCTGTGGCTATAATCCTCCTTGACTTTTAAACCAAAACTTTTAAATTCCAATAATCGGAGGTTATCGATTTGAAAGAAAAAATCAGGGTCGCGATTATTTTCGGAGGAAAGTCGGCAGAACATGAAATTTCCATCATTTCTGCAAAAAACGTAATAGACGCAATCGATAAAGATAAATACGAACCTATACCAATCGGAATTGATAAAGACGGAACCTGGTATCTTAACGAACAATCAAAATTCATTCTGGAAAGTAGCAATCCGAAACTTGCAAAAATAAACAAAGCGAATGACAAAGTAGCTCTTGTACCGGTAAACAATTCGAATGAATTGATGAGCATTACAAGCAACAAAAATAAAGGCAAAATAGATGTAGCATTTCCCGTTTTACACGGCACTTATGGTGAAGACGGCTCCATTCAGGGTTTATTCAGGATGGCTAATATACCATATGTAGGCGCTGACGTGCTCGGCTCTGCGGTTGGTATGGATAAAGACGTTCTGAAACGGCTTCTACGTGATGCCGGAATACCAATTCCCAGATTTGAAGCTTTCAATAAAATAACCATAAAAAACACACATTTCGAAAAATTGACCGAGATAATCGGACTACCGATGTTTATAAAACCTGCAAATTTAGGTTCCTCCGTAGGAATAAGCAAAGTTAGTGACGAAGATGAATTTAAAAAAGCAGTTGATATTGCCTTTGAGTACGATAATAAAATCTTAGTCGAAGAATTTATAAAGGGTAGAGAAATAGAATGTTCGGTGCTCGGGAATGACGACCCGATAGCTTCGCTACCCGGAGAAATTATTGTAAAGAGTGAATTCTATTCTTATGAAACAAAATATTTGGACGAAAACGGCGCGACTTTAGAAATTCCCGCTAAACTTTCTGAAACAATCACTGAAAAAATACAACAATATGCAGTCGAAACCTTCAAAGTTCTCTGTTGTCAGGGAATGGCAAGGGTGGATTTTTTCCTGCGCAACAATACAGAAATATTCGTAAACGAACTCAATACAATTCCGGGTTTCACAAAAATCAGTATGTATCCGAAGCTCATGCAAGCAAGCGGCATTCCTTATACCGAACTAATCGACCGGCTCATCCAACTTGCAATCGAAAGATTTAAAAAAGAACAGGAATTGAAAACGACATTTAATTAAAACGGCTCTCGGCTTACCGCTCACGGCTAACCGCTGGTACCAAATCCCAACCCTCAAACCCCAAATCTTAAATTTAGACAGGATTAACAAGATTTACAGGATATTTTTTATTTTTTAAAACCCGACCCACAACACCAAATTAATCTCACACAGAGACCACGGAAAATACAGAGATAATAGTACGCAGATTTAAAAAGGATTAAGAGGATTTTCCTTGTTTTGATTTAACGACCCAACGAACCCACGACCTAACTAACCAACTAAAATGAAATTTGCCACGGATTCACACGGATAAACACGGATTACCCAACCACACCCCAAAATTTTTACCACAGAGGACACAGAGAAAAACAAAACTCACGGAGTGCACAGAGAAAACAACAAAGAATTATATTTGTGTTGTTTAAAACCCACACAACCCCAGTTTTTTCAACAACAAATCACACGAATTGCACGAATAAAAAAATTTTATTGTTTAAATTATCCAACGACCTAACGAATCAACAAGCTAACTAAAAAAGTAACAACAAATCAAATAAATAGCACAAAAATCAGGAAAGACCGACGACGAAAGACAGCAGATTAAAATTTATATGGTTGACTTTTAGCTATTTTATAAATAGAATAAATACAAATTTAACAATTATAATTAAGAGGTGAATGTATCATGGAAAAGAAACAAGAAAAAAAAGTCTTATGTCAAATATGCAAAGAAAAAAAGAAACCGGCAGAAGTTACTCCGGCACAATTAGTCCGAAAACCAATCGTAGAGGTAATTCTAAAAAAGCATCCCGACTGGTCATCCGAAGGTTATATATGTAATACTGACCTCAACAATTTCAGAGAAGAATATATTACAAATATCCTTGAAGCGGAAAAAGGCGAACTTTCCTTTTTAGAAAAGGAAGTTATGAAAAGCCTGAAAGAACAAGAACTCCTGTCTAAAAACGTCAATATTGAATTTGAACGTCAGTTAACAGTCGGAGAACGCATATCTGATAGACTGACTACCTTTGCCGGAAGCTGGAAATTTATTTCCATCTTTATGGTTACTGTCATCATCTGGATGGGTATAAACTCAATCGTACTTATTTTAAAGCCATTTGACCCATACCCCTATATTCTTCTTAACCTGGTTCTTTCATGCCTGGCTGCAATCCAGGCTCCGGTAATACTGATGAGCCAAAACCGTCAGGCATCAAGGGACCGATTACAGACAGAATACGATTATCGGGTCAATCTTAAAGCTGAGTTAGAGGTTCGGCAATTACATGAAAAAATGGACCATCTCCTTATGTATCAATGGCAAAGACTCCTGGAAATTCAGGAAATCCAGATGGATATGCTGGAAGAAATCGCCCATAGAAATCCTTGAATTAGTCGTCAGTCACAAGTCAAAATAAAACTCAACCCACAACCCAAAAGATATTTAGACAGGATTAACAAGATTTACAGGATATTTTTTGTTGTTAAAAACCCAACCCACAACACAATTTATTTACATGTAGATAATGTAGAAATTGTAGAGCCTCTTTTTTAATTTCTATATGAACTACAGGTTCTACATGTGCAAATTCTTTTTTTTATTCTTCCGTAGTCCGTCTGCGGTCAGTTGACATTTGTGTGAATTTAGATTATAATTATATATATTCAAAAGGAGGTATATGATGCAAAAATATATAAAAATATTTTTAGTTACCGCGTTTATATTATTCTTTATCAACATGAGTTGCAGTGAGGAAAGTCTTGATAAACAGAGCCCTTATGAAGAAACACAGTTAATCAGTTACTCTTCCAGTGATTCGTGTCTTTCTCATTTCAGACAATATGTTGATAGTGCGGAAGTGGAAATCGAAGTAGATAGTTTTGATATAAATATTACTCATAAAAATGCGATTTTAAATTGTTGTCTTGACTCTATTGAAGTGGAATTCGTTGAGGCAGGAAACACTCTAAAACTCTATGAAACCGAAGTTAATGGGCATTGTTATTGTGATTGCCCTTATGAGATTACTGCTAAAATAGGGGTAGCAGAACCCGGCGTTTATCTAATTGAAATTTTTACTGAAGACAGGTTAGTCTATCAAAAATGGGTTGAAGTGCCGTAGCGATTCTTGTTGCTAAATCCTAAATCCCAAAATTAACCACAGATTACACAAGATTAACACAAGATTTTTTGTTGTTTAAAACCCAGCCCACACCAAATATTTAGACAGGATTAACATGATTTACAGGATTTTTTTTGTTTTTTTCAACTCGAAACACGAAACGCAAAACTCGAAACTATAATTCACACAGAGAGCACAGAGCCCCACCACCCCCTACCTTTTTTATTTTTTGTCTTAACCATCCAACGAACCAACGAACCAACAAAAGTTTGGAAGACAGGTAAATAGCAAATACTTTAGTTTACTACAGAATCTGATACACACGCAAAAAAAGGAAACAATTTATAAGGATGTTCCTAGATATTTAATAGAATGTAAGAAATGCGCTTATAGAACAGATGAAAGTGACAATATAGAAGAATTAATAAAACAATTGAAAAATGAGCATTGTCACTATTGCTTACAAATAAAGGGGCCTGATCTTGTTTTTTGAATCTCTGGGTTTTTACAACCCAGTCGCCAGTCGTTAGTCATAAGTCAAGCTAAAATCAAAAAAACTACAGTATCTACATGCCCTACATGTGATAAAAATAGCTTTTGGTTTTTGGCTTTTAGCTAACAAAAAATAAAAACTTTGTGTCCTTTGTGCCTTTGTGTGAGAATAAATTTGGGTTGTGGGGTTTAGTGTCTTTCGTGTGTTTCGTGGTTAAATAATCGTTTTTTCTTCGTGTCTTCGTGGCGAATTCTTCTTGACAAATTACCGAAAATATCTACAATTCAAACAAAAGAGAGGGAAAATAATTGAAAAAAAACTATTCATTTTTATTTATTATTTTGATTTGTATAATCGCAAGTGGTATACAATGTACAAAAAGTAATAACTTAAAAAAAACCGAATCTTCGTCTATACATTCAATAACTATCCAAGATACCATTCCAATTTCTCTTGTTACGATTATACCAAAAGGCAAACAAGCATCATTCTTGATGGGAACAACAGATGAAGAATTAAAGACCCAACCCACAATGGATCATCCGGATTATTATACGGATGACGAACAACCTGCACACAGTATTACTCTTACAATACCTTTTGAAATAAGTAAGTATGAGATTACGAACGAGCAATTCTGCCGGGTTATGAACTGGGCAATTGAAAAGAATTACGCAAAAATTACAGACGGAGATTTAAAAAGTCCTGACGGAAAACCATATTTAGGGATAACACATTTTGATACGGACGTTCCATATTTAGGGATTCAATTTGGAATTCAAATCGTTGGAAATTCGATTAAAGCCAGCGAAACATGTGAACTGCATCCTGTCCACGGAATAACCTGGTTTGGAGCTATTGCTTTTTGTAATTTTCTAAGTGAAATGCAGGGATTATTACCCGTATACAATTTAGAGATATCCGGTTGGGACACAACAAAGAATGGATTTAGACTTCCTACGGAAGCAGAATGGGAATACGCAGCACGCAAAAATGAAAGATATACTTATGCCTGGGGAAATGAAATCGATAAACGGTTTCTAAATTATGGCCCGAGTCAGAGTAGAGACCCGAATAAAAGTGTATTTAAACCAGTAGGCTTTTATAATGGTGAATCAAAAGAAGATATTGAAACAGAAGATAATGCATCACCATTCGGAATTTACGATATGAATGGAAATGTATGGGAATGGTGTTGGGATTGGTATGGCAGAGATTACTATAAACATTCTTCCCTAAAAGATCCAAAAGGTCCTGAAATAGGAGACGATCGTCCACCATATGATGTAAACGAACCAACAAAGGTTTGGCGAGGGTGTGGCTGGGCAGGAAATGATGCCTTTAGTCGAATTGCCAAACGCTGGAGTGCTTCTCCTAACACGGCAATAAATGAAGTAGGTTTTAGAATAGCAAGGTCATTATTTTAAAAAATATTAAACCACAGAGAACACAAAGAAAAAAATAATTGGCCACGGATAAACACGGATACACACTAATAAAAAAATATTTTGTTTTTTTACTTGAATCCTGGAATCCTAAACTCTGAACTTTAATTAACCACAAAGGACACAAAGATTTTTCTGTTTTTGCTAAATCCTAATTTTACCGCAGAGGCGCAGAGAACGCAGAGCCCTACCACCCCCTATCTTTTTTTTGTTTTAACCATCCAACGATCTAACGAACCCACGAACCAACAAAAGATTGACTCGCAACACCACTCCTCTTGACTAATGCGATCAATCTTTTATATTTAAAATACACTATGAGTATAAAAACACTATGTTGTATAAGTAAAAAAGGTTCTATCGAAATTCAAAAAGCAAGATCTAACTTTCCTATTTAAGAAATAAGACAAAAATGAATATATCAGAAAAATTCGTAGCTAAACTTTGCAAAGGGTCATTTCTTTCCTTTTGGAGCTATCCTACTCCCATAAGAAAAGACAATAAAAAAGAGCTATGTGATTTACTTGTCATAAATGATCCATATATAATTATTTTTTCTGTTAAAGATGTGGATATTCCTAAAAGCAAAGATTCTCAAGTCGATATTAACAGATGGTTTGGTAAAGCCATTAAATCTTCCGTAAAGCAAATTTATGGTGCTGAACATACACTAAATCGAAAGACTGAAATACTGGGGCAAAAACATGAAAAAATAATTCCCATTCCCGAACTTACAAATGCTATTATTCTCAGAATAACTGTGGCTTTAGGTCGATCTAATAGATTCCCTCTTATTTCAGGAGATTTCGGTAAAGGATTCATTCATACCTTTGATGAGATATCGTTTCCAATAATTACACAAGAACTTGATACTATAACTGATTTTGTTGAATATTTGCAGAAAAAAGAAGATTTTCATACCTCGAAAAAACAATTAATCATGGATGCCGAAGAAAACTTACTGGCCTTTTATCTAGAAAACGGGCGAAATTTTCCAGATAATTTAGATATTCTTATAATTAATTCTGATATGTGGAATCAGTTTGCAACGAAAAAAGAATATAAAGTTAAGAAATCCGAAGATAAACAAAGTTATGTTTGGGACCGAATTATTGAAGAAGTCTACGAAGACTGTAAAAAGGACTTATTGTATCATAATTCTAATCTTGAACAAACAGAAAAAGTCCTTAGAGTTATGTCTAAGGAAAATAGATTTTCAAGAAGAATTCTGAGTAACGTTTTTTTAGATTTTATAGGCTTTTTTGATAAACCAAAAGGGGAAGGTCGATTTATAAAAGCACCATCTGGCATCATCTATGTATTTATGCTTGCACCTCATGATGATAATGATCGCGAAAGAAGAATGGAAGAACTGGGCCTCAGATGTTTTGTAGCTAGGACAATCAATCCAGATTCAAAAATAGTCATTGGTATAGCCACAAATCCTTACGAAAAAGGAGGAGGACATTCTTACGATTTATTTTACTTCGAACTTCTAAAGTTGACTCAAGAATTTAAAGAATATGTTCAGAAAATCCAACAGGAATTTGGATATTTTAGAAATGCAGAGGTTAGCACAAAAAAAATTGCCGAATATCCGGAATTCGAATAAGTGAAAATAATATTTAGCTGTTCGAATTGTTATTAAAAATTATGCTAAAAAATAAATTATTATGGCACAGTACGGCTCTGTAGCAATTTGTGATATTTTAGGATTTTCTGATCTCATAGAGAAAAATCCTCTTGATTCAATAGTGAAAACTCATTTGGATTGGTTTAGAAAAGCTGTTTGTCATTCCCTCCATAAAGACAAATTCCCAGAAATCACACCATCACTTAAGGAAATCCGGAATCACACATGTCTAAAATTAGCATGGTTTTCAGATACACTCTTGATATACACAATTGATGACACGGAACTTGACCCATAAATTAGTACCAGGTGGTATTGTAGTCTTGAATATGTTTGGGGATTCAATAAATTAAAGATGTGGCAAAAAGGAGGGAAGAATGCCAAAGAGATATTCCCCGAGATTAAAATTTCAAGTAGTTATGGAAGTCATTTCCGAGAAGAAAGATTCATCTCAAATAGCAAGGTCATATGATGTACATCCTAATACCATCCGGAACTGGGTAGAAAGGTTTAGAGAGAACGGATCTGAAATATTTTCTAAAGACGGAGAAGTAAAAGACTTAGAGAGAGAAATTGCGGAATTAGAGCGACTTTTAGGACAGAAAGAACGGGAGATAGCTATTCTTAAAAATTTTTTAGGACGGGTTTAATGAGTAACACAGAAAAAGTAGAATTAGTAGAAGAAACATGGGAAGAATACGGATTAAACAGGACGCTTAAAGCGTTAGAGCTATCTAAATCTACCTGGTATTATCACAGGAAAGAAAAAAAGAGTTATAAAGAGAAGTATAGAGATTTAAAGCCAAAGGTAGAAGAGATAATTCAAAAGAATCCAGAGTATGGATATCCCAGGATAAAGGTTGAACTCAAAGAAGAATATGGGATAGTTGTAAATCACAAAGTCCTTCTAAATCTATTAAACTTCTGGGATTTAAAAATACTAAGAAATGCCAGGAAAACAAAAAAGAGTGGGATTAGAGAAGCCATTCAGGAAGCAGGTGAAGGTATTAACCTGGTTAAGAAGAAAGGACAGATAGGGTTCTTTGAGGTTATCTATACTGACTTTACCGAAATTCCTTATGATGGCGGAAAGAGGAATGCCCAATTGATTGCTATAATCGGTCATGAAAGCAAGATGATACTCGGATGGGCAGTAGGCGAACACGCGAATACTGATTTATCACTTGAAGCTTGGAGAAGAACGAAAGAGACATTCAAGGAATATCACATTTCACTTAAGGGGCTGATACTCCATCAGGATCAGGATTCAGTTTTTACAGGCAATAGATGGGTTGATGAGATATTGATAAAAGATGGGGTACGATTATCTTATTCGGAGAATGGAGCAAAGGGTAATACCTATATGGAATCGTTTAATGGACATTTTAAATGTCCTAACCGGTCTATTTTTTGTGAAGCTAAAGATTCAAATGAATTAAGGGAGGTCATTAAGGAACGAGTGCAATACTGGAACAAGAAAAGGAGACATTCAAGTCTTGACTATAGAACTCCATTGAATTATATAAGAGAGAAAATGTCGAATGAAGAGAAGAAATCCTGAATTAGAAGTGATGATAAAATTAGAAGGAATCCCTGAAGTCTACAAAAAAACATCTCAAAGTGGTACAACTTTTGGGTACAACCTCCCACAGATGAATCATTACGAGAGTTATTAACTTCTATTGGTTGGTTGTTATTTGAGACAATGTTTAGTGTTGGTACGCGTCTACGCTGTGGTTTAGCCTATGGTAAAATGCACTTGGATTCGGAAAACTCTCTTTATGTTGGCCAGCCTATCATTGATGCATATCGGTTACAACAAAACCAAGCATGGTCAGGTGGAGCTCTGACTGTTAGCGCAGTTGATCGACTTCCTAAAATTGCTAAATCAGGAAAAGTTGTCGATTGGTATGTTGTACAATATCAAGTTCCTTTGAAGAAAGGCCGATTTATGAATACATTCGCAATAGATTGGACAGTTGGTATTCATCCACACGATCTCCAATTTCTATGGTCACAAGAAAATCCAGAACCTACCGCTAAAGACTGGCAAGAGAAACCCGATATTTGTGAAAAATGGCTTAACACAAAAGTTTTTCATGACAAAGTATGTCGTACTTGTGATATTAAAAAAGAGAATTCTAACTAACAATTGAAATATACAAAGTATAAAGGGATCAGGTATTAATTTTTGAATTATTAGCAAAACAATCGAAATCAAAAAAGAAATTAATGAAATTTTAATGTCTTATGGATAGAAAAAAATTAACCGAAGCATTAAATTTAATTAGAATAAAACTCGATGAAGGTAAAATGTTTTTCTACGAAGATGTAGATACTGAAGAACTAATAGAATCTTTTAAAAAGATAAAATACAAGGAAGATGGTTTAGTAGATATGGATAGCGTCGATAGTAAAATAAAAAACACAGCGATTGCATTTATGGGACTACAAAATTTAGACAAAAAATCTCAAAATGTTGGCCAAGCAAAAACAGAAAATTTATTAAAAGAATATGATTCTTTATATAAACAATTAATGATAGGGCTTAGAGATTTGGTATTGCCGAGAAAAGATTTTTTTAAAAAGACCCTAATACAAAATTCCAAATACATACTTAGAGACAGTATTATATACAGAGCTGGAAGTATAAGATTTCATTTACAGTTACTTCTACTTGTTAAAAGCTCAATAGAAAAAGAGTTTACAGCAGATTTAAAAGAAATTAAAAATCTACATTTGAGGGTTCAAGGCACAGAAAACATGCAACAAGTTTTCGATGATATAGTATTTCATATTTGTTCAATGTTTGATTATTTGGGTAATTTAATTGCACTATTATATTATGGGCCAAATAAAATAAAACTTAAATGGAAAGGCCTCCTTAAGTCTATTAAAGACTTAAACAGCAAATTAAGCAAAGCTTCTGTTACATCATTACTTAAACAAATAAATAATGAATTAGTAAACCCACTATTCGAATACAGAGCAAACATATTTCATTACAAAAAAGATAGTGCTCGAGGTTTCCAAAAAACGTATTTGGATAAAGAATTCACAAATATTGACTTCAATGTTGGATTCCCTGAAACGTTAGAAAAAACATTAAAAATCAAATGCCTGGAAAAGCTCCAAAGCGAGAATCTGGAAGAGGTAAATATCATCAACGTCGCCTTGATTTTATCCGTAGAGAGTATTAAAAGTATTATAGAAATTATTAAAAAAATCTAAATCTGCGCCTGGTTTAAATACTAGATCTTATTTTAAACAACAAAAAATATCCTGTTAATCTTGTTAATCCTGTCTAAATTTAGAATTTTGGATTTAGGGGTTGGGATTTAGTTAAAACAAATAAAAAAAAGGTGTGTGGTGTGGGCTTCGTGTCTTAGTGCCTTTGTGGTAATATTTTTAGTCTACCCCTTGACTTTTCTTGAAAATCAAGTATCTTAAGCATAGTAAATCGTGGTTAAAAACCTCCAAGATCTCTAGGTACATATTTGTTTGTTTTATCATTTATCTCCCTTCTGGTTTTGACGGTCGTATAGCGTAATACGTTTCTGTAAAAACGTATTCGAATTTAATTACATTTACTGTAAATATTCTAACCTAAAAGGAGGTCAAATGAATATATACGTAGGTAACATTTCACACGAATTAACCGAAGAAGAAATTAATGAAGCTTTTTCATCTTATGGACAGTTGTCTTCGGTCAGGATAATAAAGGACAGGTACACAGGCGCATCCAGAGGATTTGCCTTTGTCGAAATGCCTGAGAAAACTGAGGCTGAGGCCGCAATTGCCGGTTTAAACGGCAAAGAACTTAAAGGAAGAACACTTAACGTAAATGAAGCCCGTCCTCGTACGGAAGGCTTCAGAGGCGGTGCAAGAGAAAGAAGTGGTGCATCCAGCTACGGCCGCTCTCAGTGGTCAGACTAGGAGTTATCTAAAAAAGATATAACTATCAACATAAAAGGGGGCATCGTTTAACAATATCATATTGTATATTGTTTGGACTTTGCCCCCAAAATTTTTCAAGTTTCGAGTTCCACACGTAGATTCTTCAAATCTAAGTTAAATAGATAAATAGCAAAACAGTTAAATGGTAAAAACAATAAATAAAAAATACTGTAAATCCCTTTTTTGTTCTGTCTAAATATAAGTGGTTTGGGTTGGGTTTTAAAGAAAAATTTTTTTATCCGTGTCTATCCGTGGCTAATTTAAGTAGGGGGGGTTGTGTCTTTGTGCTCTTTGTGTACTTTGTGTGATAATATATTTTGGTGGGGATTTTGGGTAAAACAAAAGAGAAACTCTGTGCTCTCTGTGTGTTTTATTTTTCTCTGTGTCCTCTGTGGTAAAATCAGTTTCTTCTTTTTTCACTAATTCACCAATTTCCCGTGCAAAGCACATTCCCCCCTTGACTTTTCCCGAAAATCAATTATTATGGACATAGTAAATGTAGGTTATGGAACCTCCAAGATCTGTAGGAATGTAATTATTATCTTATTCATTTATCTCCCTTCGGTTTTGCCGGTTAAACATCTCAATACGTTTTCTGTAAAACGTATTTTGACTTAATTACATTTACGAAAACATGTAAATATTCAAACCTAAAAGGAGGTCAAATGAATATATACGTAGGTAACATGTCGTCAGAATTAACCGAACAAGAACTCAATGAGGCTTTTTCAGCTTATGGACAGATATCTTCGGTTAAGATAATTATGGACAGGTACACAGGCGAACCCAGAGGATTTGCATTTGTCGAAATGCCTGAGAAAAACGAGGCTGAAGCCGCAATAGCTGCTTTAAACGGCAAAGAGCTTAAAGGTAGAACACTTACCGTAAATGAAGCTCGTCCGCGTCCGGAAGGCTTTAGAGGTGGCGCAAGAGGAAGAAGTAGCGGAGCATCCAGCTACGGCCGTTCTCGTTGGTCAAAATAGAATTTATCTAAAAAAGATATAACTATCAACATAAAAGGGGGCATTTTTCGACAATATTATATTGTTGATTTTGCCCCCAAAATTTTTTCAGATTTCGAGTTACGAATTTCGATTTTAAAAAACAAAAAAATTTTCACATGTAGAACATGTGGTTCGTGTAGGAATTTAAAAAACAAAATCTACAATTTCCACATTATCTACATGTAAAAAAGGGGTTGTTAGGTAAGTTTTTCCGCTAAATCCTAAATGATAAGTAGCAGCGCATATCTGACACAATTTGTAGCAGCGGATGTCTGACATCTAAGTAAAAATAAATAGCAGCGGATGTCTGACACTTTCATGAATTGTATAATCCTTATAAAAGGAGGAGACAG
>Ga0315548_1001886_pt1 | contig 16900 bp, 14 predicted proteins | sample SalMarSW160110MG_2_FD_202540 | JGI IMG/M metagenome (GOLD analysis project Ga0315548, IMG submission 202540) | Salt marsh sediment microbial communities from the Plum Island Ecosystem LTER, Massachusetts, United States - Salt Marsh Sediment SW1601-110 ...
AAGCCGGTATTATCTGTTGTGCTTCGCGAATTAGAGTTGTATCTTCGATCGTAGAAACCGTATCCCTGTGAAAATCGATGAACAGCAAATTATATCCTGAATTATCAGGAGCTGTCTTTTGTGAATCATTTTTGGTTCGTTTAATTTCGGGTTCGGCACTTTCAACAGTTTCTATTGTATCCAACCCGCGCCGCTCCATTTCCTTTTTTGAAATCTTTGCAGGCTCAGATCCAAGTTCGGATGCTCTTCTAAAATACCTGTATGCTCTCGGCCAGCTGCGCGGCACAATAAAATTCTCGGTGCACAGCAATCCCATTACATAAAGCGCTTCCGGATTTTCTTTCTCTGCTGACGCACGAAAGTGTTTGAATGCTTTAAACGGATTCCATTCGATACCTATGCCATTCATAAAAAGAATGCCGAGATTGAATTGGGCAAGAGGGAGATGCTGGTCTGCTGCTTTTTGCATCCAAAATGCGGCTTTCGGAGTATCAGCCGGAAATCCCCTGCCCAGTAAATAGCGCAGACCCAGTTCATGCTGAGCCGGCGATTCACCGGCATTGGCTTTCTGCATCAATACAAATGCTTCGAGGAGCTGGAGATCAAGCGTAGAAGGAAGAACAAACGGTGCGGATACTGCATTAGTGGTCCGTAATGCCTGCGGTTTCTTTTTCTCCTGCGCCTGCATGATTTGTAACCCGGTGGAGAATAGAATAACTATCGCTAATGCAAAGGAATAGGTTTTTCTTTGTCTATCCAAATTCATTTTAGTAACCTTGCATACAATTTCGTATATTATCTATAAAATTGCCATATTCGATTGTTCCAGCTGAACAAATATTAGCAATTAGACGAACAAAGGAGTATTTCGTTTCTTTCATCCTGCGGGTGAAAGAGAGTTATTTAATTCTCTCTTAAAAGAAATATATATGAGCGACGATAAAATTATCTTTTCCATGATCGGCGTTGGAAAAGTCGTTAAACCAAACCGCCAGATTCTGAAGGATATTTATCTTTCTTTTTTCTACGGCGCTAAGATTGGTGTTCTCGGATTAAACGGTGCAGGCAAGAGTACACTTCTCCGAATTATCGCCGGCGTTGATAAAGACTACCTCGGCCAAATTACGGCGCAAAAAGGAATTACTTTCGGTTTCCTGCCGCAGGAACCAGAGCTTGATCCGGCAAAGACTGTCAAAGACATCGTGGAAGAAGGCGTGCAGCAAATTGTTGATTTAGTCAAAGAGTATGAAGCTGTGAACCTTCAACTTGCTGAACCGGGTGCCGATTACGATACATTATTGGAAAAACAAAGCAATCTCCAGGAAAAGATCGATCATTTGAATGCATGGGATCTTGACAGCAAACTCGAACAGGCGATGGATGCACTGCGCTGCCCGCTGCCGGAAACATCCGTCAACATACTCTCCGGCGGTGAACGCCGCCGGGTCGCACTCTGCCGACTCTTATTACAGGAACCCGATGTACTGCTGCTTGACGAGCCTACCAATCATCTCGATGCCGAATCAGTTGCCTGGCTGGAACATCACTTGAGCCTTTATAAAGGTACTGTAATTGCAGTCACTCACGACAGGTATTTTCTCGATAATGTAGCAGGATGGATTCTTGAACTTGACCGCGGTGAAGGAATTCCATTTAAAGGTAATTACTCTTCATGGCTCGATCAAAAAAAACATAGATTGGAAATTGAAGAGAAACAGGAATCAAAACGACAGCGCGTATTGCAGCGGGAACTTGAATGGGTGCGTTTAAATCCAAAAGGCCGTCATGCAAAGAGCAAAGCGCGCATAGCCGCATATGAAAAGATGCTCGCCGAACAAACCGATAAACGCGATGAAGAGATGGAAATCTATATTCCACCAGGTCCGAGATTAGGCGATATTGTCATCGAAGCTGCGGGAGTAACCAAAACATACGGCGACAGAATTCTTTTTGAGAATATGAGTTTCGCACTCCCGCCCGGCGGCATCATAGGTGTCATCGGCCCAAACGGCGCCGGCAAAACCACTCTGTTCAAACTTATTACTAAACAGGAACATCCGGATGAAGGAATAATAAAGATCGGTAATACTGTGAAACTTGCCTATGTAGATCAAATGAGGCCGCTTAATCCGGACAAAACAATCTGGCAGGAAATTTCCGGCGGTGAAGACCTCATAATGCTCGGAAACCGCGAGGTAAATTCGCGCGGTTATGTAGCCCGATTCAATTTCAGCGGAACAGATCAGCAAAAACCGGTCGGGAAACTCTCCGGCGGTGAAGGGAACCGCGTTCATCTGGCAAAAGTATTGAAGGACGGCGCTAACGTACTTCTTCTTGACGAACCGACCAATGATCTTGACGTGAACACACTTCGTGCGCTGGAAGAAGCTATTTCAAATTTTGCCGGGTGTGCCGTAATAATCTCGCACGACCGATGGTTCCTCGATCGTGTTGCGACACATATTTTGGCATTCGAAGGCGACAGCAGCGTATTGTGGTTCGATGGAAATTATTCCGAATACGAAGAATATCGCAGAAAACAGCTGGGTATCAGCGCCGATCAGCCGCACCGAATGAAGTATAAAAGGCTTACAAGAGATTAATTCATTTGAAGAAATAGTTTCAAAATGTTTTTTTTCTCAAGACAATAGGCAACTTACATTCCTACACACGTTCGCTCAATGGCGTATAATGAGTCAATGCCGGCCCGGTATAAATTTGACGCGGACGGTAAATCCGACCATCCTTCCCATCATGGATTTCTTTATAATTCGCTATCCAGCCTGGCATACGCCCAATCGCAAACATAACGGTATACATACTTACCGGAATTCCGATTGCCCGCATAATAATACCGCTGTAAAAATCTACATTTGGATATAGTTTCCGTTCGATAAAATAAGAATCGGCCAAAGCCGTTTCTTCCAAGCGTTTGGCAATATCAAGCAGAGGATCATTTACCTTTAACACAGCCAGCAGCTCATCGCATTTCTTTTTAATAATACGCGCCCGCGGATCGTAATTCTTATAGAGACGATGGCCGAATCCCATCAGCCGCTTTCCTGATGTTTTGTCTTTCGCTGCTTTAATAAACTTTGATCCATTGTCGCCTGATTTTTGTATATTAATAAGCATTTCAAGAACAGCCTGGTTCGCACCGCCATGAAGCCGGCCCCAGAGAGCGCACACGCCGGCAGCAGCACTTGCAAATAAATTTGCCTGACTAGATGCCACCATTCGAACCGTCGAGGTAGAACAATTCTGTTCATGATCTGCATGCAGCAGGAAAATAAGATCCAGCGCATTTACAACCTCGGGCTGCAATTCATAATCTCCATACGGTTCGGAAAACATCATATGGAGAAAGTTCGCAGTGTACTTATATATAGGTTTCGGATAAATAATCGGAAGTCCAAGCGATTTTCGATAGGAAAAAGCCGCTATCGTTCGCACTTGGGACAGAAGGCGCGCAGCCTGTATCAGAAAAACTTCATCAGGGTCCAATACTTCGGGAAGAAAACAGCCTGCAGCATTGATCATAGAAGAAAGGATGGCCATTGGATGTGCATGCGTAGGAAAACCTTCAAAATGAAATTTCATGTCTTCATGGAGCATCTCGTTCTTCGTCAGGAGATTTGAAAAATCTTTCATTTCCTGAGAATTCGGAAGTCTGCCGTATATAAGCAAGTAAGCTGTCTCCACAAAAGTTGACTTTGCTGCCAGTTCTTCAATTGGAATTCCTCTATAACGAAGTATTCCCTTTTCACCGTCAACGAACGTAATACTGCTTTCACAGGATCCGGTATTTCCATATCCGTCATCCAGCGTAATATATCCCGTCTTGCTTCGAAGAGATGAAATATCAAGTGCCCGTTCACCTTCCGTACCTACTACGACCGGAAATTCATGTACCTTGTTGTCTAATTCCAATTTTGCAACCTTGCCCACGTCTATTCCTTATCTAAAATGTTCATATCTCAATTTGTTTTATTTTTCTAATTTTACCATTATGTCTTCTAAGAATTCTTTTACTTCGATCATTTCATTTCTAATATCTTCATCCTGAATTTTTTTCTTCTGTGGAACATTGATCAATTCGAGCTGCTCTCCGCTGTCCGGCTCAGGTATAAATTCTTTCATCACCTGCTTGGCACCTTCGATCGTGTATTTCTCATCCCGCAGCAATTGCTTGATATGCATAATCAGCTTTATATCTTTATTGGTGTAGATACGGTTGCCTGCACGGTTCTTTGCGGGTTTGAGCTCCGGAAATTCCGTTTCCCAGTAGCGCAGCACGTACTGCTCCAGGCCGGTAATCTTATTGACTTCGCTGATGGAATAATAGAGTTTTTTTATACTTGAGTGCTTCATAGGTCCCTCGTTCATAAATCAATTTTCCATATGAAAATGAACTCGCATTTTTAATTTCACAAATTTGTAAAAGACCAGAACCCGGATCAACACAGCCGGAGAATTAATAAATTGCTTTCCGGCCTACGCAGGCAGTTCTGTGCGAACATAACGATGAAAATTCTTTGGAAATTTCTTCCGCAGCTGCAAAGCCATAGCAATAAGAATCTTTAAAGGCGAAGACAACCGGATACGTTTAGAAAATACATTGTAACGGGCACGTTCGATGCGAAGAAGAAGCAGATAATAAATATTTCCCATTGTACGAGCAGCGGTAAAAAGTGGCTTGTCTTCTTCAGCAAGGCATGCTTTTGCCCGGCGGAAATATTCGTGAGCGCGCTTGCACTCGAATTTCATCAATTCAATAAAGCGATCGTTATATGTCAAGTTGAGAAGTTCTTCCTCGGTATATTGAAAACGTCTCAAGTCCTCCAGCGGCAGATATATGCGCCCGTTTTTGGCATCGGCTTTGATATCGCGCAGAATATTTGTCAGCTGCAGCGCTATGCCAAGGTTGATGGCGTATTGTTTTGTCTTCTCATTTTTATAACCGAAAACTTCCGCACATATCAATCCTACGGTCGAACCGGCGCGGTAACAATACTGCTCCAATTCCGTAAATGTACCGTAACGTGCATTCTTTAAATCCATTTCCATTCCTTTAATCAAATCGTAAAAATGTTCGATAGGAATATGGAATCTATGGATAATAGCCGCAAGGCTGTTCAATAAAGAATAACGCGAAACGCCGTAAAGCGACCTTTTAAGCTCTTCCGTCCATTGCAGCAGCAGTGCATGTTTTTCTTTTTCGTTCCCCCCTTCATCAACGATATCGTCGGTAAAGCGGCAAAATGCATAGATGGTTTCGATCGCATCGCGTTTAGGACGCGGCAATATGAAGAACGAGTAATAAAAATTACTCTTCCGATTCTGCGATAAATTCGGTATCATCGATGTCATCGTCATCGTCTGCACGCTTGTAAGTTACGATAAAAATGTACGAAAGAGAAGACCCGATTTGTCCAGTTTCGTCAGCGCAGGCCTCTTGTTCAGCACATTGTAATCCTGTCCGTGAATTTTCTGCAAAATTCGCATTCCGCCGTACCAGGTAAGTTTCAACTCCCGGGATAGTTCTTTACCGACCTGCGAAATCAGCGGTTTCCCTTCCATAAAAATTTCTGCCGTTCGTTGAACTTCGAATGCCAATAATTTACGAAACCTGTCGTCGAATTTCCGTTCTAATAAATCCTGTTCGGAATAAGCGATTTCTTCCATATCCTCCAACGGAAGATATATGCGGTCTTTCAGAAAATCCACGGATATGTCCTGCCAGAAATTTGTCAATTGAAGCGCAGTGCATATACGGTCGGAAAGCTCCATCATCGTTTCGCTCCTGTAATTAAACAGAAGCAGTACAAGTCTGCCTATCGGATTTGCCGAGCAGGAACAATACTCCAGTAATTCATCGAACGTTTCGTACCGTTTAACTGTCACGTCCGAGCGAAATGCCTTCAGGAGTTTCTGAAACAGCTCGGCAGGAATTTGAAAGCGCTCCACGGTTTCGGCTAATGCGGCGAAGATACGGTGTGTCGGATTTCCGTTATAGCATTCATCGAGGTACTGCTCCCATTGATAGAGATTATCCATTCTTTCCGCAACCGTATAACCCGGTTCGTCGGCATAGTTGTCGGCAGTTCGTGCAAAAGCATAGATAGCCCAAATGTATTTTCGAATTTCTTTCGGAACAAACCTTGAAGCAACCGGAAAATTTTCGTAATGACTGCGTGCAATCTGTTCGCAGTACTGGAATCCTTCTTCCGGCAGCCAGTGCCTGTGTCTTGTATGGATTTTTGAATCGCGCATTTCTTTAGAAATAATATGAGAAACTGCAGAGGGAAAAGCAAGGAAAAGAGGAAAGGAGTAAGAAACCTTAATATTGTCTCAATATCGTACGATCATGTAAGAATTAATCCCTAAAGCATCAAAGTATGTTTTTTAGAGAATTCTCAGTTTTTCGGTAGGTGTGCTGAGCAATGTATAATAAAACTGAATATTCTAATTGAATATAATAAAATGCTTTACTACAATAATAGTATCCTAAAGCTGTTACCGGATGAGAGGGGAAATTACTGATGGTAGCGGTAGCAATTTCATACCTCTTTTTGTAGTCAGAAAAACAGACTTTTCCTTTTGTTTTATGGCAATGTGGTAAGCATTCTTATATATATGTACGATTTAAATGAACATAAAATCGAAATGTTATTATTTGAAAATGTTTTATATGACAATCATTCTTGATAATCGCTAAAATGTACATATTAGAATGTGTATCCTATCGTAATCGATGCGTATGGCATTCATTTTTTAATGTCAATGTTAAGATAAACAAAAATATGTGTTCCATCGATGATAAAAGATGAATTTAAACTCATAGAGTGAAAAATGAAGAGAGAGTTTATTGCACATTCAGAGAACACGGCTGGTAAGGTACATAAGCTGTCAGATCACCTTATACATACTGCGAAGCTTGTTGGCTTTTTCGCACCATCAGAAGAATTATATTCCCTGTTTTATCTTGCTGGTCTTTTTCATGATATTGGCAAGTTTCAAGATGGATTCCAAAAATATCTTCTTGAAGGAGGGAAGAAGACTCTGCACTCAGGGATTGGTGCTTTCTTAACGAGCACAAAAGGAAATAATTTTCTACCGCTTCAATTTGCTATCCAAGGACATCATGCAGGATTACCGAACAATGAAGATCGGAAACAAAACAACGATGAATATAAAGAAGAAAAACAACTTGTTGTTCTTATGCGGCAACGATTTGAGGAAATTTATCCAAATTGTCTTGATACAAAAGCAGAATATAATCTCCCAAATGATTTGTTATTAGTTGAATGTCTGACTCGAATACTTTTCAGTTCTCTCACTGATGCGGATTGGTTGGATACGGAGAAACATTTTGCACAAAAGAAGTTTGAAGCACGAAAAGCACAAGAACTTCATTATGGAAAACTTCTTTTGGCACTTGAAAATAATTTTGCTGCATTGCCAACGAAAGGGACAATCAATGAATTGCGCACCAAGTCCCGTAATGAAGCAATAAAGCACAGCAAAGAGTCGACTGGATTTTTCTCATTGCAACTTCCAACGGGATTAGGTAAGACACTAACATCAATGTATTGGGCGTTGAAATATGCAGAACACAATAAATTAAAACGAATCATTATTGTTCTCCCCTACATTAATATTATCGATCAGACTGCATCAATTTTTAAGGATATTTTCGGGGAAATCATGGTTCTTGAACATCATTCAAGTGTTATTGAAGATGATAATGAATATGCTGATGAATCTTTCGTAAAAGGACAAGCAACTTCAAGGCGCCTTGCGTGTGAAAACTGGGATGCCCCGATCATTGTTACGACCTCGGTTCAATTCTTCGAATCGCTCTTTAGCAACAAACCATTCAAATGCAGAAAGAATCATAACATCGCTAATTCGGTCGTTATATTTGATGAAATTCAAACATTACCCAAACAGTACGCAGAGCCTATTATTGTTCTGCTTAAATATTTTTCTGACCTGGCACATACGTCATTTCTCTTTTGCACAGCCACACAACCGGCATTTGCAAAGCGTGAAGGTTTTGATGGATTGGAAAAAATTAATCCGCTTATAAAGAAACCTGCAAAGTATTTTACTGCAACCCGGCGAGTCGATTATTCCTTTATCAACCGTTTGAAGCCGGTCCCTTTAGACGAAGTAAAAGAAATACTGTCCAAGGAAAAGGATTCATACTTAGCAATTGTAAACACGAAAACAATTGCGAAACAATTATTCGAGAGTCAGATATTGATTAACAAACATGAAAAATATTATCACCTTTCCACGGCAATGTGCCCGCACCATAGAAAAGAAGCTATTAAAAGAATCATCAGTGACTTGAAAGATAAAAAACGGATTACAGTTATTTCAACGCAATTAGTAGAAGCTGGAATTGATTTCGATTTCCCTTGTGTTTATCGAGCCATTGCACCGCTTGATGCAATCATACAAGCGGCAGGGAGATGTAATAGGAACGGAACATTAAGGAAAAAGGGACGTGTAATCCTTTTCAATCTTGAAAATCAGCGGTGGCCTGATCGTGCGTATGGAGCATGTGCTGCTTATACGCAGGGAATAATACAGGACGATAAAGAGTTACTACATCATTATAAATCTTTTGAAAGGTATTACGAAGTCATAACAACAACCTTTGAAGATACCGATAGATATGATATAACTGAAGAAAGAAAACGGTTCAACTTCAAGACTGTTGCCAATAGTTTCAAGATTATCAGAGAACAAACGACGACGCTGTTTATTAAAGAGTATTCAGACGAAAGCAGGAATTTATTTACAGAAATAGAGAAGACCTTTTTAATCAGCCGTCAGCAGTTACGCAACTTGCAACAGTTCAGTGTGCAAGTATATCCGAATTTTCTCGAAAAGTATAAAGGACAGATAGAATACTACAGAGATACGTTTCGTATTTGGCATGGCGTATATGATAAAGAGACGGGATTATCACCGAAAGATGTTGAAACAGTATTTTAATTTGTTTGTAGGATATTCATTCTTGAATGTCTTTAATGATAACGACACGCAGGAATGTGTGTCTACCGTAAAGAGTTATTTATAAAAAGGAGGAGTCATGAATAAAAATATTGTTCAAGTAAAAGTAACCGGAGACTTTGCTTGTTTTACACGACCGGATTTGAAGGTCGAACGAATGACATATCCCTGTATGACCCCTTCTGCAGCACGAGGAGTATTGGATTGCATTCTCTGGAAACCGGAATTTGTCTGGCATGTTCATCGTATCTATGTTTTGAAACCAGTGAAGTTTGCTTCGGTAAAGAGAAACGAGATTAATGCAAAACAAGGGAAAACACCAATCATCATTGAGAATAACCGCGCTCAACGGAATAGCATCATCTTGAAAGACGTTGCGTACATTATCGAAGCATCTGTATATCAGGCAACACCAGACAAGAAGAATCCGCCAAAGAAGTACGAGGAAATGTTTAGGCGTAGAACCGGAAAAGGACAATGCTGGCGCCGTCCATATTTAGGTACACGGGAGTTTGCTACCGAGTTTTCTTTGCCAACCTCAGATGATTTCAATAAAAGAAGCAAAGAAGATTTTCCTATCGGTAGTATGTTTCTCGATATGTGGTATGATGAGAATGGAACACCGAAGCCGAAATTCTTTTATGATGTTGCAGTGCGAGAAGGGATATTAGAATGCTCAGAAGAGTATAAACATATTCTCACCAGCAGTCACCAACGAGATAAATTACCCGATTATCAATCGCAGGTATTTCATAAATTCAATCTCGCAGAAGAAGCAGAGGAGGTATTATGATTCAAGAATTAGTGGAACTCTCAAAGCAGCTTAAAAAGAAATATCCAGAAGACTCATTAGAACACGATGCTCTTGATAAAGTACCAGTTACAATCGATTGTGTAATCGATAAACAAGGGAATTTTAAACAGTTTATTGTTCACGAAAAAAAAGAGACTATAACAGAACGAATTACAGCGAAGAAGGGAAAAGCTCGATTACTTGTAGACAAACCAGAAGAAGTGCTTGCAGTGGGATTAAAGGCAGAGCAAAAGCATAAATGGTTTTTAGATAAACTTCGCATGTATAAACACATAAATGGATTATCACCCGTAATTGCCTTCTATGAAACAAACAGTAAACAAGGAGTAAAAAAGGCTCAAAGATTATTCAACACACAAGTAGAAGAAAAGCAAAGGAATGGAAATATTGCATTCCTTCTTCAAGGCAAGAGAATTAACAATCAACAAACCTTACACAATGAAATAGTCAAACAATATGAAGTTTCCCTGAAAGAAAAAAGAAATCTCAGATTCGATCGATGTTCAATATGTGGTTCAAATGCATATCCAATAATTGACATGCCCCATGGAATGATCAAACGAGTTCCAGAAGGACAGACAGCTGGTTGCGCTCTGGTATCATACAATGATAAAGCATACGAATCATATGAATTCAAAGGAAACGAAAACTCATCAATATGTACACATTGCGCACAAGCATATGTTGGAGCGTTGAATTGGCTTCTTTCTCATGGAACACCGAGCCAGAACGACAAAGGAAAAGATATCTTCATCTATAAAAACAGAAAGCGCATCTCAAATGATACGGCCGTTGTATTTTGGCTCAGGAAAGCATTAGAGGCTAAAGACCTTGATTTACTTGATGAACCAGACGAAGAGAAGATTAAACGTATTTTCGAATCTATTGAATCAGGAAAAGTATTTGCAGTAAAAAATGCGAAATCGGACGTGTTTTATGCAATTATCCTAAGCGGAGCGGCGGCAAGGATAGCAATTAGAGAATGGATAGAAACAAGTCTTAACACATTACGGGCTAATATCGCTAAATGGTTCAGAGATGTTCAAGTTGGACAATACAATCCGGGCGAGAAGAAAATCACTTTGTATTATCCGCGATTTTGGGAATTGGTACGGTCTATTAAAAGTAAGGGAGGAAAAGATGTACGGCATGGGCGGATTGGAGCGACACTCTGGAAATGTGCGGTTATAGGTAATGCTCCGCCATTATGGGTTTTAAGCTCGATTCTTAATCGAATAAGAACAGAACAAGGAAATACGACAATAACACGAATTGCATTATTAAAATTAATCCTTAACAGAAATCCAAAAGGAGGAACAAAGATTATGACGGAACTAGATGAATGTAATATAAATATCGCTTATATATGCGGCCGGATATTTGCTGTTTTGGAATCGATCCAATATCATGCCTCCGGTGGAAATCTTAATGCTGGTATTCGAGAACGATTCTTTTCGTTTGCTTCTGCAATGCCAGCAACGGCATTCGGAAGGTTGATGAAACTTTCACAACATCATTTGGCAAAAATACGCGGAGAGAAGATCGGACTTGCCATCAACTTAGACAAAAAGCTGCAAGAATTGATCTGTAAGCTGGAAGGATGCCGATTCCCTGCTGTACTCTCCCTGGAAGATCAGGCAGGCTTTGCTATCGGATATTATCACCAACGGCAGCGCGATTTTATAAAGAACAAAAATGAGTAGGACATTCATTCCTGAACGTCTATGTGACGATAAACAAGAATGTGCTTCCCATAAAAACATTTTCTAACACAAGGAGACAAAACCATGTCTAGCGTAATTAAAAACCGATACGATTTCGTATTTCTATTCGATGTTAAAGACGGAAATCCCAACGGAGACCCCGATCAAGACAACCTTCCACGAGTTGACGCAGAGAACCAGGAAGGACTTGTAACGGATGTGTGTATTAAAAGAAAAGTGAGAAATTATATAGAGATAAAGTATGACAAGGAATCGAAGGATGTAAAAGACACTCATCAGATATTCATCAAACAAGGTAATGTGCTGAACAATGTAATTCAAAGCGCTAAGGGGGATGGCGTAATATTACGCCAAAAAGATTTATGTGAACATTATTGGGATATTAGAACTTTCGGGGCCGTACTCTCCACTGGAAAGGAAAAAAAGGAAGAACAGAATAATGATAAAGAAGAAAAGAAGGCAATAAAAGCCAAAAGTAAAAAAGGCAAGGGTGCCGGAACTGTAAGAGGACCCGTTCAATTTACATTTTCTCGTTCTGAAGATCGTATTTACCAAGCCGAGCATACAATAACACGATGTGCGGTCACAACTCCCGAAGAAGCTAAAAAGCAGGAAGAACGTGAGTTCGCTTCTACAATGGGTCGAAAAGCTACGGTTCCTTATGGTTTATATAGAATGCATGGCTTTGTTTCCGTTGTCGATGCAGTAAAGACCGGCTTCTCAGAAGAAGATTTGAATTTACTCTGGGAAGCTTTGCTCAATGCGTTCGAGCATGACCGCTCTGCCGCACGCGGCGAAATGAATCCACGCAAACTCATTGTGTTTAAGCATGACAGCCATATTGGCAACAAGCGAGCAGGCGAGTTGTTTGAAACAGTCGTGATAAAAAGAAAACCAACTGTAGAATTACCACGCGCATACAGCGATTATGAAATTACAGTACCTAAACAAGAAAGTCTCTCTAAGGGAATAACTTTAGAAGAGAAGTTATAGAAAACAACTGGTGGGCATTTATTCCTGAACACCATTTTAGGATGAGACACACAAGAATGTGTGTCCCACCAGAAATATTATTTTGTAGGTCAACCATTCTTGATTGACAATAAGGAATTATATGTTTCCCGAAGACGACTACATACAAATCAGTGCATTACAGCATTATGTGTATTGCCCGCGGCAATGCAGTATAATATATACTGAAAAACACATGGAATAATTGCTATTTCATTGCAATCATGTAATGATTATGAAATCACGATTCAAAAAGACAAATTACCAAAAGGAGTTGCTCTAGAAGAAAAGCTTTAAAAAAAATACTAACATGTAGAAGATTTCCTTCTACTAAGGTTAAACAAGATGGAAGGGAATCTTCTATTAAGTATCTAGTCACAGGTAAAGTTATGAACAGAGAAGAACATATAGAAGACGGGATGTATTACCATATTTATAATTGCGGGAACGACCGTCATAAAATATTCGGTGATGAGTAGAAGATTTCCTTTATCAAAGAATAATCACCGTGAAAGGAAATCTTCTACAGAGACAACGGAGTAAAATATGAACAGAGACGTACCTATAGAAAACGATTTGTATTATCATGTGTATAATCGCGGGAATGACCGTCATAAAATATTCGGTGATGAATCGGACTATATTGCTTTTATACGTAAGTTGAAATCACTCGCAGTAAAATATGCTGTTGAGGTGCCGGTATATACGCTTATGCCGAACCATTATCATTTGATAGCAAGGCAGACACAGATAGAAGGTCGCCTTCTACAAAGAGAGAACGTGTTAGAAGGCGACCTTCTTCCAAGACTTTCAAAGATGATGGGAGCACTGGCAACATCAGCGGCAAAACGATACAACCTGAAGTACGAACATATCGGACACCTTTTTCAGGGTCCATTCAGATATAAAATTATCCCTGAAAATGCACTATGGGATATTGCCTGTTACATACATTTAAATCCGGTACGAGCAGGATTTGTAAAGGAGCCGGAGAAGTGGGTGAATTCAAATTTTGCCGATTTTCTTGGTAAAAGGTTCCCTTCTGTACAGACGGAAACAAAGCAGAAGGAAACCTTTAACTCCGACTGGCAAGGCTACGCAGACTATGTGCAGGAGATTCTGCAAAACGGACGTGCGGAAAAAGAGTTATGGAAACGACTTCTGACACATGTAGAAGGTTTCCTTCAATATCAAGGTGAAACCATGCCAAGAAACATAAAAGGAAATACATGAAACCCAAAATACCTGCTGTTCCGCTTCCTGTTTGGAAAGAATTATACATAGCTGCTCAACAATTTTATTCGCTCAAGCCATGGGAATTGCTCGACGACTTAGACCTGGTCTGTGTGCACGATCCTGTGAGCGATACTACTGGATTTGGTGTGGTAATGGGGAGCGGCGGTACAATGTTTGGCTTCAGCTTATATAGGGGAATAGAAGGATTGGAAATATATAGGCGATTAATTAATCCCGATGCTAAAGACGATTTCCTTGATATATTCCATATTCAAAATTGTCTTAAAGTCGAATTTTGCTCTAAAGCAGAGTTGGAGCCGGAAGATCATCGTATTATTAAGCAGTTGGATATTGCTTTCAAAGGCAATAATACATGGCCGCAATTTAGAAGCCACCTGCCGAAATATGCTCCATGGTTTTTAACTGAAAATGAGGCAAGGTTATTAATTCTGGGATTGCGAGCTGCATGCCATCATTATGAACAAGTAGATAAAGGAATCATTGATGAATCTATGCAAAATAACAAGTGCCTTATGCATATTCCATCAAATGATTCCTGTTCAGCTTTTCACACCGAGTGGAAGCCGTTGCCCGTTATTCAGAATGCCGCCAATCTCTCTGTATTAAATCTTGCAGAAATCAATTCAATAAAAGGGAAACCCTTGAATCAGGATAAGGCATGGGAAGCTGATATTGTCTGTATTCCATCGGTTATTAATGAAGGTGATCGGCCGTATTTTTTGCGTATACCCGCACTTTGTGATGCTGACTCAGGATTTGCCTTTCAAACAAATCCGGCTTTACCGGAAATATCGAATCATCAATTATTATCAGATTCTATTTGCAGTGTGATCAATAAACTTGGTTATCGGCCTAAGACAATATTTTTTAAGAATACAGCCGATATTAAAGCTCTAAGTTCACTTGGAAAAACGCTTGAAATCTCAATTCGTAAAAAGAAAATTCTTAGGACAATTCTTGACTTTAGAGAAAATATGATGAGTTATTTTACGAAAGGAAAGTTTAATTAAATGACAGAAGACGATATCGGTTCTCCTGTCAAGTATCTACACCTATGTCTGTGTAGAATATAAAAGAAATTATTTTGTAGGTCAACCATTCTTGGTTGACATTAAGGAAACACATGTTCTCCGAAGACGATTACATACAAATAAGCGCACTACAGCATTATGTCTATTGCCCGCGGCAATGCGGATTGATACATGTTGAAAATGCTTGGAATGACAATATGTTTACAGTGCGAGGAGAAATTATGCACGAAAAAGTAGATACCGATACCTATGAGGCACGCGGAACAAAAAAGACAGTACACGGACTGAGAATACATTCTCAAAGACTCGGTATTGTAGGCCGCTGTGATGTTGTCGAGTTCAGAGATACTGCGAACGGCGAAGAAGTACTTCCCGTAGAATTTAAGTCCGGTGAGCCGAAAGAGGATATCAGCGACAAAGTACAATTATGCGCACAGGTTCTGTGTCTGGAAGAAATGCTTCGGATAAATATATCAAAAGCGGCTTTTTTCTACGGAAAGATACGAAGGAGAAATCAAATAGAAATAAATACAGAACTAAGGAACCAAACGGAAAACATAATAACAGCAGTGCATGATATTATTTCAAGCAAGAAAATACCGACAGCAGAATATTCTCGTAAATGCCGAAATTGTTCTCTTGAAGAAGTCTGTATGCCGAAGGCTATGAATGAAAAGAAGTTGAAAAGGTATATTAGGGAATTGTATGTACCGTGGGTCAATCATTCTTGATTGACCTTATTGTAATACAGTAATTTCACACAAGTAAACACGAGTTTTAAATATGAATTATTTTAATATGTGTCTCTCAACGACACACAAAAATGTGTGTTCCACAAAAGAAATATGAAAAAACATTTAAATACACTTTATATAACTTCGGATGATGCATACGTGCATAAAGAACGTGAAACGTTCGTTGTTGAAGTTGATAGCAAAAAAGTATTTCAGGCACCTGTACATACAATTGAAAATATAGTATGTTTTGGATTCAAAGCTCTTTCCCCTGCTTTAATGGCTTTTTGTGCAGAAAATAATATCGGAATAAGTTACCTTTCAGAATACGGAAAATTTCTTGCGCGCGTACAGGGTGCGCAACATGGGAATGTCCTTTTACGAAAAGCACAATATGCCATTGCCGACAATGAACAAGAATCCCTTTCAATCGCCCGGCCCATTATCGCCGCAAAAGTATCTAATTATAGAAATCTGCTGCAGCGTCATCAACGGAATCATCCGGAAGAATGCCCGCCTGAAGTGGATTCCGCTGCTACCATATTAGGTAACAGATTAAGTGATATTGAAAAATCAATGACGCTTGACGGATTACGTGGATATGAGGGAGAGTGTGCGAATATTTACTTCAGCGTACTCTCTTCGCTAATTATATCACAACAAGAAGATTTTACGTTCACAGGAAGATCAAAAAGGCCGCCGCTTGATCCCGCTAACGCATTACTTTCATTTTTATATGCAATTCTGGCAAACGATGTGCGTTCCGCAGTGGAAACTGTGGGGCTTGATCCACAAGTAGGATTTCTTCATCAATTACGATCCGGAAGGCCAAGTTTGGCATTAGATATTATGGAAGAGTTTAGAGCATATCTCGGCGATAGAATAATGCTGAATCTTTTAAATCTAAAACAAATTGTAAAAAGTGATTTTGAGATCCGGGAATCCGGAGAAGTGCGAATGACAGATGAAGCAAGGAAAACTATTCTTTCTGCATATCAAAAGAGAAAGCAGGAGGAGATAACTCACCCCTTTCTTAATGAGAAGGTAACAATCGGATTGCTGCCGCATATTCAGGCGCAGTTAATGGCTCGTTACATTCGAGGAGATATTTCTGAGTATCCGCCGTTTTACGTGAAAGGTTGACTTAATATGATGGTATTGGTAAGCTACGATGTCTCTACAAAGACTCCAGCTGGAACTACTCGGTTAAGGAAAATTTCAGAAATTTGCCTTGATTTCGGGATACGGGTACAGAATTCAGTCTACGAATGCAATATCGATCCTGCACAGTGGGAAAGCTTG
>Ga0315548_1001888_pt1 | contig 16887 bp, 22 predicted proteins | sample SalMarSW160110MG_2_FD_202540 | JGI IMG/M metagenome (GOLD analysis project Ga0315548, IMG submission 202540) | Salt marsh sediment microbial communities from the Plum Island Ecosystem LTER, Massachusetts, United States - Salt Marsh Sediment SW1601-110 ...
GGAAAAATTTGTGATGATGTTACAAGAAGTTGTGTTGAGGCAACTGTTTGTGAAACTCAGGCAGAAGTTTGCATAACAGGAGTTTGCGGAATCCAAACAAATAATTGTGGTGAAGAATTTAATTGTGGAAGTTGTGGTGAAGGAGAAGATGGTGAATTTTTATTTGATGAAATTAATCTATTTAATTATGGTGATATTATTTATGTTAATAGTGAATCTTCAATGCAAAATGCAATTAATGATGCAAATCCCGGAGATGCTATTGTTTTAAGAAATGGAAATTATAATGATTTTCAAATTACTATTGAATCAAATGGAAATGAAGACAATCCTATTATTGTTCGTGCAGAAACTTCAGGAGGGGTAGTTTTCCATGGTTCAACAAGTTTTATTCTCTCTTCAGATTCAGTTATAATTGGAGGATTTATTTTTGAAGATGTTGCAGAAACTATCTTTCAATTTAATGGTGCAACAAATAGCAGAGTTACTCAGAACGCATTTTTTCAATGTGGGACAAAACAACCTTTTGCAAAGAAAGTTGTTCAATTTACTAATGAAGCACAATATAATCGACTTGATTACAATCTCTTTAAATGCATAATTGGTTCGACAGTAGGGATTGAAGTCAGGAGAGGAACTGCAGAACCTAGTGATATTAATCCTGATACTTGTACTCTTTATTCTGGTGTTCCCTCAAATCATATTCCAAATATTTACAATTATAACAATACAATAGACCATAATATGTTTAAAGATATTCCCTCTACAAGTTCAATACCTGATGGTTATATTTATGGAGGTTCTACTTGGAATGATGGAGAAACAATTCAATTAGGTTATGGAGGTACAGGATTGGGGCTTTGCCCAACTTATACTGTTATTACTTATAATATTTTTGATACTGCATGCGGAGATCCGGAGATTATTTCCAGTAAAGCATCGCATGATGTAATTGCCAATAATGTTTTTATGAGAAATCGTCCTGAATCAAATCAGTACAGAGATGCAGATGTTGCTATTAGGGGGGGCATAAAAACTGTTTTGTCAGGAAATTATTTTTTTAATGGCGTTGGGCTTTCTGTTAATGGAGAAAATCATACTATTACAAATAATTATTTTACAGGGCAACATGATTTTGCGACAGTGAGTTTTGCAAGAGGTCTTACTGATGAGATTGGAGGGGTTGCAAGGCATAATCTTATTGCTCACAATACATTTACAGATTTTAATAGAAGGGCTTTTTTAATTGGAAGAGATTGTTCTTCTGGAGACTATCCTCCGACTGATAATACTTATGTTAATAATTTATTTTATACAAACTTAATGGAAACAAAAACTATTGATATTTACTGCACAGGAGACGATGTTGTTGAAGGAAATTTGCTTTCAATTAATAACGGACGTTATGGTGATTGGGATTCTGGTTACATTACTTCCAATCCCCAATTATCCACGCAAACTGTGAATGGTTATTCAATTTATCGTCTTTCTTCTGGAAGCCCTCCTGTTAATGCCGGAATTAATGCCGGTGTTTTCGAGGATATTTTTGGAAGAGAAAGAAATTTACCAGATATTGGTGCTGAAGAATATAGTTCTAGTTCAATTTTGGACCCAGTGAATGCACAAGATATTCTTACTGGTTGGATGATGAATTATTATAATCAAGAATGTGATGTTTGGTAATCAATCTTCCAGACAATTTTCACAAACCATAGAACCATTTGATTCTGTGAGCATTCCGTAATTTCCGCATTCTTCACAAACACCTTCATAAGATTTTTTCTGGTGGTTTTCTTTTTTTGCTCTTTCAACAAGTTTTAATTTTCTTGTTTCTTCACGGATTTTTGCAAATTCTTCAAGTTCAGGAGAGGAATGTTCGGGATTTTTGGAAGTGCAGATGTTGCTTCAACTGCTTCAGGTTCAGGCAGTGATTTTTCGTCAGGATATGCAAATTTCAAGAAATGAACTTTTCACAGCAAGGAACAATCTTCTTGAAGATGGAATTTCTGCATCAACAGTTTCTGCTCATGTTACAGACCATAATTTGAATTATCAAACTTCTTTTTTTGTAAATCCAAGTGCGAGAGATTTCCATTTAGTTTCAGGAAGTGCTCCGATAAATGCTGGAGTGAGTGTTGGTTTTACAAGCGACTATGATGGAAAATCAATTTCCGGAAATCCAGATATAGGTGCATTTGAATATTAAGTTTTTTAAAGAAAGGTTTTGTTAGTTTTTTATGTTAATTGGATTGGTTGGAAAACCCTCTGTAGGAAAGAGCACTTTTTTTAAAGCAGCGACTTTAGCAGAAGTTGAAATTGCTTCTTATCCTTTTACGACGATAAAACCTAATCATGGTGTGGGTTATGTAAAAGTTGATTGTATTGATAAAGAGTTTAATGTTCAGTGCAATCCTCGGACAGGATTTTGTATAAATGGAAACAGGTTTGTTCCAGTTGATTTAATGGATGTTGCCGGGCTTGTTCCTGGTGCTTCAGAAGGAAAAGGATTAGGAAATCAGTTTTTAGATGATTTGCGTGAAGCAGATGTTTTTATTCAAATTGTTGATTGTTCTGGAATAACAAATAGCGAGGGAAAAATTCTTTCAGAAGGCGAGGATTATGATTTTACTTATGATGTTGTTTTTCTTGAAAATGAACTTGATAAATGGTATTACAATATTTTAGTTAAAGCATGGAAAAGTTTTGCAAGAAAAGTTGAGATTGAAGATTTGAAATTTTCCGAAAGTGTTTCTAAGCAGTTTTCTGGTTTGAAGGTTAAAGAAGAGCAGGTTAAGAATGTCTTGTTGGATTTGGGTTTGCCTGAAAAAGCGTCGTCGTGGACAGATGAACAGTTAATGAAATTTGCAAATGGTTTGAGAAAAGAAAGCAAGCCAATGATTATTGCAGCGAACAAAGTTGATGCTGAAAATGGTGAGAAAAATTTTCTGAAAATCAAAGAAAAATTTTCTGAGTATATTGTTGTTCCCTGTTCTGCAGATTCAGAATTGGCTTTAAGGCAAGCTGCTAAATCCGGTTTGATTGAATATGTTCCTGGTGAAAAAGATTTTAAAATTTTAAAAGAACTTAATGATAAACAAAAAGAAGCTTTGGAAAAAATTAAAAAAAATGTTTTGGATAAATTTGAATTTGGAACCGGTGTTCAGAAAGTTTTGAATTCTGCTGTTTTTGATTTGCTGAAATATATTGCAGTTTTTCCAGCAGGGGCAAATAAATTAAGCGATAGTAAAGGGAATATTTTGCCTGATTGTTTTCTTTTGCCTTCAGGAACTACTGCTTTGGATTTTGCTTATTATTTGCATACTGATTTTGGAAAGAATTTTATAAAAGCAATTGATGCGCGGAGCAAAATGGCCTGGGGTAAAGAACATATTTTGAAAAACAGAGATGCGCTTGAGATTGTAATGAAGTGACTTTACCTTATCCTCCCATCTCCAAAATAAGCTTCTTTTATTTTCTCTTCAATTTGTTGAGCTTCTGCAGAACTTGTATTTGATCCTGGTTTCGGAACAACTTCTATATAACATCCTTTTTCTGGATCATCTTTAAAATTGACATCAACTCTTGTGTTGTGCCAACTACCTGAGGTGCTCTCTGCTCTTACTGAATAATTCCCTCTTCTATCTATTTCTGTATTTACTTCATCATCTATATTCATAATACGGTCTCCTGGATTTTGCTTTATTACTTTACTTATTTCTCCTGCAGCGTTTTTTTGTTCCCATTTTGTGTAGAATCCCATTTCTTTTTTACCTCCTTACAGCTATATCTTAAATTACATAATAACTAAACATCAGATATATAAATAAATTTCTATTCTTTAGAATATGAAATTAAAAATAAAACTTCATCCAAATTCTTCGCAAGAGAAAATTGTTAAATCAAATGAAAATGAATTTGAAGTTTGGATTAAAGAAAAGCCGATTGAAGGAAAGGCAAATAGTTATTTGGAAAAATTTTTAAAAAAAGAGTTTGGGGTAAAAGTTAAAATAATTAAAGGTTTGAAATCTAGGAATAAGGTTGTTGAATTAATTTAATAAAAAATAAAAAAGGATTTATTTAAAATCACAATTTTCTAGTATTTTATTACTCAAATTATTTGCTTCACTCATTTTTGCATCAATTTTTTCTTTAATTGAAGGAGAACCTGAATGATCTTTATTTCCTGTTGGGTATTGGATGGAATTATTTGTGTATTTTGTATGGATAGGCCCTGCATTATACCCTGTCATAATTCCCCCAATATATTCTTTTACATGATCTCTACGAGAATCCCCAATGTTAAAACTATCTTTTCCATAAACATATGCATTACTTTCAAAAATTTCAGTTTTTGCTCCTTTTTTTTCTTTGTAAATAATTAATTTCTTTTGTTTTCCATTGTTTTTCTCTTGCAATTCAACTTTTTGTCCATTATAGAAATCAGTTCCAATTGTTTCGAATTTTTTACATGAAGAAAGAGTTGCAAGTGCTGTTAATCCCACTAAGATTGCTTTTTCATAAAACTTCATTTTTTATTTACCTCCTTTTAATTTATCCTCAATATTTTTTCTTTGAGCATTTAAACTATCTAATTCGCGAGATTGAAATTCCTTGAAAGGAATGTAAGTACTATCATTTATTTGAATGTAAGTTGCATCTCCTTGTTTAAGGAGATTTCTTCTTTCAATGTTTTTTTGATAAATATGTTTTGAAGTTATTTCTTTGATTCCTTTTTTATAACCATTCTCTTTTATTGTGGAACCAATACCCCAGAGTGTAACTCCAGCGAGTGCAAGTAAAAATGTGGTAAAAATGCATCCCACACCATCCATTCCTTTATTTTCATTTGTCATTTTGTTTTTGTTTTGCCCGAAGGCTTTTTTGTTTTGTTACTATTATGTAGTAAGATAGGTATATTAAATTTATTAGAGATATTTTTGTCAAAAAGGAAAGATATATAAGATATGGTAAATTATGAAAGAATATGGACAAGATAGATAAGAGATTATTATATGAACTAAATTGGGATTGTAGGCAGACAGAAAATGAATTAGGAAAAAAATTGAGAATTTCAAAACAAGTTGTAAATTATCGAATAAAAAAATTAGAAAAAGAAAAGATACTCACAGGATATAATGCTTTAATTGATTGGAGGAGATTGGGTTATAGTGCTCTGAGGATTTACATAAAATGGAGAAATATAAGTCCTGAACTTGAAGAAGAAATTTACAATTATATTCGAGAGAGTCCTTTATTTATGTGGACTGTAAAATTTGAAGGAGATTTTGATTGCGGACTTTATGTTTGGTCAAAAGGAATTGTGGATTTCTCAAGGAAATGGAATAAATTTTTTGAAAAATACAAAAAATATATTTTAAGGCAAGAGTATTATGAATCAATAAATATGATTAATTATCAAATGAAATTTTTAGTTGATAAAAAAACTTCAGAAGAAAAAATAATAGGAAATAAAGAACCAGTTGTCTTTGATGAAAAAGATTATGGTATTTTGAAAATTATTTCTTTTAATGCAAAAATTCCAATTGTGGATCTAGCAGGAAAAATTAAATTAACTCCTAAAGCAGTAATTTATAGATTAAGAAATTTAGAGAAAAAAGGAATAATTCTAGGATATAATGCAATAATTAATTTTGAAAAAATTGGTTATAAATTTTACAAGGTTGATTTTTATTTAAATGATTTGTCTAAAATAAAAGAGATGTATGATTTTGCAAGGCAACATAAACAAATTGGATATGTAATGAGAACTTTTGGAGGTCCTGATTATGAAGTTGAAATTTATGTTCAAGAAGAACACGAATTGAAAGAAATTATAGATGAAATTCGCTCAAAATTTTATGGGGTGATAGAAAGTTATCGTTTCCATTATGTTTCTGAAACAATTAAACAGGTTTATTTGCCTGGGCAGGTTATTGAAGAAGGAGAAGTTATTAAAGAACCAGGATCATATTTTGAAGAATTAGAAAAGTCAGAAAAATCTGAAGATGAAGAATTGGAAACAGATTTTTTAGAATAATTATAAAAACTCTTTCTTCTTTTCAAACAAATGAAATATGAATATGCACCAGATTTGCAGGAAATTGCAGAGGAGATTGCGAAATTATTGTTTCTTCATATTGATATGACAAGAGTAAAATGTTTCAGAGGTTTTGGGAGTTCTTCGCGTGGAACTATTGCGCGTTGCCATACAATCGGGAAGTTAATGCAAAAAGCAATCGGAGTTCAAGCTTATTATGCTCTTGAGTTTTTGGAAAAATTTGAAAAACAATCTGAAGAAGAAAAAATAAAAACAATTATTCATGAGTTAATGCATATTCCTCAGGCATTTGGCGGAGGATTTAGACATCATGACCATGTTACTGAGAAGAATGTTGGATTGATGTATAAGACATATATGGCGAAGAAAGTTGAGAATGAGAAATTTTATAAGAAAAATATTAAAGATAAAAAAGAAGGTGAAAAATTTGGAATTAAAAAATGGTTCTAGAAAAATAGAAATTCCTTTGGTGAAAAAAGTTTCTGAAATTGGAAAAGTCAGAGGTTTGATGTTTCGTCGTCGGGAAAATGCTAAAGCACTTTTATTTGGATTTAGAAAAAAAACGAATTTGAAAATACATTCCTGTTTTATGTTTTTTCCTTTTTTGGCAGTTTGGTTAGATAAAGACAATAAAATTCTTGATAAAAAGATTATCAAACCCTGGAAAATCTCAATTTCTCCGTCGGTAAAATCTTATTTTAAATTATTGGAAATTCCTTTGAATAAATTTTATCTCCCAAAAGTAAAAAATATCGTCGGACAAAAGGTTTAAATACTTTTTAGAATTTGTTTCATCGAAGAGTATGCTCTTCAAAGATAACTAAAAGGAGGTAAATGAAATGGGAAAAGTTCTTGTTAAGAATGTTGTTAAGAGAAAGCCTGGACACCTTTACTATGTGGATGGTAAGGGAAATGTCTGCGAAGCTTTAATGGCTCGTGGCGGTAAAAAAAAGAAAAAGGCAAAGAAGAAAGCTGTAAAGAAAAAAACTAAGAAAAAAGCAGCTAAGAAAAAGAAGAGAAGATAAGCCTTTGAATTTTTATTTTTATTTTGTTTTTGAATACAAATTTTTATAAATTGTGGGAAATTTAATAGAATATGGAATCTAATAAACAGGCATATTTGAAATGCAATGTTGCGGGAGAGTTTTTCTCAAATTTTTTTATTGAATTTGATTCTGTTTATATTGGATATTCTTATGGTTCTTGTATTGTAAATAAAGAAGAGGTTAAACAAATTTCTGATAATTCTTATTTGGTAAAATTAATTGGAGGTTTTTCTGAGAATCATGATTATCCAACCCCGAGAGATAAAGAATATGTTTATGTTAAAATGAATAGTATTCTTGATGGAGGATGGGCGCATTTTTTAGTTCCAAAAGAAGATGTGATTTATTTGGAGAATTGATTAATTTTAAATATTGAAATTGTCTTTGGAATTTATGAAAAGGAAAGATTACAGAAAGATTGTTGATAAATTAATTGAAAAGAGTTTTCCAAAATTGAAAACTAGGATTATTTTTTTAAGTAAGAGAAAAATCTTTAGAATAGATTGTTTTGCAATTACTTTTTATTTTATTCTTTTTTCATGGATTTTTGTTAATCCAAAAACAGATAAATTTTCTGTAAATCAATCAAAAGCAGTTCTTGCACATGAACTTGCACACTTAGATATAATTGCAAATAAGAATCTCTTTGGAAAAATTGAATTTGGAATTAATTTGTTATTTACAAAAAATGGAGAAAGAAATTTTGAGAGGGTTGTGGATATTCTTGTTGTAAAAAAAGGTTACGGTAAAGGTCTTTTAAGTGTTATACTTAAAATTGAAAAAATGAGTAGTAAGGAGAAAAATCTTAAAAGAAAATCACGAGGTTATTTGAATTCAGAGGAAATTAAAAGTTATATTGAAAAATATAAAAAATGACAATAACTCTTGGAATAGAATCAACCGCGCATACTTTTGGAATTGGTGTTGTTAAGAATGGAAAAGTAATTGCAAATATTAAAGATTCTTTTTCAACTGCTGATGGTGAAGGGGGCATGATTCCGATTGAAGTTGCAAAACATCATGTTGCTGTTAAAGATGAAATTTATTTGCGCGCTTTGGAAGAAGCGAAAATTTCCGAGGATAAAATTGATGTAATTGCTTTTTCACAAGGTCCGGGTTTAGCTCCGTGCTTGCTTGAAGGAATGAAATTTGCAAAAGAACTTTCTGTTAAATTGAAAAAACCTTTGGCAGGTGTTAATCATTGTGTTGCACATTTGGAAATTGGCAGGAGTGTTGGTGCGAAAGATCCTGTTATGCTTTATGCGTCCGGAGCGAACACACAGGTTATTGCTTATGCATCAGGAAAATACAGAGTTTTTGGTGAGACATTAGATGTTGGTGTTGGAAATTTTATAGATACTTTTGCACGTTATGTTGGTTTGGGTTTTCCAGGAGGACCAAAAATTGAAAAAATTGCAAAAGATGGGAAGTATGTAGAAATTCCCTATACAGTTAAAGGAATGGATATTGCACTTTCTGGAATTCTTACAAATTTGAAGCAGAAATTTGATAAAATAAAAAATAAGAGTTTTGATAGTAAAGAGATTATTCCCGCCCACCCGCCCTTAGGAAAAACAAATGCGCTCGCTTCGCGTCGCGAAATTGATAAAGAAAATTTTAATACAAGAAAGAATTCTATGAAAAATTTGAAAATCGATTATGATTTAGAGGATTTATCTTATTCTTTACAGGAGACGGTTTTTGCAATGCTTGTTGAGGTTTCAGAAAGAGCTTTGGCTCATGTTGGAAAAAAAGAATTTTTGTTAGGAGGAGGAGTTGCATGCAATTCGCGGTTGCAGGAAATGTGCAAAAAAATGTGTGACGACAGAAAAGATTTTGAAAAAGTAAAATATTTTTGTCCTGAAAGAAATTTGCTTGTTGATAATGGTGCAATGATTGCATTTTTGGGAGAGATAATGTTTGGAAAAAAAGCAAATGTTTTTTCTTATAATGAGTTGGATAAGGTTGATATTTTGCCAAAACAGAGGACTGATGATGTAAATGTTATCTGGAGATAATTTTGTCAAATTTTTCTTAATTTTTAGTTTTACCGTCGATAAAAGTGCAGAAAGGTTTATAAACTGAGTTTCATTTTTTCATATAGGAATTAAAAATTCTAACAAAAATGTCGGCAAAAAAATCTTATGGAGCAGAGTCAATTAAGGTACTTGAAGGTTTGGAAGGTGTTAGAAAACGCCCTGCAATGTACATAGGAAGTACTGGAAAAGAAGGGCTGCATCATCTAATTTATGAGGTTGTTGATAATTCTGTTGATGAGGCATTGGCTGGTTTTTGCAAGAAGATTTTGGTTACTTTGAATAAAGATGGCTCTGTTACAGTTGAGGATGATGGGCGTGGAATTCCTGTTGATATGCATTCACAATTAAAAGTTCCTGCAGTTCAGGTTGCTCTGACAAAATTACATGCTGGTGGAAAATTTGACAAGAAATCTTATGCAATTTCAGGAGGGTTGCATGGTGTTGGTGTAAGTTGTGTAAATGCTTTGTCTAAAAAATTAATTGTTGAAATAAGCCGTGACGGGAAAATTTATTCTCAGGAATATTCAAGAGGAATTGCAAAAACAAAATTAAAAGTTATTGGAAAATACAAAGGAGATAATTCAGGGACTAAAATAACTTTCTGGCCTGACGACGAGATTTTCTCAACTTTGGATTTGGAATTTGATTACAAAGTTCTTGAGACAAGATTCAGGGAAATAACTTTTTTGAATGCAGGTTTGAGGATTAATTTGGTTGATGAGGTTAAAAATAAGACGCAGGAATTTTTTGCCGGAGGAGGTTTAATAGAATTTGTTAAATGGATAAACAAATCAAAAGAAGTTCTGCATATCAAGCCGATTTATTTCAAGCGCGAAGGTGAGGATAATACTGAAATTGAAATTTCTATTCAATATAATTCAGGTTATCAGGATAATATTTATGGTTTTGTAAATACAATAAACACTGTTGAGGGCGGAACGCATATTTCAGGTTTTAAGACGGCTTTGACGCGGGTTATAAATGATTATGCAAAGAAAAAAGGAATTTTGAAAAATGGTGATAGTTTAACAGGTGATGATGTTCGTGAAGGCCTGACTGCTATTGTGAGTGTTAAGATTGCTGAGCCGCAGTTTGAAGGACAGACAAAAACCAAACTTGGAAATTCTGAGCTTAAAGGTTTTGTTGATTCAATTGTTACAACTGCTTTGTCTGAGTTTTTTGAAGAGAATCCTGCAGTTGCAAAAAAGATTGCACAGAAATCATTGGATTCTGCCAAGGCAAGATTGGCTGCAAAAAAAGCAAAAGATTTAGTTCGTAGGAAGAATGCTTTTTCTCTTGGAGGTTTGCCTGGAAAGTTGGCTGATTGTTCGTCAAAGAAAACTGAAATGACTGAATTGTATTTGGTTGAGGGAGAGTCAGCAGGAGGTTCAGCAAAGATGGCGCGTAGCAAAGAGACACAGGCAATTTTGGGTTTGAAGGGAAAAATTTTGAATGTTGAAAAAGCAAATCCTTCCAGAGCATTGTCGTCGGAAGAAATTGCAAATATGATTACTGCTATTGGAACAGGTGTTGGAGAAAGTTTTGATATTTCTAAACTGCGTTATGGGAAAATAATTATTATGACTGACGCTGATGTTGATGGTGAGCACATTAAAACACTTTTGCTTACATTTTTTTATCGGTTTATGCAGGATTTAATTCAGAATGGAAATATTTATGCTGCAATGCCTCCATTGTTTAGAATCAGGAAAGGGCAGAAAGATATTTATGTTTATTCTGACGCTGAACTTGATAAAGTAAAAAAAGATATAAGTATTTCTGAGGGAAGTGTTACGCGGTTTAAAGGTTTGGGTGAAATGAGTTCAGAACAGCTTTGGGATACGACGATGAATCCAAAGACAAGGAAATTGAAAAAGATTTTTATTGAAGATGCTGTTGAAGCAGATAGGATTTTTTCAATGCTGATGGGAGATGATGTTCAGGCGCGTAAAGAATTCATACAAGAAAATTCTCAGGAGGCAAATTTAGATGTCTAAGAATTTTCATGCACGCTCGTCGAGCGTAGTCACTTCGCGTGAAGAAAATGCTGAAAATGCGGAGTTGGATGTTTAAAATGAAAGAATGTGAATTTTGTAAAATAAATGAAGAGACCTTAATTAAGAAATTTAATTATTGGACAATTCTTCTTAATTATAATCAATATTATTTGGGAACATGTTTAATTATTTTGAATAGGCATTTAGAGGATTTTACGGAGATTAATGAAGAAGAAAGAATAGAATTGTTTGATGTTATGAAAAAATTAAGAGAAGTTATAATAGATTTATTTGGAGCGAATAAGTTTAATTATTATGTTGCTGGAAATATTGTTCCTCATTTGCATATGCATCTTATTCCCAGATATAATCACGAAGTGGAATTTGAGGGATTTAAATTTAAAGATGAATTTTTTGGGCAGAATCATTCTTTTTATCCAAGAGATTTTAAAATAGAAGAGGATTTATTTAATAAGATTAAAGATAAAATAAAATCAAAATTTTAAAATGGCAAAGAAATCAAAATTAGCAACACCGGACTGGATATTAGAAGGTTATAATAGTGAAGCAGATTATAATAAAGCAAAAGGAATTGACAAAAAGAAAAAAGAAGGTAAGACATTTAAAATTCGTGAGTGTCCGAAGTGCGGAAGTGATGAAATTGGTTTGGTTTTGAGTAACAGCGACGCTGAAGAAGATAGCAATACTGGAAAAAATTGGGAATGTCATAGATGCAAATGGACTGGTTCAGATGTTATTGAAAAAGATTTGACTGAAGATGAATTAATGAAATATCTTGATGATAAAAATGAGGGAGTTGCATAATTATGGAAGAAGAAAATACCGATGAAAATATTGAAGCAATAGAAGAAGAAAAACAGGATTATCTGGAAGAACATCCTGAAGAAGATGTTGAAGTTGAAGAAATTGAATTTAGTTTGGATGAAGAAGAAATTGAAGATTGGATAAATGAATTGAGATTATTGAAAGAAGAAAAGACACCAATAACTTTGAATGTTGATGATGAGACAGATTTGAAAATAAATTTTGATGAATCTAAAGATGAGGAGGAAGAATGAAAATTTTTATTGGACAAGCAGTTAGTGGAGAGAATATTGAAAATTTAAAAAAAGAATGTTCAATGATACAATCTGCTTTAGAAGGTTTTGGAAATGAAACTTATTGCACAATAAATCCAAAAGATAATGTTAATGAAAGAACTGCAAAAGAATGGATGGCTCATGCTTTTGAAGAAATTGACAAACATGATGCCTTTTTAGCAATAATTCGTTCAGAAAAAAAGAGTGAAGGAATGTTGATAGAAATTGGTTATGTTCTTGCTAAAAATAAAAAATTAATCGTTGCAATTAAGAAAGATGTTCGAGATAAAACTTATGTTGATGATATGGCACATGAAGTTATTGAATTTAATGATGTTGAAGAATTATGTAAAAAATTGGAGGGATTAAATTGAAAGCAAAAGCAAAATGCCCAAATTGTAATGAAATCGTTTTTGATGATTGTTTAGGTTGTGTTAGTGGAGGCACTTTGATGCACTCTTGTAAAGATGGAGAACCTGAGATTTATGATGTTGATTGGAAGATTATTGATTGCACAAAGAGAGAAGCAGAAGAACTTGTGAAGTTAGGATTTAAAGGAAAAATTCCAGAGGTTTTAGAATAAAATGAAAGAAAACTACGATGAAATGAAAAAACAAATTGAAGAATTAAAGAATAAAATAATTGAATATTTTAAATATGGAAATAATGATGTTTTGTTCTCTCAATTGGTTAAGAAATTTAAAGAAGAAAATATGGATATTCTGGATTATTGCCTTCAAGAATTAGTTGCAGATAAAAAAATAAATAAAAACTCTTCTTTGGATCATTTTGAATATGATTTAAATGAAGATGAGGAGGAAGAATGAAAATTGAAACAAAGAGATTAATTTTAAGAAAACCGCGGATGAGCGATGTAAGAGATGTTCATGAGATAGTTAATGATATTAATATCGCTAAAAATCTAACTACCATGCCCCACCCCTATTCCATTAATGAATGTAAAAAATATTATAAAAGAAAAATTAAAGAATGGGGTAAAAAAGATTATTTATTTGCTATAGAATTAAAATCAATAAAGAGAGTTATTGGTTTTATGGACATTGGTAATATTAATGATTTGTCTAAGACATCTTGGACTGGTTCATGGATTGGTGTAAAGTATCATAGAAATGGATATATTACTGAAGCAAAAATAGCTGCCAATAATTTTGCTTTTGGAAAATTGAAATTAAGAAAATTAATTTCTCCAGTATTTTCTGAAAATAAAGTGTCAAATTTTGTTCAGAAAAAAATGGGATATAAGCTAGAGGGAACGCTCATAAAAAATGAAAAATGTTTGGCTACAGGAAAAATTCATGATGTTAATATTTATGGTTTATTAAAAGAAGATTGGAAAAAGGTTCGTCCTAAAATAATTAAACATCTTAATGAAAAAATTAAAAAATTGGAGAATAAAAAATGACACCAGAAAATCCTAAAATTGAAAAAGATGCTGAAAAAGGTATTATTCAAACAGAAGTGACTGGTGAAATGAAGAAGTCATATCTTGATTATGCAATGAGTGTAATTGTTTCGCGTGCAATTCCAAGTGTTGAAGATGGTATGAAACCTGTTCAGCGTCGGATTTTGTATTCAATGCAACAGTTGGGTTTGAAACCAAATACCCAGACGAAGAAATCAGCGAGAATTGTTGGTGATGTTATTGGTAAATATCACCCCCATGGTGACACTGCTGTTTATGAGGCAATGGTTAGAATGGCTCAGGATTTTTCTTTGAGATATCCTTTGGTTTTTGGACAAGGAAATTTTGGAAGTATTGACGGAGATTCTGCTGCAGCAATGAGATATACTGAAGCTAAGCTTAATGAAATGGCTTATGATATGATGGAAGATTTAGATAAAGAGACAGTTAGTTTTGTTCCGAATTATGATGGTTCATTAAAAGAACCAGAGTTGCTTCCAGGTAAATTGCCTACTTTAATTTTGAATGGCGCAACAGGTATTGCTGTTGGTATGGCTACAAATATTCCTCCACATAATCTGACTGAAGTTTGTGATGCAATTGTTTCTTATGTTAAAAAACCAGAAATAACTTTTGAAGAACTTTCTGAAATTGTTACAGGACCTGATTTTCCAACTGGGGGAAGTGTGACAGGAGATATGGTTGAATTGTATAAAACCGGGCGTGGAAAAATGATTATGCGAGGTAAAACTACAACAGAGAATTTGAAAAATAAAGAGGCTGTTGTGATTACTGAAATTCCTTATATGTTGAATAAGTCGATTTTAATTGAGCAGATTGCAAAACTTGTTCAGGATAAAAAAATCAAGGATGTTTCTGATTTGCGTGATGAATCTTCTAAAGGCAAGACAAGAATTGTTTTGGAATTGAGAAAAGGTGCGAATCCTAAATTTATAATTAATTCTCTTTACAAATATACAAGATTGCAAGACAGTTTTAATGTTAATCTTTTGGCTTTGAGTGGAGGAAAACCAAAGGTCATGAATTTGAAAGAAGTTCTTGAAGCATATGTTAATCACAGAAAATTAATGATTTCAAATAGGACAAAATATGAATTGAAAAAAGCAAAAGAGCGACAGGAAATTGTTGAAGGTTTATTGATTGCTTTGAAGGATATTGATAAAGTTATTGATTTAATTAAAAAATCAAAAACAAAAACTGATGCTGTTGAAGGTTTGATAAAAAAATATAAACTTAGCAAAAAACAATCTGAAGCTATTCTTGAAACAAAGTTGCAGCAATTGACTTCTTTAGAAGTTGGAAAACTTAAAGATGAAGCAAAAGCACTTAAGGAAAAAATCTCAGAGTTTGAGAAAATTCTTGGGGATATTAAGGAAGTTTTGAAAATTATTGTAAAAGAAGTTAATGAACTTAAGAAAAAATACGGAGACAATCGTAGAACAACTGTTTTGAAATCTATTAAAGAAATTAAAGAAAAGGATTTGGTTCAGGAAAAAGAAGTTGTTGTTACAATTACTGATAAAGGTTATTGCAAGAGAATGGATGTTCAAAGTTATAAGGAGCAGAAGCGAGGAGGGCGAGGAGTTATTGGAAGTGGCTTGGCGACAGGTGATTTTGTCAAGCAGTTGATAACCTGTTCAACTCATGATTATCTGATGTTTTTCACGACGCGGGGAAGGGTTTTGTGGCTGAAAGCATATGATATTCCTGCTGCTGAAAGATACAGTAAAGGTAAGGCTTTAGTTAATATGCTTGGTTTAAAAGAAGAACAAATTACAAATGTAATTTCTGTTAAGGATTTTAATGAAAGTTTGTTTATGGCGACGAAAAAAGGGCAGGTTAAAAGAATTTCTTTAAAGCATTTTTCAAAGCCAAGGGCATCTGGAATCAAGGCAATTAATCTGCCAAATGATAATTCTGATTTTTTAATTGGAGTTGAAGTTGTGAAAGTCTCTGGAACAAAGTCCCAGGACTCGTCCGCCAAAGATGTCGAACGAAAGGGACAGGAAGTTCTTTTAGCAACAAGAAAAGGAAAAGCAATTAGATTTAATGCAGATGACATTCGTGAAATGGGGCGGGCTAGTTATGGAGTTACTGGAATTAAATTGGACAAAAGTGATGAGGTTGTTTCAATGGAAATTTTAGATACTGATGCAATTATTACAATTAGTGAAAAAGGTTATGGAAAGAGAACAAATGTCAAGGATTACAGAAAGACAGCACGGGCAGGCAAAGGTGTTATTAATTTAAAGGTTAGTGAGAAAACAGGAAATGTTGTTACAACTGTTGCTGTTAATGCTAATGATGGAATTATAATTACAACAGCAAAGGGAATGATAATCAGAACTTCATTAAAGAAGATTAGAGTGATGGGCAGAGCTGCGCAGGGTGTTCGGATTGTCAAGCTTCAGCAAGGCGATAAAGTTACTGATTTGGTTAAGGTTGTTGATACTGAAGAAAAGGTTGAAGAAGTTTTGGGAGATGGGAAGGTGTGATTCTTTTTTAGGATATTTTGTTGTTTGTTTCTATGAATCCTAAGATTGCATCTTTGTAATTTTTAGATTTTTTTAAGATTTCCTTTGATATATCCATCCATTTGGAATTTTGGCAAAGCCTTTTCTTCTTTTCTTCATCCAACATAATAAATTTGTTTCCTAATTTTTTATAATCTTTAATATTTGCCCAATCTATTAATTCTTTTATTTTAAATTCTTCCTTAATTTCTTCATAATTTGAGATAATAAAATTCTTAATATTCTCTTCTAAATTTGGTAAAAATATATTAAATGGAATAATAGAAAGTAAATCTTTTATATCCTTTTCTTCGTTAAATTCTAAATTGTCTAAAATTAAATTAGTTAGATTGAATGTATTTCCTGTTTTTATGGATTTTAAAACATTGTAGCTTTTTCTCACATTCTCATTGGTTATTTTTTCAATTTTATCTGGAAAAGATATGATTTCTTTCCCTTCTATGGGGATTATAGAGATATGTCCCTCTCCTATTTTGTCTGAATCTATTTTTGGAATAATTTTTCTTTGTAAAAATTTTTCTGCAAATTCATATTTTTTTGGAGGATATAAAATTCTCATATGTAAAAATTTAAGATTGTCTGGCAATCTATTGGGATAAATCTTCCCAAATCTTAGATTAGGTATTTTATTAAGAAATTTATCTATCTCTTCTATCTTTTGGTATTTAT
>Ga0315548_1001895_pt1 | contig 16865 bp, 18 predicted proteins | sample SalMarSW160110MG_2_FD_202540 | JGI IMG/M metagenome (GOLD analysis project Ga0315548, IMG submission 202540) | Salt marsh sediment microbial communities from the Plum Island Ecosystem LTER, Massachusetts, United States - Salt Marsh Sediment SW1601-110 ...
GTCTGTGCGCTCGGGCAAGCTGGCGACCACCTGGCGCAACTCGGCCAGAACAGGCGTAGGGCCGGTGTGCTTGAGCTGATGGAGTTGTCGTTTCAGCCACTCGGCCAGTTCAGGCGTCTCTTCCCCCTACTTGGCCTGGCCGATCTGGGTGATACGCTCGGCAGCGTGTGGAAAGTCCGGAATGCGTAAGGCGTCCGACCGGTGGAAGCTCACAAACGCCTGAATCCACTCTGCTCCATCCGTGACGGCCCTCACCTCTCCGTCGCGTTGAAGCGGCGGCAGCACCTCGCCAATCACTAACGTCTTAACCTCAGCCCACTCCCCACCGACCAATGGGATAAATGCTCCGTCCACACTTAACAACTGCTTCGCCGGACCGGGTGGAGGTGCGGGCGTCTCTCGCTCCAGGCATTCGACTTCGTGTTCTTGAATCCGCACATAAGCTGCTCCTGCGGCCTCAGTGAGCCGTTCCACTGTGGGCCGCGACACCTCTACCTTTGAAATGCTTGAACTCCTGCACGGCCCGCTCGAATGGCATCCACGTGCCCAGATGTACCAGGTCCTCCTGCAAACTGGGCGTTAACACCCCTGGTAACAACTCCAACTCATCGTCGAGGGGGAAAGAGACCCTCCCCGCAGATTGGACGCACTCCGTGACTTCGCTCTAATGTTATCTCCTGGTTGTAATAGGTGACCAAGCGCTGCCTCTTTCGCCCATCGGATGTTAATCGCGTGCCACACTTGGCACACACTGGACGCTCTGACTCTGACGCAGCCTGGATATCGACAGCCGCACTGGCCAAAGCCATGTCCTCGAGCATACGCGCTCTGACCTTGCTCAGTCGCTCATCCAATGCCTGTTCGATCTCACGAAAGGTGGCCGTGGGATGTTGCAGTCGCCACTCCTTCATACCCGCCAGTACCTCTTCGGTTACTCGTGCCATTGTGCGTCGAAATCCTCTCTCATTCTGCCCTCCCACGCCCTTTTTGATACCATTGTACTCCTGTGTGGCGCCTGAGCACGAGCGGCTTCTACCTTCAATGACGACTTACCCGAAACTTTGAACCGCACCCCGTTGGCCCAATCGGTTTGACTTTCCGATCGAGAAATGGTAGAATGACATCATCATAGGGCAAAGTGGGCTTCGACTGTACAGAGACCGTCTAGGCTTGCGGAGGCCAGGCGGTCCTGTTTGTTACAGCAGCCAACTTCGCCATCTCGAAAAGGGCTTCGCAGCCCAGAGCAGGCAGCAATATGCTGCGCCAGGAGGAAAAAGAAGAGCATGGCTAAGAAACTTTACGTCGGTAACCTGAGTTACTCGACAACCGAGGGCAATCTCTCTGAAATGTTTGGCGAGGTTGGGGAGGTTGTCTCGGTGAATCTAATCACGGATCGTATGTCAGGCCGCTCCAAGGGCTTTGCCTTTGTTGAGATGGCAGACGAGAGCGCCGCCCAACAGGCCATCGCCGAACTCAACGGCAAGGAAATAGACGAGCGCGCCATCAAGGTGGCAGAGGCTCGCCCTCAACGGGAGCGGCGCGACAACTGGGGTGGCGGAGGCCGCGGACGCTATTAGGTCCCACAGTCACGCCGACTGACCGCATGGCTCCTCCGCAGGCCGTGCGGTTTCTGTTTCCATCTCACGAAAAACCACAGCTCTCCTGCCGATCCAACGGCGGGAGAGGATTTTCATTTGGGACTTGACATTTGGGCTTTGAGATTTGCCTACGTTCCTTCTTCCCACGACGACAGATACTTTTCCTGCTCCTCCGTCAACGTGTCGATCTCTACACCCATCGCCTGCAACTTGATGCGCGCGATCTCCTGGTCGATGTCCTCCGGTACCGCGTAGACAGTGTTTTCCAACTCGTCGGCGTGGTTCAGCATGTACTCAGCACTGAGGGCCTGATTGGCAAAGGACATGTCCATCACCGCGCTGGGGTGGCCTTCGGCGGCGGCCAAGTTGACCAAGCGACCCTCCGCCAGCAAGTGGATGCGCCGCGTCGTATGACGCGCCCTGTCGGGCAGGGTGTACTCGTCCACAAACGGGCGCACGCGGCGCGGCGGCTGACCGGAGAGTTTCTCCAGTGCGGGGATATTGATTTCGACGTTAAAGTGACCCGAGTTGGCGACGATGGCCCCATCCTTCATCACCTCGAAATGCTGCTTGTCGACCACGTTGATGTCACCGGTAGAGGTGATGAACACGTCGCCCAGCGGCGTCGCTTCGGCCATCGGCATGACCCGGTAGCCGTCCATCACGGCTTCAAGTGCCTTGAGCGGGCTCACCTCGGTGATGACGACATTGCCGCCCAACCCCTTGGCGCGCATCGCGATCCCCCGGCTGCACCAGCCGTATCCGGCGACGACGACGGTCTTGCCGGCGATGAGGACGTTGGTGGCGCGGATGACGCCGTCGAGCGTGGATTGGCCCGTGCCGTAGCGGTTGTCGAACAGGTGCTTGGTCAGCGCGTCGTTGACGGCGACGATGGGGTAACGCAACACGCCGTCCTTGGCCATCGCGCGCAGGCGGATGACGCCGGTGGTAGTCTCTTCCGTGCCGCCGATGATGTTGCCGATCAGTTCGGCGCGCTCCTTGTGCAGGACGCCCACCGTGTCCGCCCCGTCGTCCATCGTCATGTGCGGCTTGTGGTCGAGCGCGGCGTGGATGTGCTTGTAGTAGGTCTTGTTGTCCTCCCCCTTGATGGCATAGACGGGGATCTCGTAGTACGAGACGAGCGCCGCCGCCACGTCGTCTTGCGTAGAGAGGGGATTGGACGCGGTGAGCACCACGTCTGCACCACCTGCCTGAAGTGTGCGCGCCAAGTTAGCTGTCTCGGTGGTGACGTGCAGGCAGGCCACGAGGCGCACGCCCTTGAGCGGCTTCTCGCTGGCGAAGCGCTCGCGGATCAGACGCAGAACGGGCATCTCCCGCTCCGCCCACTCGATGCGCAGCCGGCCCGCTGGGGCCAGGTCGAGGTCCCTGATGTCATGGTCTTTTGGCATTGTGTGCTCCTTGTTTGATGGTATGGTTAGTTAGTTGGTTGGTCGGTTGGCTGGTCAGATCGCATAGCCCTTTCAATGAGGCCAACCAGTTCCCGTGCCTGCTCGAAGTTTGCCTCCACCTCATCACGGCTGGGTTCTACTCCAAAGACAGGATGGCGCTCTTGAAAGTAATAGGCGGTGACTTCGGCACACAGGCGACGGAATCTTTTGAGCTCTGGGGCAGACCCGAAAGCCTCCTCCAGGAGCGCTCTCAGATCGTGGATGCGTTCCAGTCTCCAACCTCTGGAAAGCAAGAATCCCTTCAAGTATTTTTCCAGAGCCTGCTGAAGGTGAAAGGCTGCATCGGCGGTATCGTCCTCCTCCAGGCGCCGGGATACGCGACGTAGATCGGCGGCGGCGAGGCGGAGCCAATCATCTGGATAGGTAGATTCTTGTCTAACGGGCATACAAAACCTTACCCTTCGTCAGAATCTCCTCGAAGAACTGATCTCCTTTGGCACGCCTTTCTTCCAGCTCAGTTGGAGTGAGCACCAGCGGGGAGAAAGGAATCTTTCCCACAACCTCCGCTGCCAACTCACAAACCTCTGCCCACCGCTTGGGAAATGACTTATCCGTTCGCTTCAGAATCAGGAGATCAATGTCGCTGGTTTCGTCCGGATTCCCATACGCATAAGAGCCAAAGAGAATGATTCTCTCTGGCTGGTATTCCCTCTGCAATACCGCGACAATTTTCTTCAGAAGCGCTTGAATATCTTTGGCCATGTCCATTCTCCCGCCGGGCACGGTGCCGCCAATACGTGACCTCACAATGTAGTTCAGCCCCTTGGCCTTCTGCACTCTAAAGACACCATAGAAGACACCTGGCTGCAACTTTGCGTGACTGGTTGACCAATCGTTGCCCCCCTCCTCTGCCCCGATCCCTCCCTTTTTCCGCAGGCGGGGGAAGGGAGGGGCAGCGGCGCAGCCGTCAGGGCTAGATCAGGAAGCCGCCCTTACTGCCATCCCCTCGAAGAAGGGACAGCATCGCTCAAAGCCCAGCCGCTCGTAGATGCGGAGCGCGCGATCGTTTGCCTGACTTACGTTCAGCACAATGTCGCGGACGCCACGACGCTGAAGCTCGGCCACGACGGCGCTGGTGACCGCCGTGCCGTAGCCTTGTCTCCGATAAGCCAGGTGGGTGAAGATGTTGCCCACTGCCGCTACGCCGTAGGTCGGGCTGAGCAGGTGCGTGCCTGCTGCAGCCACTAACTGACCGTCTTCAAAGACGCCGTGGAAAGCGCCCTCTGGCACCTGCGCGGGGTCGAAGGCGTTTCCTTCGCCGTGGGCATACAGCGCCGCCAGTTGCTCCGCGTGATCAGACGTGAGTGGGGCGCAACCACCGGCCACAGGCTGAAACCGTTCGGGCCGCAGCACCATGCGCCACATCGGGATCGATTCCCACTCGTAAAAGTCACGTATCACCGCCAGATGCTCCTGACGACAGGTGAAGTAAGCCCGCTCGAAATGTATGGCATCCTCAAAGATCGCCCGCAGGCCATCGGCGTCGCCCATCAAGAACACAACCGGAAAGCCCAGGCCGCTGTAGTGCAGCGCCAGAGCCTGCAATCGACCATCCCTCTCTGCGCCGAACCACTCGCAGTGGGCGAACAACGCCGGCTCCAGGTCGCCGATGGCGTACGCGGCGTAGAGGCGATCGGTCTCCAGATAGCCCAGGATTTGAAACTTGTCTGTGAGCTTGCTTATCTTCATCGCTTTGCCGGTGTTGGCGCTGAGACGCCCGTCCCTGGGATGCGGATGCGGTCGATTTGGATAAGGCCACCTCGGTCGGCTTGCCGGAAAGTCGTTCTTCTTGGCTGCGAGGCTCTTGGCGACGGCAAGGTTTCGCCGGATGCCTGTGCTGCCGCACGGCGGGAAGGCCAGTTCCTGTTCGGCGCCGTTGACGGTCAGCCGCAGCGTCTGCGGTGCATCTTTATCGTGCCTAGCAAATGCGCGCTTGGGCCACCGCCGCCGTGGGCGTGCTGATTGTTCAGGTGATCGCGTCCGGCGGCTCCACCATCGCTGCTTCGGCCTCGTGGATGACACCACGGGGTATGTCCACCGGGATCGGCCGCCGGCTAAAGTCCTGGAAGTAGGCCAGGCATACCCGTGGCCATTCGATGGCGTGGGCTTCCTGCGTCGAGAGCTTTCTCAACACCTCCTCGTAACGCTGCGGATCGATGTGGGGCTTGAGCGCCACCCAAGACTCCAACATTCGGCTGACGTATTCGACGCCGTGATAATAGCGCCAGGCGAGTTCGTCCCACAGTGTCCGCCCTGAGCGCATCTCATCATCCCACGGGACGTGGTGGAACCACAGCAGGTACTTTTCCGGGCAGGTCGCGCGCGGACTGTTCCAGTCCGCGTTGTCGAACAGATCGCGGACCGGCGGATAATACTGCGCGACGGCGTTGCTGCCGCTGCTGCTGCGGTCAAAGCCCAACCCTGTAGCATCGGCGCGGTGGTAGTACTGGGGGTTCCAATCCTCGCGTCCTGCGTCATACTCGAGAGCGGGGCCATAGTGATGTCCCTCGCGCATGATGTGGTGCAAGCCGAGCGGCGTCATATAGTTCACACACGCCTCCCACGAGCCCATCATCATATCCCGGATCGTCGCAACGGCTCCGTCGTCGTTCGTGAGCGTGGCGCGGATCCATTCCTCGGCGATCACCTCCGAGCTGAGGTCGTGATCCCAGGCCAGCCGGCCAAAGGCGTACCAGTTGGCCTGTGCAAAGTGATGCCCGCACCAGTTGCGATCGAAGCCGACGTTGGCGACACCGGCGATGCCCGTCATAGGATAGCCGTGCAGGCTGCCGTCAATGACTCTGGTCACTGTGGAGCCTTCCCCCTGGGCAAAGGTGTCAAAATTCAGCACCTCCTTCCACAGCGGCGCCAGGTAAACCAGGTGTATCGCCTGTCCCAGGTATTCCTGCGTGATCTGGAATTCCATCATCAGGGGCGTCCTGGGCATCGCGCCAAAGAGGGGGTGAATAGGCTCCCTGGGCTGAAAGTCCACAGGGCCGTTCTTGACCTGCACGAAGACGTTGTCGTCGAACTGGCCGTCCAGCGGCATGAATTCCTTGTACGCCCGTTTCGCCCGGTCGGCGTCGGTGTCAGCGTCGTAGACGAAGGCGCGCCACATGACGATTCCTCCGTGGGGAGCCAGCGCCCTGGCCAGCATGTTTGCGCCCTCCGCATGGGTGCGGCCGTAGTCAGGCGGCCCGGGCATACCCTCCGAGCTTGCTTTCACGAGGAACCCGCCAAAGTCCGGGATGTGGCGGTAGATCTCGTTGGCCTTTTCACTCCACCATCGTCCGACGTCTGGATCGAGTGGATCTGCAGTGTTGAGACTTCCGATACCGCCCTCGCCTCTGAGCCGATCAGATGCGCCCGATGGTTGTAGGGGCGATACAAAATTGACGCTGAGGTACACCTTGATGCCGTAGGGCCGCAGGACGTCGGCCAGGGCCGCCACCTTCTCCAGATAATCGGCTCTCAGAATTCTCGGGTCGGCACTGACGTTGTTCAGTACGGCGCCGTTGATGCCGATTGAGGCGCAGGCCCGCGCATAGTCACGGTAACGCGGATCGAGCGTGCCGGGGAGTTCCTCCCATTTCCAGAGTGATTTGCCGGCATACCCGCGCTCAATCGAGCCATCCAGATTATCCCAATGGTCGAGCAGGCGCAGTTGGATCCTCGGCCGCTCGGCGACGGCCAGTCCGGCGAGCGGCTGGTGGGTCTGCAGCAGCCGCAGGAAGTGAAAGCAGCCGTACAGCACGCCCAATTCGCTCTGGGCGGCGATCACAATGGCAGGCTCGCCATCGACGGGCGACACATCGCCCACGACGGAGCGAATCAGGCACCCCTCCGGCCCCTGCGCCGCGATCTGCTCGTCCCAGTCGAAGGCAGCGATTTGGGACGACGTCTGTCGCGTTCCGGCAAGCAGGCCGGCGTGCCGCAGTCGGCCCCGCCCGACGTCCACTGGCCTATCCAGCAATCCGGTCAGCCCGCGCTGCAATTCCGCACGAACCGCCGCCAGCGTCGGCGAATCGCCAGGAACGGCGATCTCCCGCAAGAGTTCTCGGTACGCTACGAGGTGCTCGGCTGGCTGAACCGGGCGGTAGCCCAGCCACAGTTCATATCCATCCCTGGCCGACACGTGGCTGGCAAGGGGCACTGTGTCTGTCGTTGTCTGCTTTCTCATTTTTGCCCCTCTCGAATGGATCGGCTGTAGCCGGATAGCAAATCCGACCTACTGCTTCCCCCCCAAGACTAAAAACTCACTCACCTGCCGACGCCACACACCGAAAGCCGATTGAGCCAAAGTGGGAGTCTGGAAGATTAGATCTGCGGTAGGCAGTGTGCACATAGCCCCAACTGTAATCCCAACCGCCCCCGCGCACCACGCGGTATTCTCCAGACGAGGGCCCCACCGGGTTTTCCTGCCGGTCGGCGGAATACTCTCCATACCAATCCCCTACCCACTCCCACACGTTGCCTGCCATATCCACCACCCCACACCAGCTCGCTCCCGCCGGATACGAGCCTGCGGCGACCGTATCCCCCACACAGCCCTCGTAGTTGGCTATGTCGCAATTCGGTGCGCCGTCCCCCCACGGATACTTGCGCCCCTCCGATCCCCGCGCGGCGTACTCCCACTCCGCCTCTGTCGATAATTGTGCCCTTGCCCAGGTACAGTAATCCCTCGCCTGGTACCAACTCACATAAATGACCGGGTAATCATCATAGGCACTGTCACCGTAGTATGAGTCGCGAGTGGACGATCTGCTCCTTGACGGCGGCTTGCACCTCCCAGCCGCCACACACTGCGCGTACTGTGCGTTGGTCACCTCGGTGCGGTCGATCCAGAAACCATCCAACTCCACGAGGTGCACTGGTCCGGCGTCGGGGTGGCCAACTGCGCCCATCTGGAACTCGCCCGCCGGGACGTAGACCATCACCATGCCGTCGTCGGGGCGGATCCAAGTATCGCCCAGGATGGGAGCAGGGGGCATGGTAGGTCGCGGGGGCATGGTAGGTCGCGGTGTCATAGTTGGCGCAGTGGTTGGCAGCTTCGTAGGTATCACCGTTGGGACCGCTGTAAGCAACTGCGCTGGCCACCGGGTCGGAGTCTCAGTGGGCACTCCGATCGGTGCCAGCGTAGGCAGCCCGCCGCCCAGAGCGCCCAGCGCCAGCCCCACGCTCAGGGCTACCACCACCGCCCATGCCCACCCAGGCACGCGCCTCCGCACCTGCACAGCCACTCCCGCGCCAGGCATCACCTTCGTCGGCGGGCGGCGAGCCACCTGCCGACGCTTCAACGCCGGCCGGGATCTGGGCGGAGCCACGGCAGGCCCCCCGCCCTCCAACACGCGCGCTTCGCCCCTCAGTGCGGCCCGCATCTCTGTCGCGCTCCCAAACCGGCCGGGTACCGGCAATGCCATCGCCCGCGATATAGCCGCGCTGATCTCGTCGCTCACCCGCGGGTTCAGGTCGCACACCGATGGAAACGGGGTCAAAGCCGCCGTCCGGTCGCTGGCCGTCATCGGTACCTGGCCCGTCAGTGCGTGGTACAGTGTGGCCCCTACTCCGTAGATGTCGGAGCGAGGATCGGTGTGGCCCGGCTGGGTGCCGTACTGCTCCGGCGGCGCGTACTCCGGCGTGCCCATCCCGCGCATCACCGTCCGCGTGCGCGGGTCGGTGACGTTCCATAACTTCACCAGACCAAAGTCCACGAGCACCACCCGCCCATCGGGGCGCACGATCACGTTCTGCGGTTTGATGTCGCGGTGAATCATGCCCTGCCCGTGGCAGTGGTCCAGCGCGTCCAGCAACTGACCAGCCCACGCCAAGACCTCGTCCTCGGGCAGCGCCCCCTCCCGCGCGATCCGGTCGGCCAGGCTCTCGCCCTCCACAAAGTCCATCACCAGGTAGACGCTGCCCTCCTCCTCGAAGTGGTCGATGACACGCACCAGATTGGGGTGATTGAGACGCGCCAGAACGGCGGCCTCCTGCTGGAACTGCTGCCGCAACTGACCCAGCATCTGAGTATCAAGCTCAGGCTGAGGTACCATCTCCTTGATGGCGAGTGGCATGTTGAGGGTCAGGTGCCAGGCGCGATAGACGGCACCCATCCCCCCCTGCCCCAGCAGGGAGACAATGCGATAACGGCTCTGGAGAACGGTGCCGGTTGTCAACATCGTTAGCCCTTCCTTGTTTGCTGGACTCCTCCCGGCCAACAAACAACTCCAACAGAATAAACTATAGTCCAATCCGTTTGATTTGGCAACCGCCAGCGATAGTTGGACAGCGTGCAACCTCCGGTTGCCTCAGACCTAAAGCAGCGCGTCCAGCGCCCCCTCGTCGTCAAAATGCTCGCGGAAGCGAGCCGCGAACTCGGCCAGGGTATAGCCGTGATTCTGCGGGCCGTGCTGCTCCAGGCAATAGGTGGCCGCCAGCGCGCCCATCCGCCCAGATAGACCCCAGGGAAGGCTCATCGCCAGCCCTTTGATCAGCCCTGCACGGAAGGCATCGCCCACGCCGGTGGGGTCCTTGATCTGCTCTGGCGGCACGGCGGGGATGTCGTAAACCTCGCCCGCCGCCCAGATGCGCGCGCCCTTCTCCCCCAGCGTGACGACGCAGGCACGGGCCGGGGCGGACTGGATTTCCTCGTCGCTCAGGCCGGTCTTTTCCCGCAGCATGCCGATCTCGTACTCGTTGAGCACTAACAGATCGCTCCCCTCAAGATCCGTCTTCAAGTCTTCGCCAGATAGGCGAATGATCTGCTGGCTGGGGTCGTACAAGTACGGCAGGCCCAACTTGCGGCACTCGGCGGGGTACTTGACCATGGCCTGTGGATCGTTGGGTGAAACCGTGACCAGGTCTGCCTCATTGTCGTACAGTGTTAGCTCCCGCGCGCGAGCCATCGCCCCGGTGTAGAAACTGGCGATCTGGTTGCCGTCCAGATCGGTGTTGACGAAGAACGAGGCGGTAAAGAGGTCCATCTCGTCGCGGGTGAGCGAGGTGTCCACGCCGTGCGCCTCCAGCCAGGCGCGGTAATCGCCAAAGTCCTGGCCCACCGTGCCCATCAGCCGCGGGCGCTCGCCCAGGAGCGTCAGGTTGTAGGCAATGTTGGCCGCGCAGCCGCCGCGCTGACGGCGCATCTCGTCCACCAGGAAGCTGACGGACAGATGCTCAAGCTGATCGGGCAGGATGTGCTTGACGAAACGGCCCGGAAAGGTCATCAGGTAGTCAAAGGCGATGGAACCGGTGACGATGATGTTCATTCCCCCTCCTTCAGAACCTGGCTCATCGGAATCAGCCGATCGCGGAGGATGACTTTGAGCACCCACAGGCCATCCCATGGGCGGATCTTTTTCCCCTCAGCGATGGTGCGCGGGCGGTAAGTGACCGGCACCTCGATGATCTCGTGTCCCGCGCGCAGAATCTTGTCAGTCAGCTCAAAGTCCAGATCGAAGCCGGTGCTGGTGAGGTTGAGCGACTTGAGCACGTCGCACCGTACCATCTTGGAGCCAGTTGCTACATCGGTCAAGTGTGCACCGTACAGCAGATTGGTCATCCAGGAGAAGGCGCGCACCGCCACATAGTTGGCCGCGTACTCGTAGACCGCGCGCCCCCCCAGCGTCCGGGAGCCGTAGATGGCAGCCGGGCATTGCTTCACGACTTGCTCCAAAAAGATCGGGTACTCTGCCGGATCGTACTCCAGATCGGCATCCTGGATGATGGCATAGTCACCGGTGCAGTGAGCAATGCCCGTGCGGACGGACGTGCCCTTGCCCAGGTTGCGCGGGTGGAAGATGACCTGTCCCTCGGGGAGATCCAACGTCTGCAACAACTCCCGCGTCCCGTCGGTGGAAAAGTTATCGACGACGACGATCTCTTTCTCCCAATCGGGCCCCAGGTCAACCGCCCGGACGCTCCTCAGCACAGTGGAGAACGTATCGATCTCATTGTAGACACACATGATGACAGATAGTTTCATGGTGAATCGGCGAATCTATGAACTTGCGATTGATCTGAAGAAATCGCCACAGGCCTCTATCACGTAGGCGAGACGCGCGTCATCCAGGCCCGGGTAGACGCCAACGAAGAATGTGGAACGCATCACCACATCCGATCTAGGCAGATCGCCTACGACGCGGTGCTGGATGTGCCGATAGCCGGGCTGCCGGACAATGTTGCCCGCGAACAGGAATCGCGTCTCGATGTTCCGTCCCTCCAACCAGTCGGTCAAGTCGCGCCGGGTGAAGGGCGCACCGGGCCGCACGGTGATCGGGAAGGCAAACCAGGCCGGACGGGAGCGCTCGCTCCAGGTGGGCAGGATCAGGAACTCCTCGTAGGGCTTCAGTGCCTCGTAAAGCCGCGTGAAGTTGCGCTGGCGGGCGGCGACGAAATCGGGCAGCTTGTCCAATTGCATCAACCCGATGGCGGCTTGTATGTCCGTCATTTTCAGGTTGTACCCGATTTCGGAGTAGAGATACCTGTGATCGTAGGGTTCATCCAAGCCCGGAATCTGCCATCCGAAGCGGCGGCCACACGCACCCTCTGGTGGGCTGTCGTGCGTGCAGTGGCAGTCGCGACCCCAGTCCCGGACGCTCTGGGCGACGCGGGCTAGAGTGGTGCTGTTCGTGAGCACCGCGCCGCCTTCACCCGTGGTGATATGGTGCGCCGGGTAGAAGCTGAGCGTGGCCAAGTCTCCAAAGGAGCCCACCATGCGGCCATCGTAGGTGCTCCCCAGTGCATCGCAGGCGTCCTCGATGACGTACAGGCCGTGATCGCGGGCGAACGCCAGGACTGGCTCCATATCGACTGGATTGCCCAGCGTGTGAGCGAAGAACAGCGCCCGCGTGCAATCCGACAGGGCAGGCCCCAATTGATCTGGATCGAGGTTGTACGTCCCCAGCTCGCAATCCACAAAGACCGGCACCAGGCCGTTCTGCACGATGGGCGCGACAGTGGTAGGAAAGGCCGCGGCCGGTGTGATCACCTCGTCCCCAGGCCCTAGCGGGCGTTCCAAGCTGGGAGAGCGCAGGGCGCTGACAGCGACCAGGTTGGCCGATGAACCGGAATTCACCACGAGAGCACGCCGCACGCCAACCGTCTCCGCCAACCGGCGCTCGAACGCCGCAGCGTTGGGGCCAGCAGTGAGCCAAAAGTCGAGGCAGGCGTCCACAGCGGCCATCAACTCCCGCTCATCGTAGACACGGCTGGCGTAGTTGATCCGCGTCTCGCCGGGGACAAAAGGGCGAGCCGCGTGGGCTGTGCGGTAGTAACCTGCCACCAATTCAAGGATTTGCTGACGGAGCGCATTGGCTTCAGAGCCGGTCATGGAAAGCTCCGATAGACTTCCCTTCGGTGGAGAACTCGCCGGAACTCAATGATGCGACGGTTGAAGTTCAATCGTAGGCCAATACGATAATCACCCACACGGAGGCGATAGTAATCCTCATACCCATGGAGCTTGACCGTCCTTCCTCCGAGAAACGGAGCCTGCAGAATTCCTTCTCCAAACACAACCCGTTTCACACGCTCTCGAACTGATGGAGGAAGCCGTTCGTAGTCCTTCAAAAATGTGCGGGTGTAGACAGCCTCCCACATTACAAAGCTCCCTGGGTCTTCGTTCGCTCTAGGTAGGCCATGGCCTCTTCTCTGGTAAGCACTTCGTCATCTTCCGTTTGGGCAATTAGCAAACCGAACAGCACGTCCTCCAACGCCTGAAGCACTTCCCGCCGCTGATCATCTGACAACCGCCCTATGGCTTGGACAATCTGCTCCACACTCAGTTCTACAGGAATCGTAACCATGCTACACCTCCATCCATCATGTCCCTTCTTCACCACCCGCTCGCATGACCTCGATTGTTCGACGCAGTCCTTCCTCCAAACTCACTCGCGCCCGCCAGCCGGTCAACCGGGCAGCACGATCGGCATCGGCGACGATGCGCATCACCTCGCCAGGGCGATAGGGAAGCGCGCCGGGCAGCATCCTTCCCCGCGCTTCCGCGATCTCCCAGATGCGCGCGACCGCCTGGCGAATTGCGTGAGATCGGCCTGTTCCCAGGTCAATACTTTCTCCCTCGATCCCCGGCGCTTCAGCGGCGGCCATCATCCCCGCCACCACATCATCGACGTAGATAAAGTCCCGCACCTGCTCGCCCGGCGTCATCGGAAAATCCCTTCCGATCAGCGCCGCGTCAATTGCTGCCGGAATCAACGTACCCGCAGGCTGCCCCGGGCCATAGACCTGGAAAGGTCGCACGGTGACGATCAGAAGGCCATAGGCCCGCCAGTACATCCGTCCAAAGGCCCAGGCAGCCACCTTCGAGGCGGCGTAAGTGTTGAAGGGGTCTAGCCCTTCGACAGTTTCACGCGCTCCATACTCGTAGCATGTGCCGACCAGGACGATCCGCTCGACATCGCGTTCCTTCAGCGCTTCCAGGAGGTGCACTGTACCGCCAGCATTGATCGCCAGCGCCAGCGACGGGCCTACCCCCGCATTCGTGACACCGACGGCAGCCAGATGGAAGACAACCTGCGGCGTGGCCTCGGCCACAGCAGCCTGTACCGCCACTGCATCGCGCAAGTCAAAGACCAGCCGCTCAACCTGCGCGGGCAGCGCGGCGACACGTCCAGGCGGCTCGTCTGGGGCGACCCCCGCCCAAACCCACGCTCCAGCCTCTACCAACTGCTGCACCAGTCGCCGGCCGATGAACCCTGCCGCGCCAGTGACCAGCACGCGTCGTCCCGGCCAATCTACTGGCTCAGAAACTCGCGATACCAAGCAAACGTCTCCCGCAGCCCTTCCTCCAGCGAATAACGGGGCGACCAGCCCAACACCCGGTGAGCCTTGCTGCTATCCATGTACTGGGCTGGGATCTCGTTCGGCGCATCGTCCAACACCACCGGCTCAAGGTCCGGGCGATCGGAGATAGCGACGACAGCTTGCACCATCTCCAGGACAGACGTGGGCCTGTCCATCCCAAAGTTGAACGCCTCACCCCGTACCCCTTGTGCATCCAGGTGCTCGGCCAGCGTCGTATATGCGTGAACGGCGTCCTGTACGTAGAGGTAGTCGCGCAGAAGCGTGCCGTCGGAGCGGATGATGGGACGCTCACCCCGAACGAGGCTGCGCACTGTGCCAGGCACGATGCGGTTCCAGTTCAGATCGCCGCCGCCGTACAGATTGGCGCAGCGGGTGACAGCGACGGGCAAGCCGTAGGTTGCAGAGTATGCACGGGCGATGAGATCGGCGCAGGATTTGGATACGTCGTAGGGATGGCAACCCAGCATGGGCGCATCCTCGACGTAGGGCAGTGCCTCGTGCACGCCGTAGGCTTTGTCGGAGGAGGCAATTGCCAGCCGAGTGACGGTGGGCGAGCGCCGCGCCGCCTCCAACACCGTCCACGTTCCTTTGACGTTCGTCTCGAAGGTGGAGAGTGGTGAACGGTTGGCAATGGGCACGATGGTCTGCCCCGCCAGGTGGAAGACGGCGTCAATCTCATACTCGTTCAACGCGCGCTCGATCAGCTCGTAATCGGTCACGTCGCCGTGCACGACGGTGATGCGATCCAAGTAGCCTGACCGGCAAAGCTGGGAGAAAGGCACCCGGTCGCGGATGAGGCCGACGACATTGGCCCCTGCCTCGACCAGTGCAATGGTCAACCAAGAACCAAGAAAACCTGCACAGCCGGTGACAAAGGTGGGGCGGTCGAGCCAGAGGGATGAATTGCTGGTTCGGGACTGCGAATCAAAGGTCACGTAAACTCTAGCTCCACGTTTTCCATGGCGCGCTCTCACGCCAGACGGCGTCCAGTTCCTGCGCGTCCTTGAAGGTCTTCATCGAACGCCAGTAGCCGGCGTGACGGTATACCATTAACTGTCCATCGTCGATCAGCCTGGGCAGAGCCTCTCTCTCCAGATGAAAGTCATCGTCATCCACCAGGTAATCGAGTGCCCCACGCTCGAAGAGCATAAAGCCGGCATTGACCCAGTGATCCAGCACCGGCTTCTCCTCGAAACCGATCACCTGTCCACTCCCGCTCTCATCTAGCTGGAAAACACCCAGGTGCGATTGCAGGCGTACTCCGGTGACCGTCGCCAACCGTCCATGCTGCCGGTGGAAAGCCATCAGCGCATCCAGGTCCACGTCACCCACGGCCTCCCCATAGGTCACAAAGAACGTATCAGCGTCAACGTACCGCGCAGCGCGACAGACACGAGCTCCCTTCTCCGTCTTGAATCCTGTGGCGGCAAACGTGATGTCCCAGTCCTCTGTATCGGGTCTGTGGTAAGAAATAGTGCCGGGCTGGGCTAGACGAAGTGTGAAGTCATAATTCATGGGTTCGTATTCGAGGAAATACCGCTTGATCGCCTCGGCCTGGTGACCCAGCGCAAGGACGAAGCGCGTGTGTCCATAGGCAGCGTATATCTTCATCACGTGCCAGAGGATGGGGCGTCCACCGATCTCGACCAACACCTTGTTGGTTGGAGCCTGCATGCGAAGGCCCTCCCCACCGCAGAGAACGATAACAGGAAGAGACGAGGCTTTAGACTTCACGGCTGGTCTCCACAACGTGCCGCAAGCTCACCTTGAACGGCGGATAAGCGATGCCATTCTCGGTCACGATGCCGGTGACGTAACGGTGCGGCGTCACGTCGAAAGCAGGGTTTGCCACCTGCACGCCCTCAGGGGCCACCGGCTGGCCCTGGTAGGTGATCCCGGTGACCTCTTCCGCCCCCCGCTCCTCGATGGGAATGTCGTCGCCGGTGGTCAGCGAGCGATCGATCGTGGACGTGGGCACACAGGGATAGAAGGGTACGCCGTTGGCTTGCGCCACCACCGACAACTGGTACGTGCCGATTTTGTTGGCCACGTCCCCGTTGGCCGCCACCCGATCGGCCCCCACCATCACCACATCCACCTGCCCGGTGCGCATAAAGTGACCGGCGGCATTGTCGGCGATGAGAGTGCAAGGAATGCCCAACTGATCGAGCTCCCAGACCGTCAGGCGAGCGCCTTGCAGTCGAGGCCGCGTCTCGTCCACCAGCACGTGGATTCGCTTTCCCTGCCCGTGGGCCGTGCGGATGACGCCGAGAGCTGTCCCATAGTCCACCGTCGCCAACGCGCCGGTGTTGCAATGGTGCAGGATCGTGTCGCCGTCGCAGATGAGAGCCGCGCCGTGCTCGCCCAAGCGCCTATTGATCTCGACGTCCTCGTCGGCCAGGGCCTGGGCCTCAGCCAACAGCGCGTCGGGGATGCTGGCGGGATCGGGCTCGGACTCGGCCCGCCGCATCAACCTTGCCACAGCCCACGACAGATTGACTGCCGTGGGGCGGGCGGCGCAGAGCGCTTCGGCCGCCGCTCGCAGATCGGCCAGTAGGCCATCTCGATCCCGCGCCGAGCTCTGACGGGCGGCCAGCGCCATGCCAAAGCCCGCAGCCGCGCCGATGGCCGGCGCACCTCGAATCACCATCGCACGGATGGCCTCGGCGACCCCGCGGTAGTCCTCGTAGTCTACCAAGCAGAACTCGCCCGGCAGCAGTCGCTGGTCGATCATCCTCACTTTTCCACTACACCACTCAACGCTGCGCATTGCTACCCCAACTCACAGCGCGGTATGGTAACACGAGCACACCGCTTTGTCAAACACGTGTGGCAGGATCCTTCTGAGGCACCAATCGGGTAGGAGGGGGCCTCGCGGCCCCCGTCCTCCCACACCACCGTGCGTACGGGTCCGTACACGGCGGTTCCCACAACAGGTTCACCCAGTGTTGCCACCGGACAAGGCTCGCTTCCAGTTCAA
>Ga0315548_1001898_pt1 | contig 16843 bp, 8 predicted proteins | sample SalMarSW160110MG_2_FD_202540 | JGI IMG/M metagenome (GOLD analysis project Ga0315548, IMG submission 202540) | Salt marsh sediment microbial communities from the Plum Island Ecosystem LTER, Massachusetts, United States - Salt Marsh Sediment SW1601-110 ...
GGGAACATAAAAACACATATAACTCTACTAATACTGGCGCAACAGCTTCCCTGAATGTTTCGTACAAAGTCGGAGCGGAGTGTGGATCGTCTGGAGGTGAAAGTTACTGCTGGTCTTCCGAAGGACATATGGCGGATCATCCCGATGAGAATCAATCCCCCGGGAAGATGGAGTACCCGACACAGTGGCTAACAAGAACACAATCTCTTTCCCCTAAAACATCGAGTTTAAGAGCCGATTCAGTTCTACCGGAAGGATTACCAGATATCGGTATCCTCCTTTCGGGATGGTCTGATGGATATGGGCATATACTGGGCAAGTACGGTATTTCGACATTACCTGTAAAACCTGATTTAAAAATTATTAATAATCCGGATGTCGATATTTCCGACGCGGTGAAATTACTTGTCATAGGTTCAGCCGGGTTGAAAGGATTTAATTCCCCTACTTTTAAAAATGATTTGGAAAATTATGTTGTGAATGGTGGAAATTTACTTGTCTTTACACAAAAATATGGGGCGGATTTAGCGGTTTTACCCGGAGATATAGATGGGTACGGGTGGAATGAGGACCAGGCATGTTTTAATAAAGCAGCGTATTTGAACCAGAGGCATCCGGTTTTCGCGGGACAGACAAAACAGGTAATGGATTGTAATATCGACGGATACATTTCCGAATATCCGAGTAATGCCGAAGTTCTACTTGGTAGAACTAAAAATGATATGCCGGCTCTTCTTTTTTATAACTATGGTGCCGGTACTGTAATTGTTTCATCCATGTATCCCGATTGGGGTTATGGGCATAATCAGCGATCGGGAGCGGAGTTAAATTTAATCAGGGATTTAACCACCTGGGCATTAAATCCCGAGAAGGAGATCCCTGAATTTTATTCGGATTCTTCGGTATCTGTTCCTGTATCGATTGAATATACTGCGGAAGATACAGTTACAGCGACTACTGCAATAATTAAAATATATACACCCGATAGAAAATTATATGATTCTCTTTCCGTGCCTGTTTTACTTAATCCCGGAGAAGAAACAGAATGGGTATGGAATCGTTCATCACTCCCTAAAAATCTCGGTTTATGGATAATAGATTATGCTTTGATGGATGAGAATGAAAAATGGATTCAGGGATATAAACGTGGCGCTGTTTTCGCCCAGAAGGTGGACGTTCCTGTGGGTGATCATAGTCTCGGTGATTTTGATTTGTGGGCAAATTCGGATAAAGAGAAAATTTTTAAAGGGGATACAGTTAATTTTGAAATATTTGTGAGAAACAATACCGATTCGTCTTTTACTGGGAAAATTATGATTGGTGTACATGAGCAAATGGGAAGGGGATGGGCGGTTATTGATTCAATTCATGGTATAACAATCCCTTCCGATTCTATAATTATAGCGAATTATTCGACATCATTTAAACTTTCCACCAGTACTCTTTTTGGTCTGTACAAAAGTGGACAATCTTCTTATAGTAGGTACTTCCGGAATTCTTTGGTTAGTTGTCAAAAGGGTGTATGGATAGAAGGAAAGTCTTTCGAGATGTCTTTTTATAAAGATAAATATCAATATGTATTAATGGACGATACTGTACATTATAAAATTAAGTTAGAAAATGAATTGTCCAATTCTTATTCTACTTATATCGATGTTTATACTATATTAAATTCAGTTAGACATGATATCTGGAGTGATACAGTAGAACTTGCGGCAGAAGGTAAAAAAGAAATCGAAGGAAGTTTCTTTCCGGAAGATTATGATACGACTCTGGGAAAAGGGACATTATGCTGCAAATTATTTTATAGAGATAAATTGATGAAGTCTAAGAGCGTAAACTTTGAGCTGATTTACCCTTCCGTTAAATGTGTACTCGCAGTACCCGATTCGTTTAATTACGGAGGTTCAAATCCTTATACTGTTACGTTGAGTTCGGGAGAAAGTTATTTACCTTCGGGAAAACTCTTAATAGAGGGTAATAACTTTTCCGATTCCATATTTGTTAATAATCCCTCGAATCCGGATACGATATTTGTGTTTGATTACGACCCGGATGTCTGGGAAGTATATAGAAGAGTTTCTGATAATAAATTAAAAGTACAATATAAATACGGAGACAAGATAATTAAAAGCCAGGAAAATTTACCCTTCCGTCTGCCTCAGATTTCTTCTTTCAGACCCGATTATCCGGGATACAGGAGCGGATTTATGACGGGAGACACTGCCACCTTTAGCGCCCAGTTAGCTCTTACGGGAAGTTTATACGGAGTTCCTCTGGAATTTTGTTTATGGAGCGATTATCTGGGGAGTGATACCTTGAGAGATACGATAATATTAAATCCCTGTTCTCATAAAAATATAGAGCTAAAAACATATACGGATATGAGTATTCCCGCGGATACATTAATATCATATAATTATCGAATGAATTATCTCAATAAGGAATACTCGCCTACGGAAGAGCTTCAATATTTCGTTCAACCACCTGAAGCTGTGCTCCATTGGCCTATTGGTGATACTTTCTCAATAGGAGCGACAATACCGATTGAGTTTACCAACAGAATAAAAACTTCTTCACAGGTAGATATTTCGTCTGTGCGTCTTTATGGGTATCCTGATGGAGACTATATTTATGAATCATTTGTTGGTCCCGGGGAGGTAACTATTCCGGGGGAAGGTTCCTATGTGTTTCCCGTTATAGTTCCCCAGTGGATAAGCGGTCAATATTACTTAGAGGTTCGCTCAAGAATGGTTGAAGGAAAGGGAGTAAATCTGGATTTATTCCCCGATGGCTGTCCGATATATATCGATGGTATAGAATCCCAAATAGCGGTAAATTCGATGAAGGATTGGTATGGATGTAATGAGAAAAAAATCATTAACTCATCCATTACCAATGGAAGATTTGAATATACAGCAGTTGAGACCCTTTCGGTTTATCCTTTCGAGGAAGAGCCGGATGTGGCTTTTTTATTCCCCTCTGAGGGGGTTGGATATGGTGTTATAGTAAAAGGAGATACCGCTTATATCGATTCAGTATATTCACTTCATGAAATTGGAAGTTATTACCTGGACGCTGGTGGTTTCCCATTTGTTGACGAACAGGGTAATGTATGGGTAGTTGATGATGAAAAATTTTGTAAATATGACCGGCTTTTCAATGAAATGCTCGATTCTTTCAGTCTTGGTAATACGGGTGAAATCAGTAGGGCGACGATAAACGATGGATGGATTTATGTCATCGATTCGGATAGCGGAATGGTAAGGAAGATAAACTCCGGTTCCGGTGATATCGTAAATTCTTTCCGTAATGGTTTATTGCAGCCGGTTGATATTGCGACAAATGACGCGGGGGATCTTCTTGTAATAGACAATGGGACAAAAGTTTTATGGGAGTTTACATCAGAGGGAGATTCCGTATCTACTTATCAACTCCCTGATACTATTTCCTATTATGAAGTCGAACACCGGAACGGAAAGACATATATCCTTTCCGAAAATGTGGTGCTGATGATAGAAAATGGGGGTATTGAAATTTTTAGTGAACTTGACCCTTATGAACTTGGATATTCTGCAATGGCAATTAGCAAAGAAGGGAAAATTGCACTCAGGTGGGATGATCATTATGAAGATACTTGGATAAGTCTATTTAATTCTTCCGGTGATGAGGAAGCCAGAGTTCCAATATCTTATTCGGAAAGGGAGATGGTTTTTGATAATGAGGATATCTTATTATTTGGCAGGTTATTATTTGGCAGTTTAGAATTTTCTGTTACCGGCGTTTCTTCATCAATCACTGTTTTTCGTGAATTCGGTGTAAATAAAGGGATGATTTTAACTGAGATGGGATTTAACGGAATATATACTTTCATTAATTATCAACCACTGGAGAAAGTAGGGAGTGGTTCCATTGCTTATGAAGGCACATATAATGGGGATCTCAGAGATGAGGAATTTATGTCTCTTGATAATTTCAGGGGAACTCACGAGTTGCCAATGATTGCGGTTACGCTTGAAGGTGATTCGGAATATCCCATATATATGGGATTGGATTTGCTGTTAAATTTTCTTTCCCGGGATACCGCTGTTGCTCAATGGGTTTATAATCCGGCACTTTCTCCTCATGAGAATTATACCACGAGTGATACGATAACTGATTCACTGCCCGGAGGCGATTATGCGGCGATTGGATATCTCCATACTGAGTTAGGGCAAGAATTAAACTCCGCGATAGATTATTTTACCGTTATTGGTAACGAAATTACGCTATTGATGAAAGCCGATACAAATGATGTTCCGCCCGGATGGACGTTTTATCCGGAAATTAAAGTTATAAATCCTTTTCCGGAACCCCGGGAAAACCTGCATTTGTTTTTAGACTTATGGAGTAATCCGGAATACTTAGAAATGCCGGATACGACGGTTCTAGTACTGCTTGATACGATATTTACAGTTGACTCTTGTTCCATGGATTCATTCCCTGTAAGTGTTGAATTATTTAATTCTGCAGTTCTTAGTGCATACCTGGACTCTATTGTAAGTGGTAATACTATGATGGAACCCATCGCTTTCAAAGACGTTCTTCTTAATGTAATAGGAGGTATTGTATCCCTTTCTGCTACTGCACCTGACTTTGTGAGTTTGGAACCATTTGCCCTTGAAAGTAATATTAGTAATCTATCGGAAATGTCTCAGGAGATAAAACTTAAGAGGAAATGGAATTCCGATTCGCTTGTTGACACCTTACTGGTTAGAGAAGGAGAAACCCTTGTGATAATCGATTCACTTTCCATAACAAAATCCGATACAATTATAATTACAGCAAGCGGGTCGTTTGGCGAAAAAGTAAAGGAATTGGCTGTCGCGTTCGGAGCAACCGGTGTTGTCGAGCTCGATTCATTGTATAGAGTTTCTCCCGATTCCGTTCAGATGAGCGGAATTGTGAGTAACGCGGGCCTTTATCCAATTGCTGCGGATGCTCTTTTCTGTCTTGTGGATGGGGACGCAGTTCTGCCTGTTGATGATATGCATTTAGTGGCTGATTTTGACTCACCCGGGGACACGGAGACCACGAAGGAAAAAGATATGTTGTTTGAACTAACCCCCGTTACATCAGAGCGTACGGCTAACGGCTCACAGCTTTCGGCTAACAATTCAACTATTCAACCATTCAACAATTTAACTGCTGATTTATCAGCAAAAAGGATTGCGCTTTCGGTGGTGGGTAAAGTGGGCAGGAATATTAGTCTTTCCGAGTTTATAAGCGGATTGACAAGAGCGGGTATAGATACTTCTTTCTCAGCGGTTTATCTCCCCGCGGGGCGTAAGGATACCCTGCCTATTATGTTTAATGAACACGCTGTGGGTGATTACCGGCTGTGCGGCTTTCTCTTTACCGATTCCAAGTCTTTTATGTTCGATTCGACGTCTTCTACCGTTAATATTGTGGGAGATAATCAGGTTTTTGTCGATTCTCTTTTTGTTTCGGAAAATTGCGATACAAACGGAGACGTTTTCTTAAACGCTATTTTAGATAATCAGTCTTTCAGTTCTTTTTCAGGGACTCTTACAATCGGTTCACTTATATGTTATATCGATTCAGTTATCGAGTTAAATACGAACAGTAAGGATACCCTTAAATTCATTCTCGAAGACCCAATAGATGAAGGAGAATACACCTTTACTGCCACAATAAGCGAAGGAGGAATACCAGTAAGTCAAAAGATACAGGATATTGGATTTTATCCGATATATAGATTCTATGCCCTTCCGACTGGTTTTGAAATATCCGTACCCGATTCGGGAATAGTAGAAGTCGCTCTTACTAATATCGGAAACGCGGAAGGGGAAAGAACCTTAAAGGTTAATTTAGCCGATGTTATCGATATAGATGAAAACATGATGATAGAACCCGCTTCTATAGACACATTTACGGGTAATTTCCGTATTCCGGAAGATTTCCCGGGAGGGGAGTACTTCGCGGACGCTTCTGTTTTTAAGAACCTGTTTCCCGAAGTCGATACTTTCTTTAATGTAAGTGTTAACGGTCTTATTGTACAGGCAACCGATTCGCTGGATAAAGCGGTATATAGTGTAAATGATACAGCGGAACTTTCAATATTCGTAAAAAATAAATCCCTCTGGAGCGGGGAACTGCTTGCTTCCTTACAGTACGAAGAATTGGAACTGGATACTTCGTTTATCCTCGGAGGGATGGAAAAAGGTATTTTGAATACTTCTTCAGGTAGAGATACTCTATATCTGGATACATCGGGAGTATATATGTCCGATCCCATCTCATCAGAAAGTTACGATAGTATAAGTTTAAATTGTGATGCCTCATTAGTCGATTCATTGGAAATGGAGATAAGAACGGATTCGGTTTTGGGAAAAGGAAACTGGTTTTCAATTGAAGAAAACACTTTTTATACTGTTTTAGACTGGACACAGTTAAAAATCGAAAACATTTCAACGAGCGGTCAGTGGATAAATTCTATTAATATAAGTTTTAAACCGTTGGGTTCTCTTCTAATGGACACTTTCCCGGTTCAAAAGGAAACAATCGCGCTAAACGTGCCTGTCGATTCCTCGAGTAAAAAGCTTGGATGGGGTATTTATTATCCTACGGGAAGGTCTGTGGTACTGGATGAGAAATACGTTTATCTCTCGGATAGTATGCTTACCATATTTACGGATAAGGGTAGGTATGAAATGGAAGATACGGTACACGCCACATTGCTTAAACACTTCCCCGATACACATTACACTTTTAATTATAGAGTGTACTTCTCACCTACGGAGCAAATCCTGGATAGTTTTAAATTAACAGAAGATACATCTGAATTTTCATTTGTGGTACCCGATTGGACGCGTTCGGGAACGTATTCTATCGATTACTGGGTGAATGATACGGTAAGCGTAATTAAAGATATGCACCTGACGGCTGATTTCTCAACACTGCTTACGGCTGACGGCTTACAGCTCTCGGCTGACCACTCTACAGAGCTTACAGCTAACGGCTTACAGCTGACGGCACCAAAGCTTACAGCTGACAGCCGACGGCTGACGGCTAACACCCCTACAAACACTCAAAAAATTAACTATTCAACAATTCAACCATTCAACAATTCAACCGCAAAACCCAAAGAGGTTTTGCCTTTAGCAAAACAGTGGGTAATGGGTAAACCAACTTTGAGCGCGTTCGGAGAAGGGGCGTTTATAACGGGAGAACATTTATTCGATGTCGACGGAATAACCATATACTTTAAAAACGCGAGAATGGATACAAATCTCTACAATGAGGGAGAAATTGCCGAAATACGAACCGAAATATCGTCCGATATAGACTGCTCCGTGAACCTCGATATTTCTTCTACCTGTACTCATGTTACGGATACTCTTATTTCACTCGGAAGCGATATCCCGAATAAATTCGCCTTTGATTATCCTATCGTGGGATGTAGGAGAGGTACAAACGAACTCTATCTGCATCTTTCGAAAGATTCTATGAGCCTTGCCGGGTCTGTGATATATTTCGATGTTTTCCTTTCGGATTCGATTGCTCCTGTTATTTCCGTTTTAAAGAGACCGGCTAATACGTACGCGAGCAATCAATATTATGAACTCCTGGCAAGGATTTATAATTTAGACGAAACCGGAACTCCTTTCCATGATACTCTTTATTATCGTGCGGCGTCGAGCGGCGGTTCCTCCTGGCATCCGCTTGCGGCGCATTCATCGAGAGGGGATACAAATAAATATCTTATTCCTTCTCACCCGAATGGCACACATATAGAGTATATGTTAGTTGCCGGGGATGAATTCGGAAACGTAGTGCGTTATCCTGAAGAGGGAACCGGTAATTTCTGGGTCTTATCGCCTTTAAAACCCGCCTGGGAAGAATTATTCTATACCTCTGCTCCTGTTGCTGAACTTAGTTGGAATTCACCGGAAGAATTTGTGTACTATCACTGCGGTCTTTCTTCGGATACAGTAAATGTTAACGAGACGGAAGTGGCGGCGAGATTCACATCGCAGTATACACCCGCTCAGCTTCAGCGGATAGGTCTTGAAATAATAAATGAAAATCCCGGGCAGGATACTTTAAAGGTATCGGTATATCCTGTCGGGTCAGATCTCCTTCCGGGAGAAAAGATCGATTCATTCGTATTTACGGATACAATAAACGGGTATACGGAGTTTAATCTTTCCGGTGTAGATATCCCGGAAATCGGAATATTTACGGGAATAAAAGGTTCATCCGGGCTTAAGGTAATTCTGGACGGATACGGAGAAGGGACACATACCGCTATGAAAACCGGTGATGTCTGGGGACTTAATACCTCCGGAGAGATGTTGATCAATGGAATGGTTTCACACCTTTTGCCTTCCGCCTCGTCTATCGGAGGGCCTTCTGAAATACTTTCATACGATATATTTAAAACAACTGACCCGAATAATTGGACAAATATAGCATCGGGAATAACTAATAATAATTACACGGATACATTGATAGAGGAAAACTATGAATATTATTACAAGATAATGGTTTCTTTCGGAGATCCCCTCGATTCATTTTTCTCAAGTGTTCAGAGTGTATTTGTCGATATTACCGCTCCCGAGCTCGATACAATTATAATCGAAGACGGAGGTGAAGATAAACTGTTTATCTCGGCGATACTCAGAGATACTTCGGGTATTGCCTGGGATTCACTCGGTTATAAGAGAAATGATACGGTAAGGATTATTTCTGAAGACAGCATTAAGAATAATGAATATTTCTTCTCTCTTACCTTCCCCGAAGATACTTTTAAGTATTTCCTGAAAACTAAAGATTTATCATTGATTGGGAATTACGGAAGATATCCCGCGAGCGGTTTTTATGAAACGGTTCTTTCTTCTTCCGGTATCCGGGAACTATTGCCGGATTCCACATATCTGAACAGGATGTTGAATGTTTTAGTGAAACAGGATATACAAATAAAATACGCGTTAGACAAAGAAAAATATGTTAATATATGTCTTTTCGATATAACGGGGAGAAGGGTTAAAACACTGGTAAACAAGAAGCAGAAAGCGGGATATTATTCTGTGCCGTTAAATTCTTACAATTTGCCAAGAGGTATATATTTCCTGCGAATGACCTCGGAGGATTATAGTAGGACGACTAAGTTGGTGAAGGTTAGGTAGGAAGCTTTCGCTTCCTACCGGTTAGGATGTTAGAGAGTTAGAAGGTTAGGAAGTTTAAAAAAAATATTTTGTTGTTTTAAAAGGATAATTGCCACGGATTGACACGGATGAACACGGAAATACACGGATTAAAAATGTTAGTTTTTTTAAAACACAAAAAAGGAGTGGTGGGTATTAACAGTGAATATCAGTGAAAATCAGTGGCTAATTAAAAAACCGGAAGTTTAACCAGTCTTGACTTTAATTTAATTACAATTATAATTTAATATATATTCTTTTTTGGAGGGATAATGAAAACTCTAACTGAAAAATTTTTAGTTGATGAAAGAGGAAAAAAAGTAGGCGTATTGCTTAGTTTTTCCGAATATAAGAAACTTCTTAAGAAATTAGAGGAGCTTGAGTCCCTATACGCTTATGATAAAGCAAAAGCTTCAAAAAATGAAGTAATCCCTTTTGAACAAGCCATAAAAGAAATCGAAAAAAGCAGGGAATGAGTTATTCTCTCTTAATTCTCCGTAGAGCTCAAAAAGAGCTTTCCGATTTACCAAAAGACGTTTACATAAAAATTAAACAAGCTATCTTAAAATTGAGTGAAGATTCAAGACCATATGGGTGTAAAAAGCTTAGGGGTAGGGAAGGGTGGAGAATGAGAGTTGGGAATTATCGTGTTATTTATGAAATTAATGATAAAGATAAATCGATAATTATTCTTCATGTCGGGCATCGAAAAGATATTTACAAGTAAAACAAAACCCGACTCCCAAAACTCCAAAAAGTACCCTTGACAAGAAAAATTTGTTCACTACAATTATATATTGAGGAGGTTAGTATGAAAAAGAGGGTTTGTTTCCTATTTTCTGTAATATTTTTATTGTTCTTTTCCTGTACAAATAATGACATTGAAGACCAGGTGGATTATTTCCCGAACGCGGGTGGAAACTGGTGGGAATACCAATATTCTGATTCATTAACGATGAGACTTGAGCTTTCAGGGATAGATACTATTAGCAATAAAGAAGTACAAAAGTTGATCTGGAACGATCAAGGGGATTTAAATCGGGATTATCTATCAAAGAAGGAAACAGAAATTATTCTTTATTCTGCGGCCTACTCCTGGACTGCCTTTGTTCTTGCGAAACTTCCTCTTGAGGAGGGCGTTTCATGGGAGGCTTTCCAGATGATAGTGTTGGGCGACACGACAACCATTACTGCCCACGTAGAAGAAAAGCAGAGTGTATCTGTTCCTGCTGGTGAATTTGACGATTGTTATTCAATTTACTATGAAAATCAATCTTTAGACCGACCAATAAGAATATATTTTGCTCCAGATGTCGGCCCAGTAAAATTTGAATATGCTACCGGAATAGAAGAAGAGTTAATTGATTATGAAGTGGAATAGTAAAGAATATAGAAGAAGATCAAAAAGATGGGATATTTGTATTGAATGATGACTCGCAATGCTTCGCATTGCGCCCCTTGACTTATGAGGGCGATTTTTTAAATTTTATACTATGAATAGAAGAATTTTTGTTCTTTTCTTGTTTCTTGTTTCTTGTGTGGTCATTACAATTGTAAGTTTTAAAATGTTAGATAAGTCTTCTATTAAAGAGCAAGAGGAGAACGAAGAAGGAACAGCTTTTGTTCCTCATGAAGGTTATGTTTTGTTAGAACATGATGCTTTTACATCTGGTTTTGACAGGAGTAGTTCCAATGCCCTTAATGGGCGATATAAAGATGGTATAGCGTCGTTTAGAATAAATAAAGTTAAAAAATACTCGCAACTTAAAATTTTTCCAGAGAATTACCATCCGTTAAAATCTTATCATAAGAAAATATATGATAGAATAACTCCTGGAGAGGATTGGGTTTCTTCGGTAGTTTACTATATCGCAAATCCTTATTTATTAGTTATATTCAGTAATGCAGGATGTGTAAATCCTATAAATCTATTGTGTTCTTATTTTGATCTATTTTATGAGGATGGCGTTATTAAAGAAACCCATAAGGGACAAGACGCAAATGAATGGTTTAAAAATGTTTTCGACAAAAGCTTAGATTATCCCGGTAAGATTTGGGTGGTTATGGTAAATGCCGTTGATGCGGGTTTTCCTTACGGGTATGTAGATATTGATAAATCCAAAAACGTGAGGAGAAGTCCAAAACCATCAAATATCACAAATAAAGTTCATCGTCCAGGATATTTTTATCATGTTGGAAAATATAGTCGAAATAATTTGAGTCCGAACGATCCTGATGCGTGGATTACCTTAAAAGAGAAAAATGTTGATACTGAGGTTTATGTGAAGCTTTGGAGGAAGGAACCTGATTCTCCATCTCAAAAGCCCGATATCGTGTACATATTAAAGATACAAATGGAAATGGATCCGTACTGAGTTTTCTTGTAAATGTATTAATTAAGAAATAAATTAAGCGGTCTAAATTAAGGGATCGGGTCTTGGTTTTTGAGTGCTTTTTTATTTGGTTTAGACCTGCCCATAACCCCTGAAAAAATAATTATCACACAAAGACACGGAGAACACAAAGCCCCTCCACACAACCTAGAAAGTTTATTTTGTTGTTACTAAATCCCAATCCCAAAATCCAAAATCCTAATATTTGACTGATGACTCGCAATGCTACGCATTGTGCCCCTTGACTTATGAGAATGATTTTTTAAATTTCATACTATGAGTATTGTACGCAAATTAATATTAATTGTTTTGTCAATTTGTTTCCTCTTCGGAATGGCGACAAAGGCGGAAGTGAAAGAGGAGCCTGTTAAGGATACGGTGACGGATACTGTAATTCAAACTCCGACACAAAATGAAGGGGACAAGGGTTACAGGATTGAGGTGTCAGAGGAAAAATTACGAGGGGGAAAGGAGGGGAAAATTCGTTTTGTTTCTCCTGAAGGTGATGTTTTAAAGAATATTCGGCTTGATTATTCGATGAGCATTACAGGAGATCTCTGGCATATTGAATCCACGAATTTGGAAGCAATTTCAGAAGATAAAAGTAAAGTTATTATTAGTGAAAAGACAAGAAATTCCATGTATAATCCGGAAGAATTAACAGATTATCCCGGTTATGAAGGAGAAATATGGAATTATACGATTAAGTTAATGAATAGCATGGGAGAAGTAAAATTCATAAAACAATTTAAAACTTATCCAGGAAATGATCCTACGGCTTCATATTGGAAAACTCTTTTTTCGAAACAAGGGAATACAATTCTCTTCTTTTATAGAGACAGTACGCATGTTTTTCATATCGAGGTTTATGATATGAAAGGGAACAAACTCGCGGAAACTTCATTTGAAAATTATTTGAGGAATTTACAGATTGCTCCTGATGGAAAGATAGTAGGCGCTGAAACAGAGAAAAAGGTAGGGAAGGCATGGTTAAGGCATCTTTTTTTTCTTGATGTAGAAACGGGAGAGACTAAGTTGGTGAAGGCTGAAGGGAAAGGGTGGAGAGTTTCGGGCTTTCCTCAAGGAGGAAAGAAAATAGAATTAACTCTTCATGAATATCCGAAGAGTTATATTTTATCATTTGATGAACTTCCTAAAGATCTTTCAACTCTTTTCGGAGATGAGAAATGAAAAGGTTGTGTTCTTCTTCGTTTTAGCTTTTGTTTTGACTGGTGACTCGCAATGCTTCGCATTGCGCCCCTTGACTTATGAGAATGATTTTTTAAATTTTATACTATGAGTATAAAGACAGTGTGCTATATAGGTAAAAAACAACATCCCAAAAAAAATCAAATAATTATGTTCTTTTTTGACAAGTTTTTAGAAATCGGTAAGTTTTAATATAATGAAATATAAAAAAGAACCTTTTAAGAAGAACGAAAAAAAAATGATTAGGATAGAAATTCTTGACGATAATTATTTTTTTGAATCAGCAGGCGAAAAAATAAAAATAATGGAATTCGAGATTTACAATAAAAATACGATTTATGATAAGATTAGAAGAGGAGAGCCGATCTATCTTCATCGTAAATACGTAGAAGACTTTTCTCTTACCGAGTATAGAGGAATAAATAAAATAGGAGAAGAAAGATTAAGAATAAATAAAATAGATATATCAATGTCGTTCTTCGAATTAGGACAAAGTGGAGAAATTGATTTCTCAATGATTAACTGCGAAGATGGATTTTCCATTGTTGGTACAGTTTTTGGTAAAGGAGAGAATAATAACACAGGAAAATTTGATTTTAGCTTCATAGAACTAAAGAAAAGAGATTTTGTAATGGCTTGCGTATTTGATGACGGTGATGTATTTTTTGCAAGTAGTAATTTAGGAGAAGGAACTTTTTATTTAACTAATACAGTTTTTGGCAAAGGCCTTGTAGATTTCAGGGAAACAAATTTTGGAGATGGCAATTGTTATTTTAGTAATGTAAATTTTGGACATGGAGATGTATACATAGGAGGAGGATTCCCTGCAATAGTAAGTACAAAATTTGGCAACGGAGAGGTAAATTTTGATAATGTAACCTTTGGGAATGGACGTAAAGATTTTGAGCATGTTGTTTTTGGAGATGGTGAGGTGAGTTTTAAGGAGACTAAATTTGGGAATGGTGTTGTCTCTTTTAACCGTGCTTCTTTCGGAGAAGGAGAAGTCAATTTTAATAATAGCATCTTTGGGAAAGGCGAAAAACTATTCGTAAGAGCTAATTTTGGCACAGGTAATGTATCTTTTTTGGAAACAAAATTCGGAAATGGCGATATTAATTTTGACTCAGCCACATTTGATGGAGAGCTTATTAATTTTACTAATTCTAAACTAAAAAGTGGAAAAATTTCGTTTGAAGGAACAAATTTTAAAGGTTCTAACAAGGTATTCTTCAAAAATTCTAAATTCGGGAAAAGCCCATGTAGAATAACACACATAAATTTTAACGGTAAAAAGATTTCTTTCCGTAGTGCGAAATTTTCAACCATTGTAATTTGGTCTAACCTTAAAGGGGATCTAGATCTAAGAGTTAAAAAGGCAAAGTTAATTAATCTTTCGGACTCCACAATATATGGCAATATTGAATTAAATAGAGATAACCTTCTTAGAGTAACTCCTAAGGTTAAAGAATTGCGTATTATCGATACAAAAATTTACGGTAAAATTCACATAGATTATGATGAATTTGACTTAGAAAACGCAATCAACAATCAAAAACATGCTACTTATAAGCAAAAAGCATCTCAATTCCGCATATTCAAAGAGAATTTTCGAAATCTGGGCCAGTACGACGACGAAGACAAAGCATATTATTGGTTTAAATATCATCAAATACGGGCTGATGCAGAAATAAAAGAATTTGACAACTGGAGGGAAAGATGCAAGAAAAAACTAGTATATGGTTTTAAAAAAATTGCTTTTGAATGGATAGGAAAATACGGAACAAGTCCAGGCAGAGTATTTTTAACAATGATTATAGCAGTATTAAGTTTTGCAGTATTTTACGCATTATTACCACCTATAAATTATCGGAACCATGCTCCTCTTTTTCATAGTATTATCACCTTCTTGACTATAGGGTATGGAACTGACTATATAAATCTTAATTTATTGGGAAAGATCCTTTCGGGGATTGAAGGATTCCTTGGGCTTTTTCTAATAGCCTACTTCACAATCTCGTTTGCTAGAAAAGTAACAAGATAAATGGGGATGATTTAGAAAGAGTTAAACCGTAAAATGTAAACATGAAGGGGTCAGGTCTTCTTTGAATCTTATAGATTCTTCGAATCCAAGTTGAATTGTTGAATAGAACCTTGGGTGTTAGGTCTTTGGTTTTAGGTTTTAGTAAAAACAAAACATAATTCGTGCTATTAGTGTGATTTGTTGTTAAAACAGTAGTTAGTAGTTGGAAGTTAGGAGTTAGAATAAAAAATCCTGTTAAATCTGTGTTAATCTGCGTCCAATTATAAATCCTTTGGATTTAGTTGAATAGTAAAATTGTTGAATGGTTGATTAGTAAAAACAAAAATATTCGTGCTATTCGTGAGATTTTAAAAAAGCTAACAGCTGACGGCAAAGAATCTCCGTGTATTTTTGTGAAAATAATTTTTAAATGATTCCGAGATCTTCGGTAAATTCCCGAACATTGTCCGGGAAAAATGGGAGCAATTTCTTTATTTCTGTTTTTGATAGTTTTTTTAAATTGATTTCATTTATAGGTAATGCAGCTAACCCTTTTTTAACCATATATACCTGATCGAGGAAAGCTTTTTCCGGAAAGGCGATATAAGCTCCTTTTTTCTCTTTATAGCCGAAAAATAAACTTTTTTTAATCTGTCGGAAAAGCACTTCCCTCCCGCGAATTTTATAGGTTTTTGTTCTCCTTGTGGTCGCGAAAGTCAGGGTATACGGCACTAGATTAAGAATTCCGTAAGAAGCCAAAGCGGTTTCAAAAGATAAATAATTCGGGGGATAAAGAAAAGAAGCTACTTCCTCGATTTCTATATTAGCGTTAGGGTTCATATAGATCCCTTGAGTGATTCTTTCTAATATTCCCGCTTTAACCCACCTGCTCAATTGAAGATATAAATAGTTCCTTTTAAGACCGGTGATTTTTTTGAGGTCTTCTACGGTAAAAAAATTCCGATCTATTTTTTCAATTTCTCTTAATAGGTTAAAGCTTTTCATAAAACCTCGATAACTTTGTAAAACTCGGTAGGTAAAAATTTTCTTAAATCTCTTTTTAATATCTTTATGTCTATTTTGGTTTTTGGTTCATATTTCTTCCCTAATAACTCGGATAGAAACCATAGGTCAAAAAAATCCTTGGGTTCTTTCCTGTTTTTTACGCATAATCGCTTATCCTTGTAGAGCTGTTCAGTAGTTGCCACCTGGAATAGGACGGAATATATTGAGCAGGGCGATTTTATCATCTTCAATTCAAAATTATAATTTTCTTGTAACCTTTTTGAAATCTCGATTTTTATCCTGAATGGGAGGGTAAGATAATTCTGACTTATTTTTATTTCAGCTAAATATGTATATCTTTTTTTTGCCAGGTCTGTTATTTCCATTTCCGGGAATGGGTAGATTATTTGTTTTATCATGCTTTCAAAGTTTCCTTTTAAGATGTCCCTGGTCAGGGAAAAATCGAGGTCCTCTGAGAAGCGCGGAGAGTTATAAACCAGCCTTAAAGCGGTTCCTCCTTTAAATATGAAAGATTCTGACTCGGGGGATTTTGAAATACCCCGCAATACTAAAATTTCATAGTATTCCCTTACAATCTGCGTTATATCGATCGATAATTCTTTTGAAAACTTTTCCGCTAAAGTACGTTCCATATTTATTATCATATATGATAAGATTTTTTGAATGTTTGTCAAGGGGGTGGTGGTTTTAATAATTGGTAATTATGAATTTTGAATTCTTAATTAAAACGGCAAAAAATACCAGTACTAATCAAAGGAAATAATATTTTTAATTTACAATTTACAACTTACAAATTAAAATTAGGCACTAAGAAGTGCAGTGTTTATCCGTGCTAATCCGTGGCTAAACTTAGGTCCCAGGTGATAAGTAGCAGCGCATATCTAACACAATTTGTAGCAGCGGATGTCTAACATCTAAGTAAAAATAAATAGCAGCGCATGTCTGACACTTCCATGGATTGTATAATCCTTAAAAAAGGAGGAGAC
>Ga0315548_1001899_pt1 | contig 16840 bp, 13 predicted proteins | sample SalMarSW160110MG_2_FD_202540 | JGI IMG/M metagenome (GOLD analysis project Ga0315548, IMG submission 202540) | Salt marsh sediment microbial communities from the Plum Island Ecosystem LTER, Massachusetts, United States - Salt Marsh Sediment SW1601-110 ...
GCGGCTTATCTTTTCCTGCATGGGCATGCTGCCGTCAAGCCAGTGTATCCGTGCCCCTTCACGTTCCATCTTCCTGAACCATGTCATCTGCCTCTTCGCAAACTGCCGGATGGCTGTGTTAAGCTTTTCAACCATTGAATCATAATCAAGCTCGCCGGTGATATGTTGGGTTATATATTTATATTCCAGTCCGTAATAAACCAGGTCCGCGGGTGCCAGTCCCTCTTTCAGAAGATTTTCCACCTCCGTGACCATGCCTCTGTTCAGGCGGTCGTGCAGGCGCTTGCTAATTCTTTCCCTCCTGGTATTTACATCTGCTTTTATCCCGATAAAGATGTTGTCTATTTCGGGGTATTTATGTTCCGGCAAAGGATTTGATTTATAGTAATCTTCTATTTCAATTGCTCTTATTGCCCTTTGCCTTGTGCCTGTATCGGTGATGTTATGCAGCTTTTTGTATGCCGACAGTATTTCCGAGAGCTCCCCAAGTGATTTGGACTGAAGTCTCTTCCTGAGCTCATTGTTGCGGGGTACGGACAATAACCTGTATCCCCTGGTAACCGCATCAATATACATCCCTGAGCCCCCGCACAGTACAGGTATGCTGCCCCGGGTCCTGATATCCCTGTATGCTTCAATAAAGTGCTTCTGGAACTCATATACGTTATACCTTTCGCCCGGCTCCAGGATATCAACAAGGTGAAATGGTATTTTTTTACCATCGACAATATAGTCGTCATAGTCCTTTCCGGTGCCCAGGTTTATTCTCCTGTAAACCTGGCGCGAGTCAGCACTTATTATTTCACCACTAATGAGAGCAGAGAGGGTGGCTGCAAATCTTGTTTTGCCGCAGGCTGTCGGACCAAGAATTGTTATCAAATCATATTTTATTTTGTGCATTAAATAAAAATGAATTTATTTTGTTGTCCCTTTGTTGTCCCTCAGCAAATATACTAATGGCAAATAAAATTAATATTAAAAACAAAAAAGCCTGGCATAACTTTGAAATTATTGAGAAGTTTACAGCCGGACTCGAGCTTACGGGAACGGAGATCAAGTCATTGAGGCTTGGCAAGGCCAGTCTTGTTGATTCTTACTGCTTCTTCAACAAGGGAGAGCTATGGGCCAAGGGAATGCATATTGCCGAATACAGCTGGGGGTCGCATTATAACCATGATCCTAAAAGGATAAGGAAGCTGCTGCTGACAAAGAGGGAATTAAAGAGGCTTGAAAAAAATGTAAGGGAAAAGGGATGTACAATTGTGGCCTTACAGTTGTTTATTGCTGACAGCGGTTATGCAAAGCTTGAAGTGGCGCTTGCACGCGGTAAGAAGGAATATGACAAGAGGGAGGATATGAAGAAGCGCGATACAGACCGGCAGCTGGAGAGGGTAAGAAAAAGGAAAGGGCGGTAAAACCTCAGCTATTGTGAGAAGAAAAAGTTATTAAGCTCGTAAATATCATCCGCATTGAGATCAGTTTCAAAGTCAAAGAAATTGTCTATGGTATGGAGCATCTCATCAAATGATATATAGTTGTCATTGTCGGCATCCACTGCTTTGAACTTATCAGGGATCTTTACTGCCTTGGTTTTACGCCTCACTTGGTAGCTTTCAGGCGTTCTTATATAGAGGTTTATTTCATTACGGCCCACGGCCATTGACTTGTCAAGCAAAGCAACAAGGTCATCCTCCGTGATCTCTACGCCCCTGTCATCTACGTAAGCCCCGGCTCTTGTCGAGGGCTGCTCGTCCATATAGTCGGGCACACCGTCATGATCGGAATCTATGGCACAGCCTGACGAATCGGTTTTAACCCCGGGAGGTGTGTTGGGACAGTCGTCCCATCCGTCGTACCAGCCGTCATTATCAAGATCGGTATAGAAGATAGAGTAGTCATAGTCAATATCTGCTATGAGCCTTTCGACTTGCAGGGTTTTCGGACTTGAAAACAGGTCGAGGTGGAAAGTTACATAGGTGAAATTAAACCAGTCACTTATTTTGTTACCCACAATGACCGATTCGCTTAACGCAGGGTCATTCTTACTGCTCACATGATCGATAACGTCGGAGAAAGTGTAGTGCACCGAATTGCCAAGGCGCAGCATAAGCCTGTCCGACAGATGGAAGTCAAACCCCAGGTCTAAAACGACGGCAAAGGCGTACTGCGGGTAATCGCCAAGGCCCCAGTCATATTTCCTAAGGGGAGTCTCATATTTATAGTCCCTCTCCATCAGTATGCTTATGTTTTCGTTGGCAGCATTCTCCGGGAGGTTCCTTATCGTCCCGTCTGACCAGTAATACAGCTTGCTTTTTACTTCCATCGGATCCCCGTTCTCAAGTGATATATAATATCCTATGCTGTCGGCCTTGGAATCAAACAGCACCGTCTCGAAGCCCAGCGAAATAAAAGGATGGATGCCTCTCTCTTTCTTTTTGTAAAAGTGGTCAAAGTCATAATTGATGTTAACCCCGAAACTGTAGATATCTGACTGGAAGTTGAAATTACGCGCGGGCTCGGTATAGTTTCTTTCATTTCCTGTAATCTTGCCTCCCATGAAATAGAAGTTTGCCTTGTAGAAATGGCTATTGTCAATGTATGTGGCTATATTAACTTTGTAACCCAGTTCACCGAGCACGGGCGAGAAGTTGTTGTTCCTTATGTCTCCGAAGTAGTTTAATAAGCCTGCTCCAAATCCGACTACCGGTTTGTAAACCGGATTGATATTTTCAACCGTCTGCTTCATTATCTTTTCAAACTCATCTTCCTGTCCGTTTACCCGGCAGACGGCAATGAATAATATGATTATCAGAATATATCTGAAGCGAAACATAGATTAGCAGTCTTGTTTTTTATCTCTTCTATTTATACCATTTCTGGTTAGCAATCATCAGTGCTTCCTGAACAGTTATTCTCTGCCCGTTATTGTAGGCTGAAACAAAAGCATCATCAATATCAGTAGTATTCCAGATATTGACCCTGTAATCCCTTGCTTCTTTATATACACTGAATGAGCCAACCGAATATTTGAGCCAGCCTTCATGATATTCCTTTCTCACTTCCCTTTCAAGCTTGTACTGCCTGAAGTAACGTTTAATATCCACAGGCTTGTGGCCTGCTGCAATCTGCACCCGGTAATATACTCCGGTTTCAGGCTCCAGCACATATGCCAGGTCACGCTTGAATTTATATTCGCTGGTTTTTGCGGCTTTCGGCTTTGTTACTTTCTGTTTAATTTCTTCCACCGGTTCTTTTACTTCCTGTTTTACAACCTTCTCAGGCTCAGTAACTACCTCCGTATCTTTCTGTCCGGCTTCGGCAAGCAATACAGGCGGCTGTGTTTTCAGCTCTTTAATAATATCCTGCAGCTGCTGAGTGGTGATGGATGCCAGGTCTATATCTTTTTCAACAATATCGATGCTAATTGTTTTTTCATCTACAAGGTAAGAGAACTTGCCCTGGATAGAGGGAAGGCCCGGCATGACATCATTTTTAGGTATCAGCCTGTACGATACCATATAATAAGAATCTGATGGCAGGTTCATCCACAGGAACTTTACTTTCTGGTCTTTGAAAGTGAAAATCCCATCCTTATTATCAATATCAACAGCTGTAAAACCGGCAGGTACTATTTCTTCTATTTTTGCAAATTTCTTCTTGTCTTCTTTATTTACCAGCAGGTTAACTATATATTCGGCGCCTGCCTGGTTAAGGTAAGGTTTTTGCCTTATGCATGCAATATTTTCTGAGACACCGGATACAGTTGGAATATACTGGATAACTTTTTCCTCGAATTCATTTATATCCACTATAAGATCAGGATCGATAGCGGGGGAGGGATTTATAGTAATAAGCCTTGAGGCAGGAGATACTGACTTACGTTCATTATTTTCAATATATGAGAATTTTCCACCTAATGAAAATGTACCCTTAAGCCTTTCATCTACCCTTATTTTATAGATGAATGTAAACTCATCATTGTCGGGCAGCTTAAGCCATATCATTCTTACCCTTTTATCCTGAAATGAAAAGTCTGCATTTGATGACATATATGAATCAGCCGTAAGTCCGGCCGGTATCATCTGTTGAAAGCGGGAAAAACTTTCAATATCTCCCTTGTCCACGGTAACCCTGACTTCAAATTCGCTGCCTGCCGTGACTTCCGCCGGTGCGTCAATCTTAACCTTAACATCGGCAGCCTGGAATAAATTTATAAAAAAGACCACCAGCAAATACATAAAAGTAACAAGCAATCTAGACATCAGACTATTGTTATGTCGGGAGTTAAAATTAGTTAATTACTGGATTAATAGCAATAGGTTTTTAAAACCAATTGTTAACAATTTTTTACAAGAAAAAATATATCAGAAATTCGGACTGAGCAAGTATTTAGAGTAGAAAGCATCAATCTGTCTTACAGCTTCATTGGCCGTATTGACCACTTTAAAAAGATTCAGGTCTTCGGGAGCGATATTTTTTTCTTCTACCATCATCACATTTTTCAGCCAGTATATTAGTCCCTCCCAGTATTTTTTGCCCACGAGAATTATCGGGAACCTCCCGATTTTCTCGGTCTGTATGAGGGTAAGAGCTTCAAAGAGCTCGTCAAACGTACCAAATCCGCCGGGAAGCACAATAAACCCCTGTGAATATTTCATAAACATCACTTTTCTTACAAAAAAGTGGTCAAAAGTTATAAGCTTGTCCGTATCAATAAAAAGATTAGCCTCCTGTTCATAGGGTAGTGCTATATTTATACCCACTGACCTGCCTTTGCCCCTTTTTGCCCCGAGGTTGGCAGCTTCCATGATGCCGGGTCCGCCTCCTGTTATTACGCCGTAGCCCTGCTGGGTAAGCTTGAAAGCTATCTCTTCGGCAAGCATATAAAATTTGGTCTGGGGAAGGGTCCGCGCCGAGCCGAAGATTGTGACACAGGGACCTATCCTTGACAGCTTTTCAAATCCTTCAACAAATTCGGACATTATCTTGAAGATTTTCCAGCTGTCATATGTTTTTATTTCATTCCAGTTTTTCTTTTTAAATGCTCTCTTTATCTTTTCCTCGTTTTTTGAGAGCTTCGGTATTTTGTTCATCGCCTGACAATTTGATTGTTATAAATCCGTTTAAAAATACGATAATAATCATAAAAAAGTTTTCATAAGTTGATAAAGACATTAAATATTTACGTAATTACGCATACAGTTCCTTCTTAAGAAAGGTGGCAGTATAGCTGTCTTTGTTATTGCAAATTTCTTCAGGTGTCCCGCAGCATATTATTTCACCACCTTTTAGTCCGCCCTCCCTGCCCATATCAATAATATGGTCTGCTACCTTTATCACCTCCATATTATGCTCGATGACGATTATTGTATTTCCCTTGTCAACAAGGCGGTTCAGCACTTCAAGCAGGACCCTTACGTCGTCAAAGTGCAGTCCGGTTGTCGGCTCATCCAGGATGTAGAGCGTATTGCCGGTGTCACGTTTTGACAGTTCGGCCGCCAGCTTTATACGCTGCGCTTCACCACCAGAGAGTGTTGTCGAGGACTGGCCCAGGGTTATGTAACCCAGTCCCACCTGCTTAAGTGTTTTCAGCTTCTTAAGAATGGAAGGTATATTTTCAAAGAATTCAACTGCCGTATTTATTGTCATTTCGAGCACATCACTTATTGACATGCCCTTGTATCTTATCTCAAGCGTCTCACGGTTGTATCGCTTGCCGTTGCAATCATTGCATTCAACATATACATCGGGCAGAAAATTCATTTCAATGGTCTGCACGCCTGCTCCCTGGCATGTTTCACATCTCCCCCCCTTCACATTGAATGAGAAGCGGCCTGCCTTATATCCCCTGATCCTTGACTCCCGTGTCTGTTCAAAGAGTTTCCTTATATCTGAAAAAACACCGGTATAAGTTGCCGGATTTGATCTGGGGGTTTTCCCTATGGGAGCCTGGTTAACTTCGATAACTTTATCTATATTCTTTATGCTTTCAACTGACTTATGTGGCAGTGGCTCCTTGTTTGACCTGTAAAAATAGTTACTCAGGACAGGATAGAGGGTCTCGTTGATAAGTGACGATTTGCCGCTGCCTGATACTCCCGTTACACAGATGAACTTACCCAGGGGGAATTCAACATTTATATTCTTTAAATTATTGCCCGATGCCCCTTTAAGTATTATTGACTTGCCTCTGCCGATGCGCCTGTTCGCAGGTACAGGTATTCTCTTTTCGTTCTTAAGGTAAAGGGCTGTCAGTGTATTGCTCTTTACAAGCTCTTCAGGGGACCCGCAGGCAATGACTTCGCCGCCGTGCCTTCCTGCAAAGGGACCGAGGTCAACGATATGGTCTGCCGACAGTATCATCTCCTTATCATGTTCAACCACTATTATGGAGTTATTGGCGTCCCTCAGTTCTTTCAGGGCAGCAATCAGTTTGCGGTTATCGCGCTGGTGCAGTCCGATGCTGGGCTCATCAAGGATATACAACACATTCACCAGCTGGGAGCCAATCTGCGTCGCCAGCCTTATCCTCTGGCTTTCGCCGCCAGACAGGCTTCTGGCACTCCGGTCCAGCGACAGGTAATTCAGTCCGACCTCAATAAGGAAGTTCAACCGGGAGCGCAGTTCTTTCAATATCTCAGCAGCTATCTTTTTCTGCTTTTCGGATAAATGTTTTTCAACATTATTGAGCCAGTGGGCCAGTTCACTGATATCCATTGATGCCAGCTGGGCAATATTCTTGTTATGGATCCTGAAATAAAGGGATTCTTTCCTGAGCCTTGTCCCTTTACAATCCGGACAGGTTATTCTCTTTATAAATTGCTGGGCCCATGAATTCTGGCTTTTTACGTTATTCCCGTTCCTGTAGCCTGCAATGTAGTTCACTATACCTTCAAAGCTGAGGAAATAGTTGGATGATGTGCCCAGGGGAGTGTTTTCAAGCTTGAATGTCTCCTCCGATCCGTAAAGCAGCACATTGAGTCCGTCTTCAGGTATGTCTTTAACAGGCGTGTTAAGGGAGAACCTGTATTTTTTTGCTATGGCTTCAATCTGCCAGAATATAAGTGAGTTCTTATAGGTGCCCAGGGGCTGGATCCCTCCTTTTTTTATGCTCAAATCGGGATTGGGAATGATCTTGTTTATGTCAATCTCATTTATTTTTCCCAGTCCGTTGCATCTGGTGCATGCTCCGTGTGGAGAATTGAAAGAGAAGGTATGGGGTGCAGGCTCGTCATATGATATACCTGTTGTCGGACACATGAGCTTTTTGCTGAGATAGCGTACTTCATTACTGCCGGGGTCGAGAATCATGATTATACCTTTTCCATGGTGCATAGCTGTGGCAACGGAGTTCCTGAGGCGCGGACTGTCATCTGCCGAAATAAGGAGACTGTCGACGACTATCTCAATATCATGCGATTTATAGCGGTCAACTTTGAGTCCGTATTTAAGTTCTGTAATTTTACTGTCTATTCTTACATTCAGGAATCCTTTCTTTCTAATCTGCTCAAAAAGCTCCTTGTAATGTCCTTTACGTCCCTTAACGACAGGAGCAAGGATCACCAACTTCCTGTCCGCGAATTTCTCAAGTATGAGATTTATTATCTGCTCATCGGTATACCTTACCATCTTTTCGCCGGTCATCCACGAATAAGCTATGCCGACTCTCGCATAGAGCAGCCGCAGGTAGTCGTATATCTCGGTAATTGTGCCCACGGTGGACCTGGGATTTTTGCTTGTCGCCTTTTGTTCTATGGATATAACCGGACTTAAACCTGTGATCTTGTCGACATCGGGCCGTTCCATGTTTCCGAGAAACTGCCTGGCATATGCCGAGAGGGTTTCAAAGAACCGTCTTTGCCCTTCAGCATAAATCGTATCAAAGGCGAGTGAAGATTTACCGCTGCCACTCAGTCCCGTTATTACCGTGAATTTTCTTCTTGGTATTGTAACGTTGATATTTTTAAGGTTATGCACACGGGCACCGGTGACATCAATAAGATCTTCCGATTCAACGGCATTATATGTTTTATCAATATTCAATTACTGGGCTTATGTTGAGATTATAATATTACAGGTTATTCTGTTTTTTCTGACCCGGAGAAGGTCCTGGAATTCTCATCCGGAATTTTAATTATATATGTTTTTCCGCTCTTATTTGTCAGGTAGCTTTCCCTGAGCCAGGGATTCAGGAATTTCAACAACTTGTAATTCGTTGAGTGAGCTTTTGCAAAATCTGCCATATCAGTTATGGAGGAATCCACTTCAACCGTATGGTATGGTATTTCAGGATAAAGATCGCTCTTGTCAAGATAGAATCCGTACTTTTCAGGATCTGTCATTATAATCTTCAGTGCCACAGCCCTGAAGATATACCTGGCTGTCTCATCGGGCAGCAGCAGGTCATAATAGCTTGTTTCTTTCTGCCTGTCTATTTGCCTGTCTATGCCTCTTACCCCGGCATTAAAGGATGCGGCTGCCAGGGTCCAGTTTTTATATTTCTCATAGGATTCGAGTATGAACCTGCAGGCTGCATGAGTAGATTTTTCAGGATCGTACCTTTCATCCACTTCTTTTGATACTTCAAGTCCGTTATCCCTGGCTGTTTCTTCCAGTAGTTGCCAGAAGCCCACTGCCTTGCGCGGAGAGATAACATTTGTTAATCCGCTTTCTGCAATTGCCAGGTACTTAAAATCGTCGGGGACATTATACTCTTTCAGTATCTTTTCTATTGCCGGGAAGTACCTGTTAGCCTTTTTTATAAGCAGGAAGGTCTGTGAATGCCAGTAGGCATTGATCAGCAGTTCCATATCGAGACTTTCACGGGTATCAAAATTTTCGACAGGCACTTTTTCACCGGCAAACTCAAGGTTTTGCGGAATTTTAACCGCCCTGACACTGTAAAAACAATCATCACGGGTTCCCTGGTCACCGTTACCGGAACCTGTAAAGCTCTGAATGACCAGTACCAGTCCGCTCACCGCCATGAAGGCAGCAAAATATTTTTTCACCATTCCAATAATAATAGGTCGGTCAGTAATTATTAAGGGGCAAAATTAGTTAAATTAAAGGGATTTTTTATGGTTGATTTTCAACAATCAGAATATATAACTTATGCCTGTGAAAATTCCCAGGGAGTAAGGATGTATATTATAGGACGGATTTTTAACCAGCGGGTTAATATAATATCTGAACTTTGGCTCCACGTTAAGCAATAACTTTGACAGTATCGGGTATTCTATTCCTATGCCCACCGAGCTGCTGTAGTTAACGTTGTTTACCGTGACATTCTCTGAAAATTTGCCGTTTATGTCATCAGACTCAATGTAAAGGTTGTTACCTATGAGAAAATGGGTACTTATCCCGCTAAGGATATTAAAATCTATCTTTTTATCAATAAGCTTATATTTTATTACCAGGGGTATTTCGAGGTACTCAAAATACTGTGTGGCAGTCGGATTGTCCTCGACCGGGGTGGCAGGGACATTAAAATATCTGAGCTCTTCACTGTTTTCCTGGGCTGAATTAATTGAACTGTTAAATTTCAGCAGGTCATCATTGTTGGATACGGTACCTATGGATTGTGATATCAGTATGTTTGTTGTTTCCTCCCCGGTTTCTTCCGGATTATTATCCCATCTGCCATATGTCTGGCTCTCGGCATTTGAAGTGAATACATTTACCGCATCGGTCTGCTGCCCGTATTTTGAGTAATACAAACCTGACTGTATCGACAGCCTCCTCCCCGGGGATACGGCAACGTTTATCCCCGCAGCATAGGTTATAAGTCCCGTTTCTTTTGAATTCATTTGATCCTTAACATAACTGTCGAGATAGTCGGAAGATACGTTCCTGTATGAATAGAGCGGTGCCAGCTGTCCGCCCACTGCCCACCTGTTCTCATGCTGTTTTTCTTCTTCATGAATAATGTCGCGGGCAATATAGTCAGTATATGCTGAAGGTTCTTCCACCGGTTTGCGGGCGGTTATTCCCGGAGTATTAATGCTTTCTTCAATCTTATTATCGATTTTATCGAATGTAATACTTTCGAGCCTTTCCGCGATTTTTTCATCCTCCACAGCTGCCGGTGCTGCCTCCTCTTTTTCCGGTACCGTGGTTTCTGCCAGAGATTGCTCCATTGCGATATCCGCAGACCCTGTAATATCCGGAGCTGCGGTTTCTGTGGGTACAGCTGTAATTTCGGGAGCCTCTGTTGCTGCTGGTGCAGCAGCTTCTTCAGCCGACTCAGCCAGTTTATGCGAGGAATCTTTAGCCAGGAAATAATATCCGATTCCGATTGACACAACCACAATTATGCCTGCTGCAATACGGCTCATAAAAAGTACCAGTTTTCTTTTCCTGGTATGCCCGAGTTTCTCGGCAATATTATCCCATACTGCGGGGGGCGGAGTATCTTCAAAATAATCTAACCTATGCTTGAAATAACCGTCAATATGTTCATTCATTTCTTTCATAAATTCAATTTATTTGAATCAATTTTTTATAGAATTTATTTATCTTTTCCTGCAAAATTGATCTTGCCCGTGACAGGTTTGACTTGGAAGTACCTTCGGATATACCAAGCATACTGCTTATCTCTTTATGTGAATACCCTTCGATAGCATACAGGTTAAATACCATCCTGTACCTGGGTGAGAGCTCCTGTACAAATTTCATTATTTCCTTTGCTGATATATCCGGCAGGATACCATCTCCTGCTTTCCTGTCCAATTCTTTTATGTTATCATTTATATCTACCATATGATGCTTTTTCCTGAACCTTTCCAGTGCTGTATTTACCATTATTTTTCTTATCCATCCTTCAAAAGAACCTTTAAACTTATACTGGCCGACCTTTTCATATACTTTCAGAAAACCATCCTGTAAAATATCCTGTGCGTCATCATAATCATTTGCATATCTGAGACATATCCCGAACATTTTTGTTTTGAACAGTTCGTACAATTCTTTTTGAGCGCCCGGATCGCCTTCCTGGCAGCCATATATAATTTTATTTAGCTTATCAACCAACCTGTATGAAAAAGTTTTATATGAAACTGCGACAATCTAAAAATTAAATATCTAAATTTATCTTGTAACAGGCGACAACTGATAGATGAATAATGCATTAAATGGTTGCGTCGTTTTATTTATAATCCGTCATCAAGATGAAAACAATAATTAAAATAATGGTATCGGTTGCAGCGATATTATCTGTTGCAGCGTGTGAAAAGAGTACCGACAATGTTGGCGGCAACAAGATACCTGTAGACAAAAGTACTGAAGAATTAGTTAAATACGACAATGAATTCGGCATTGATTTATTCAAAAAGATAATTGATTACCAGGATCCTGACAGCAACGTAATGATATCCCCGATAAGTGCTGCGCTGGCGCTGGCTATGACATATAACGGTGCCGACAATGACACGAAAACGGCAATGGAATTGTCGCTCAGGAAAGAAGGATTCACTACCGAAGAAATAAATAAAATGTACAAGGATTTAATAGCTGCACTTGTATCCGTTGATCCCGATGTCACACTTAATATTGCTAATTCTATATGGTACAGGAATACGTTTGCTGTAGAGCAGGATTTCATAGGTACATTTTATGATGCTGAGGTGCAGGCTCTTGATTTTGGCGATCCTTCGGCAAGGGACATAATCAACGAATGGGTCGAAGAGAAGACCAATGACAAGATCAAGGATATCATCAAGGAGATTTCACCTGCTACGGTTATGTTTCTTATTAATGCCATATATTTTAACGGAACGTGGACATATGAGTTTGATAAGGATTATACGTCGGACAATGATTTTTATCTTTCAGGGGGCGGTGTCATACAGGTCCCCACAATGCATCTCACAGCTGACATAATGTATGCTGAGAATAATTTATTTTCAGCTGCCGAACTTTTTTATGGTGACGGCAACTACAGCATGGTAATACTGCTTCCGAATAATGGCAAGACAGTTTATGATATTATAAACGAATTCACGGTGGATACGTGGGATGAATGGACTGCCCGCTTCAGTGAGGCGAAGGTGTCGGTAGGCCTGCCCAGGTTCAAGTTTGAGTTTGGCGATTCGCTAAATAAACCGCTTACCGACATGGGCATGGGTGTGGCTTTTGATCCCGACGAAGCTGATTTCTCAAAAATAAATTCCACTCAACAGATTTTTATATCGATGGTCAAGCAGCAGGCTTATATTGACGTGAATGAGGAGGGTACTGAATCTGCTGCTGTCACAGTAGTTGAGATGGAGCTAACTGCTGTGCCCGGGGACCTTATATATTTTACGGTAAACAGGCCATTTCTTTTTGTGATAAAGGAGAAGGATACAAATTCAATAATATTTATTGGCAGGGTCATGAAGCCATGTTAACCTATCCTCCCTGGGGTACCTTAATTTTATCTTCGCTTGTCAGTCCGTTTACTACTTCAATATTTATGCCGTCTGACAGTCCCGTTTTGATATACCTTTTCTCAAACTGTTGTGTTCCGTTTTCTACCTCGACGAACACGGAATCTTCACTATCACCGTCAAACTGCAGGAGGCTCTCGCTGATGGCCAGGACACTGTCACGTTTTCCAAGCACTATGCTGGCATTGGCGCTGTAGCCGGAACGGATAAACAATGTGTCAATAAGCTCGACGTCTGCTTTTATAGGGAAAAGTATTGTCCCGTTTTCTTCAAATCCCTTCGGGGATATATGCTCGAGTGTGGCATTAAATGTTACGTTTTCTATTGCGCCGACAGTTATAAGCAGCTGCATCCCCAGTTTTATCTTTCCCACCTCCGATTCGTCGAGGTTGCCTTCGAAAATAAGGTGGTTCATGTTTGCCACTGATGCTATGGTTGTACCCGGATTAAAGGCATTGGTATTTATTACCGTATTTCCAACCTCCACCGGCACATCAAGGATCATCCCTTTAATTGTTGAACGTATCAGTGTATTTGTTGTTCCCACGCTGTTTGTTACTCCTTTTTTTATGATCTGAAGGTTATTGTCAGCCGCCTCGAGCTCGGTCTTGGCATTATCGAATGCAACTATATACTGCTGGAATTCGAGCTCGGGAATTATGCCGTCGTCAAACAGTTTTTTCTGCCTTTCATATACTTTTTTGGCATCGTTAAATTTAATTTTTGCCTGTTTAAGCCTTGCTTCGGCACTGTTAAGTTCCCTCATCTCGGGTATTACGCGCACCTTGGCAACAAGGTCTCCCTCGTTGACCATCTGTCCGGCTTCGACATATATATCTTCTATTATCCCGGGAACCTGTGATTTTATTTCTATCTCTTTCCTTGGCACTATGGAGCCCGTAGCAACAGTTTTCTTGACAATATCAGTAACAAAAGGGGATTGCGTTTCATAAATGACGGGATCTTTCTTGCTTTTGCCTGCCAGATACACAAATAATGCTATTCCACTGCCAACCAGGATAACAATAATTGATATTCTTAATACTTTTTTCATTTTACATTATATTTTGTCGATAATTTATATTTCATATTTATATTTCGGAGCGTAATGCATCTATAGGTTTTATTTTAACAGCGCGCATTGCAGGTATTAATCCGGCCAGCGCACCTGAAGCAATCAGTATAAATAATGCCAGAGTTGCCACCTTAAAGTCAACCTCGGGATTCCTGAAGAAGAATGATTCAACCTGTGCTTTGCGCAAGACAAAGCCTACTGCTTCAACGATACCTGCAGCCATCAGTAATCCGATATATCCGGCAATAGTTGTCAGGAACACCGATTCCAGCACTATCTGGCTGATAATCTTCATTGGCGTTGCACCTATAGCTCTCTGTATTCCTATTTCCTTTGTTCGTTCTTTTACTATGACGAGCATAATATTGCTAATCCCTATGACGCCAGCTATCAGTGTCAGTGTGCCGACAAACCATGACAGCATGGAAATTCCGGTAAACAGGTTATTTACGTTTTTTATGTTTTCTTCAACATTTGCCGAGCCGAATGCAAGCTCATCATCGGGCGACACCTTGTGCCGGCGGGCGAGGAACTGTCTCATTTTTTCTTCTACCTTGCTGACAGGTACTCCGCGGTCCGATAACACAGAGTAATAACCAACCACATTGCCAAAGTTATATGTTTTCTGCAGGGTTGTAAAAGGCATAAAAATAATTTCATTCTGGTAGTCACCACCCCTGTTCGGAGCCCTTTTTGAGCTGAATACACCCACGACCTCAAAATATACTCCCTGGATCTTAAGGTATTCTCCGATCGGATTTTCTTCGGGCTCAAATAATACATCCCGTGCTTTCTTGCCTATGACAATCACTTTCCGTTTTTCTTTAAGGTCTTTTCTATTGATAAAGCGCCCTTCGTGCATCCTTACCGGGTCTATTTTAAAGTATTCAGGGGTGTCACCAACAATACGGAAGAAGTCACTTCTCTTGTCACGTGATATTTCAACGCGTCCTTCCCGCACACCAATGCGGGGAGCGAGTACTTTAATCTCTTTTATATTATCGAGCAGGGCCTGGGTATCTTCATTTGTAAAATGCCAGTACCGGTCCCTGGGAAGTCCCTTGTAAGGGATAGACGTACGTTCGGTCCATATAAAGAGGGTGTTTAATGCAAAATCACCCATGCCGTAAAAGACACCGTTATAAAGTCCTTTACCTGCACCCAGCATAACGACTAGCATAAAGATGCCCCAGAACACACCAAAGGCAGTCAGAAAAGTACGGACTTTATTTTTTCTGAGTGCGTAAAGTATTTCCTGCCATCTGTCGCGGTCAAACATGCCTGTATTTATTTAGGTTATTAATTTTATTCGTCTCTCAGTGCAACAATCGGTTTAATTCGTGCTGCCCTCCTTGACGGGTAAAAGCCGGCCAGCAGTCCGGCTAATATTAGCACTATTGTTGCAGCAACGGCAATCCTTATATCTGCCTCCGGATTATAGAAGAAATCATTTTCCGGTATATATCTCCTGATCAGTTCCAGGAGTCCCGCTCCCAATAGTAGTCCCACAAAACCGGCCAGGGCTGTAATAAAAACAGATTCCTGCAATATCATACCTATTATCGAACCGGGCCTGGCACCTATAGCTTTTCTTATGCCTATCTCCTTGGTGCGTTCCTTTACCACTATTGTCATTATGTTGCTTACACCTACAATACCGGCTATAATTGTCATGATGCCAATGATCCATACGAAGAATCTAATCGAAGTGAACAGGTTCATGAACATGTTCATTTCTTCAATCGAGTTCCCTACACCCACGGCGCGCTCATCCTTGGGGTCGAAGTGATGTATTTTGCTGAGCTCGTTCCTTATTTTTCCCTCTATCCGCTTTGCTTCCTTGAGTGAGGAACTAACGGGGACTGTAAGGGAAAGCATGGTGATGTCATTGCTTCCTCCATACAGCAGCTGTGCCGTGGTTACCGGCAAGTAAACGCACCTGTTATTATCCCAGTCGTCAATATCTTCGAAGACGCCTACCACCTGCACCGAGAAGCCGTTAACTATAACATATTTACCTATGGCATGGTTGGTCTTGAACAATTCCTTTTGCACATCGGTAGATATAATGGCAACCTTTCTTCTTTTTGCAATATCAATATTATTAATAAAGCGCCCTTCCTTCATAATGATATTCTCTATGGGCAGGTAGTCAGGATATACTGTTCTGATCTCGAAATTCACCGACTTATCCTTGTATGCAACATAATTGTTCCCCGGCATATGGTAGCGCGACGATATCAGTTCAACTTCGTTGATGTTTTGTTTTACCCTTTCGTAGTCCTCGTTTGTTAGCTGGATGTACCTGCCTGCTTTCAGACCTTTATAGGGCAGGGATGTTTGCCTCCCGAATATCCACATGCTGTTTATCATTGAGCTTTTAAAGCCTTTTCTCATGGCGTTTTCAAGTCCGTTCCCCGAACCCAGAAGTATTATCAGCATGAATATTCCCCAGGCAACGCTGAAGGCTGTAAGGAAGGTACGCAGCTTGTTTTTCTGCAGCGTACCGAATATTTCCTGCCACTTGTCAATATCAAACATTGTGTATTACTTTTTTTTATTTTCTATAATACCGTCACGTAATTTGATGATCCTGTCGGTCATATGTGAAATATCCCTTTCATGTGTGACTATAAGGATAGTGATACCCTGTTTGTTTATATCTTTTAATATTTTCATTACCTCAAACGAAGTCTCGCTGTCAAGTGCTCCTGTAGGTTCGTCTGCAAGGATTACTTTTGGATTTGAAATCATTGCCCTTGCTATGGCCACTCTTTGCTTCTCGCCTCCCGACAGTTCGTTCGGGGTATGGTCGGCCCACTCCTTTAGTCCGAGCCTGTCAAGGTATTCCAGGGCCATCCTGTTTCTCTTTTTACGGCTTACTTTCTGGTAATAGAGAGGGAGGGCAACATTTTCCATAGCATTCTTAAAAGGGATAAGGTTAAAAGACTGAAAGACGAATCCTATCATGTGGTTCCTGTAATAGGCTGCCTTCTTTTCGCTCATGTTCATGATATGCGTTCCGTCGAGCCAGTAACCGCCATCGTCATAATTATCGAGGATCCCGATAATATTCAGGAGTGTGGATTTGCCGGAACCCGAAGATCCCATGATGGAAACAAACTCCCCTTTTTCTATGTTCAGATCTATGCCTTTGAGAACGTGGAGCGGACTCCCGTTATAGTATGTCTTGTGGACATTATTAAGTTTAATCATGTTTTATTAGGTCTTCTTTACAAACTTTTAATACATACCAATTATTGTGCCAGAACAGGCATAATATTAGAATTCAATATTTTATCAAAAAACAGGTATAGATATTAGACGCTTAATGTAC
>Ga0315548_1001900_pt1 | contig 16825 bp, 14 predicted proteins | sample SalMarSW160110MG_2_FD_202540 | JGI IMG/M metagenome (GOLD analysis project Ga0315548, IMG submission 202540) | Salt marsh sediment microbial communities from the Plum Island Ecosystem LTER, Massachusetts, United States - Salt Marsh Sediment SW1601-110 ...
GGGGAGAGATTAGCCCACCCTTCTCCCCCCACCCCCCATATCTTTATTTGAGGTGAGGGATATTGACAGCCAAACGCTACGGACACTACACTAGGGGCAAGAGCCAGGAAATGTCGGGTAATATACCCTGTTAAGGAGGTTATTATGCAGCCGCTTCAAACTGACCTGTCTATTTACAAGAAATTCAACTTTGAGAACCCGCCCGTGGGCGTCAAGTTCCTGTCCAGCAGACCGGAAGGAATAGAACAACTGGAACGGAGCATGGCTTTATGTGAGATGCTTAAAGAAACCCAGGAAAGAGGAACCCCGTTTTATATTGACAAAGATAATGAGGACTGCTCCGGGAAAATGATACTGGGAATGGCGGGACCTCCGCCATTCCTGGAAATCGGGGCGCTGGCAGCCAAATGGGGCATCTTTGATGAGGCACGCGTTAACGAAAGGCTGATCGAACACTCGCCGATAATGCCCCCGGGCAAGGTAAATTACGTCATTTTTTCTCCATTGGAACAGATAAACTTCGACCCCGACCTCCTGTTTCTTATGACCACTACCAGCCAGGCCGAAATCGTGCTGAGGGCTATGAGCTATTCGACCGGAGAAATATGGTCCAACAAGTTAACTTCGGGTGGCGCCTGCGCCTTCCTTTTCGCTTATCCGTACCTTAGCGGCAAGGTCAATTATGTAATCACCGGGCTGACCCTTGGCTTGAAAGGCAGGAGGGTATATCCCGAGGGATGGTTTCTATTCTCCATACCGTATAACTGGATACCCATAATTACCAGGAGCCTGGAGAGGATGGATTGGGTACTTCCGGGGTACACCGATAAAACCAAGGAAGAGTTTCTGGCACGGCGGGATAGAATATTTGAGGAACTGGCCCGGGAGTTCGAAAAACCCTAACCAGCCGGGCAAAAGATATTTAAGACATTTAAGGAAACCCTATCCCCTTTATCCCCTTCCCCTTACCAAGGGGAAGGGGAATAATACTTAAAAGAGGGGCTATCGCCCCTCTTAAACACCCCCGGAATATCCCCTTCTCCCCCCAAAATACCTATTGCCATAAAGCTGAAACATGCTATTATTACCACAACAAAGAGAAGGGGGCGGCGGTGACTTCACCAAATGATGACTTCGCCATCCAGACCCTTAGCTTAAGCCGGAAATTCGGCGACCTGGTGGCGGTGGACGGCATCGACCTCGGTATAAAGAAGGGCGAGCTGTTCGCCCTGCTCGGCACCAACGGCGCCGGCAAGACCACCACCATCAACATGCTCTGCTGCCTGCTCAAGCCCACCAGCGGCACCGCCCGCATAATGGGCTATGACGTCCTCAAGCAGCCCTACCGGGTCAAGGAAATCATCGGCGTGTCGCCCCAGGAGACGGTTATCTCCGAACGGCTCAACTCCCGGGAAAACCTGGAGCTTATCGGCCGTACTCACGGCATAGAGGCCGCCGAGCTAAAAACCAGGTCGCAGGAACTTCTGAAGACAATGGGGCTGGAGGCGAGGGCTAAAGACCAGGTGCACAAGTTCTCCGGGGGCATGAAGCGGAGGCTCAACATAATGATGGCGCTGGTGCACAACCCCCGGGTGGTCTTTCTGGACGAGCCTACCCTCGGCCTCGACCCCCAGGCGCGGCGAGCCATCTGGGAATATATTATAAGGCTCAAGAAGGAAAAGACCATCCTGCTCACCACCCACTACATGGACGAAGCCGACTTCCTGGCTGACCGCATCGGCATTATGGACGAGGGCAAAATCGTCGCCTTGGGCACCGGCCGCGAGCTTAAAAACAGCCTGCTGGAGAAGCAGACCATGGTTATACAGGCGCCGGACCTTAACCCGCAGGCGGTAGAGAAGATACGAGCTAAATACGCCGAGGTAGAGGTAACCGGGGATACCATGGTAATCAGCGATAAGCAGCTCAGCTTCCAGGAAATCGTTGACCTCCTCCACGATGCCGGGGTGGCCATCCGCTCCGCCTATTTTAAGGAGCCGGCGCTGGAAGATGTCTTCCTGCAGATAACCGGAAAGGAGCTGAGAGAATGAGGCTGCTGGCTTTAGCCGTCCGCGCTCTCAAGGAGACCTACCGGGACCCGCTGGCGCTCGGTTTCCTGCTCGGCTTCCCCCTGATCTTCATGCTCATCTTCGGGGCCATCTTCAGCGGCGACGAGCTGCCCAGCTTCGCCGTCGGCGTGGTCGACCAGGACAACACCATGGTGTCGCAGGCTTTCGTAGACCAGGCGCTGCCTATGGTGCCGGTGCTCGAGGTCACCACCTACGACGATACCGATACCGCCCTCAAGGACCTCAAGTTCGGCGAGCTAAATGCCTTCATCGTCATTCCGCCGGGCTTCGGCCAGCAGGTAAGCAGCAACTGGCAGGGTGCTAAAGCCGATATCGTCCTCAATATGACCTACGACGAAAGCGACGTCATGGTCTCCGAGCAGCTAATTGCCATCATCAACGAGGTCACCCGCGCCTTTGCCCGGGTAGAGGTGCCAGTAACCGTCAACGCCCTGCCTATCCACGTCGAGAATCAGATTGACTATATCGATTTCATCGGCCCGGGAATAATAACCTTCGGCCTTTTAATTCTTATACCCACCGCGGCGCGAACAATAGTGCGCGATAAGGAAAAGGGCTTTCTCTCCCGCCTGCTGACCACCCCCACCCACCCGGTGGACTTCATTCTGGGCTACTCCCTGTCCAATGTAGCCATCACCATCGCCCAGATAATAATCTTCATCTTCGGCGCCTGGGCGATGGGCATGGATATCACCGGCAACCTCGGGCTGGCCTTTCTCATCTTCTTCCTTACCGGCCTGTGCAGCGTGGGCATCGGTATGGTCATCGCCTCGTTATCCAGGTCGGAAAATCAGGCCGAGCCCCTGGCCTGGCTTTTTTCCATGCCCCTGGCGATGCTCTCCGGCTGCTGGTTCTCCATAGAGATAATGCCGTCCTATATCCGCGCCATCGCCTTCGCCTTCCCCTACGCCCATACCATCGAGGCGGCACGGGGCGTTCTCATCCGGGGGGTGGGGCTGGAAGCGGTAGGCGCCGACTTCCTCTTTCTGGTCGGCTGGGCAGTGGTCATCTTCGCTATCGGCATTATACTATTCCGAAGGAGTATGCGTAACTAGACCGCCATGAAAGCTATAGAATGGCTGGGTAACAGGGTTAAACTCCTCGACCAGACCAGGCTCCCCGGTAAAGAGGTCTACCTGGAGTCGGGCAACTATCAGGACATAGCCTCCGCCATCAAAGCATTGAAGATAAGGGGCGCTCCGGCTATCGGGGTAGCCGGCGCCTACGCCGTGGCTTTAGGCGCTTTAAATATCAAGGCAGGCTCAAAGGCCGAATTCATTAAAGAACTGCAGAACGTTATCCAGGAAATAGCCTCAACCCGCCCCACCGCCCGCAACCTCTTCCGCGCTTTAGAAAGAATGGAACAAGCCGCCCAATCTCTTGAGCACGTTGAGCAGATAAAAAAAGCGCTGGTTAACGAGGCCATCGCCATCCACAACGAGGAGGCCGGGGCCACTCTAAAGCTGAGTAAGCTCGGCGCCGAGCTAATCAAAGACGGCTCTACTGTTTTAACCCACTGCAACGCCGGCCCGCTGGCCACCGCCGGCTACGGCACCGCTCTGGGGGCAATTATACTGGCCCACCTGCAGGGCAAAAAGCTCCGGGTTCTTGCCACCGAGACCCGCCCCCTCCTCCAGGGGGCACGGCTGACCGCCTGGGAGCTTAAGGAAGCCGGCATCCCCTTCACCCTCATCACCGACTCAATGGCGGGGTACTTTATGAGCAAGGGGGAAATTGACTGCGTTATCGTCGGCGCCGACCGCATCGCCGCCAACGGCGATACCGCCAATAAAATCGGCACCTATAGTCTGGCGGTGCTGGCTAAAGAAAATAATATCCCCTTTTACGTGGCCGCCCCCCTTACCACCGTTGACCCCGCGCTGGCTTCGGGTAGTGAGATTCCCATTGAGCAGAGAAGCCCCGATGAGGTTACCCATTTTCAGGGGAGAGCCACCGCCCCGAAAGGGGTTGAGGCGGCCAACCCCGCCTTTGACGTTACCCCCCACCCCTATATATCGGCAATCATTACTGATGGTGGTATAATACGGGCACCTTTTGAGGAGGGTATAAAGGGAGTAACACAATAAATGGAGTTAATTGAGGTTACAACTGATATTGCCGATGCGCTCGTCGATATAGACACTTCAGGAGTCCCCCATAAGAATTTTCTACCTGGAGTTGGTCCTTATGGTGAGCCACAATTAACAAAGCTCATCGTCCAGTATCTTAATACTCTGCCTAAATATAAGGGTAGGGTTATTACTCGGAGAACACCTGACCTTTTTATTCCCCAAGAATGGGCTATTGAATTTAAAATCGCACGGCCATTTGGAGATAATGGAAAAGAAGCAGAAAATTGGTCTGTCAATCTTCTACATCCCTACCCTGGTAATACAAGCACTATAGGCGATTGTTTAAAGCTTGTACAACTTAAATGCCCAGAAAGATTAGCGGTAGTCGTTATTGGTTATGAGCACTCTTTACCGGAAATTAGTCTTGATCCCTTGATAGATGCATTTGAAGTTATTGCAAACCAAGTTGTTAACATTAAACTCTCAAAAAGAGTAGAGACGTTTCGTGAAAGTTTAGTACATCCTGTTCATCAAATTGCTAGAGTATTTGCTTGGGAAGTAGTTAAAGCATAAAAGTATAAGTCAATAGTAACCAAGGAGGCGCGCCATGCCAGAAGCTAAAGCTAAAGCCAAAATAGGAGTTATCGGCGGGAGTGGGCTGTATGATATTAAGGGGCTTAAGAGCGTTAAGGAGGTGGAAATCGATACCCCCTTCGGCAAGCCGAGCGATGTCATAACCGTGGGCAAGCTGGAGGGAGAGGGCGTCGCCTTTCTGCCCCGCCACGGCCAGGGGCACCGCCTCAGCCCGTCGGAGGTACCCTATAGGGCCAATATCTACGCCATGAAGTCGCTGGGGGTGGAGTGGCTCATCTCGGTCAACGCCGTGGGCGCCCTTAAATATAAGTTCAAGCCCGGCCACCTGGTCGTCCCCGACCAGCTTATCGACCGAACCTACAAGCGGGAAACCAGCTTTTTCGGGGAGGGCATCGTCGTCCACATACCCTTCACCGACCCCTTCTGCCCGGTCTTAAGCGGCATATTGTTCCGGGCGGGGAAGAGGCTGGGGGCGGAGGTGCACCCCAAGGGCATCTGCGTGGCCATAGAGGGCCCCGCCTTCTCCACCCGGGCCGAGTCGAAGCTCTACTGCTCCTGGGATGCCGATATCATCGGCATGACGGCGGCGCCCGAAGCCAGGCTGGCGCGGGAGGCGGAAATCTGCTACGCTGGTATCGCCGGCGTCACCGACTACGATAGCTGGCAGGACCAGGCCGAGCCGCTGGCGACCACCGCCATCCTGGATATACTGCGCCAGAACGCTGACACCATCAAGGAAATCATCAAGCTGGCGGTGACCTGGCTGCCCGATGAGCGCGACTGCGGCTGCGCCCGGGCGATGAAGTCGGCCATCGCCACCGACGGCAAGTTTATACCGGCGGAGCAGAAGAAGAAGCTGGCGCTGCTGGTCGGCAAATATCTAAAAGGAGACAAGGCCTGACCGTGACCGCCATAGAGTTTAACTGCCTGCCGACGGCCATCGGCAGCATGCCCCATACCGACCCCCAGGCGGCCTGCGCCCAGGTTATAAAGTACCTCGGGGAAATCCCCTGCTGGCCTCAGCTGCCCAAGCGCGCCTTCAGGGAGAACATGTACGCCCAGTACAGCGAGGGCTTTCCCGGCATAACCATCACCGGTGACAGGCTCTATGTCGACCGCGCCAAAGGTTTGGACAGTTCCCTGGAAAAGCTCTATACCGCCTACCTGGAGAACGATGTCGATAAGTACCCGGTAAGCGCCGATTACGCCGCCGGCCTGCACGCCTTTCTGTCTCTGGAAAACCTCTCGCCGATGGCGGTCAAGGGTCAGGTGACCGGGCCGGTCACCTGGGGCCTAACCGTTGCCGATGAAAACGGCAAGGCCATAATCTACGACGATGTTCTGGGTGATGCCGCGGCCAAATTTCTGCGCTTGAAAGCAGCCTGGCAGGAAAAAGAGCTGAAGAAGCTATCGGCCAACACTATTATCTTCGTCGACGAGCCCTACATGGCCTCTTTCGGCTCGGTCTCGGTGCCGCTGTCGCCGGAAAAGGTGCAAAGCCTGCTGGAGGAGGTCTTCCGCGGCATCGAGGGATTGAAAGGCGTCCACTGCTGCGGCAACACCGACTGGTCGGTCTTACTGAATACCAGCCTTGACATCGTCAGCTTCGACGCCTATAACTACGCCCGGTCGCTCAGCCTCTATCCCGGGGAGGTAAAAGGCTTTCTGGAAAGAGGTGGCACCATTGCCTGGGGCATCGTCCCCAACGACGGCTCCTCGCTGGCAAAAGAGACGGCGGCCAGCCTCAAAGACCGTTTAGAGGAAGCCATGGCGCCCTTCACCCGCGACGGCGTCCAGTTCAAGCAGCTGCTAAAGCAGAGCCTGCTCACCCCCAGCTGCACCCTGGCCTCTTTAGACACCCCGGAGGCCTCCGCCCGCGCTTTAGAGCTTCTCGCCCAGCTCTCGGAATTAATGAGAAAAACGATATAGGTGATAACATTGTGAGTTATGGAATGTAATATCGAAGCCAACAAAGCCAGGTGCCCCTGCACCTACGAGCCCTGCTCCCGGAAAGGCAAGTGCTGCGACTGCATCGCCTACCACCTTCAGTTCGACGAGCTCCCCGCCTGCGTCTTCCCCCCCGAGGTGGAAAAGACCTACGACCGCTCCTTCGCCCACTTCGCCAAACTGGTCTCGGACAAAGCCTAACAGTGGCCAAAGAGGAAAGGTACAGCTAGCTAAGCTGTAACCCTTTTCGACTAAACCTCAGCCACACTCCACTCACCCCACCCAGAATTACCGCCGCCCCGGCCACCCCCAGGGTGCAGAACAGAACGACATCATAGAAGTAGCCGTCGGGAAACAGCATCTTAAGATAGTCGCTGGCCGGGTCGAGCAGCCAGAAATCATTAGAGGTAAAGCTGATAACGTGGAACTGCCAGAAAATCTGATTAAAGCCAAAAAGACTGCCCAGCCCCAGAGCCAGCATCAGCCCTAAGGTGATGGCGCTTCCCCCCACCACCCCCCAGGCTAAATGTCGCCAGTATTTTGGCCTGTGCAAGAACAGGTAGACTAAGGCATAAGCCAGAACATAAACCAGCGTCCCCAGCAATACCCGGTAATCCAGCCAGACCAGCCCCTTGACATCCTTAAGGTGGATAGTTTCACGGTAGTTAAAAAGCTCAAACGGCTCGCCGTCCTTTATCACAGTAAGGCTTATATACTCCTCATCGGAGTTAAAGTAGCTGACCAGCCCGGCGGCAGCCTTCTCCAGCTCGGAGTCAGCTAAGCCGGTAACCTGGCTGATACCATACTTCTCAAAGCCGTAGTTATAGAGCCAGAGGCTGTTTATCGCCCAGGCCAGGCTGGCGGTAAACAACAGGAAGGGCAGACAGAGCATAAAGACCCATTTAGCGGCAACCCCAAGAGCTTTCATTTGGTTAAGATTTTACACTTTTAGGGCCAGTTATTCTACCTCACCCCCTTAATCCCCCTCTCCTTCAAAGGAGAGGGGGAAGATTTTTTTGAAAGAGGGGCAAAGCCCCTCTTAAACACCCCATATTAATTTTTGTCTTATAAGCCTAAAAAGCGTATCACCCCAACCGACCCTATGCTATAATAGTCAGGCCATGTTCAGCCATCTCCACGTTCATACCGAATACAGCCTGCTTGACGGCATGTGCCGCATCACGCAGCTGGTGGAGAGAGCCAGGGAACTGGGCATGGAAAGCCTGGCCATAACCGACCACGGCTCTATGTACGGCGCCATCCAGTTCTACCTGAAGGCCAGGGAAGCAGGCATAAAACCCATCATCGGCTGCGAGGTATATGTCGCCCCCAACAGCCGCTTCGGCCGCGAGGCCGCGGATAAAAACCACCACCACCTGGTTCTCCTTGCCAAAAACCATACTGGCTACCAAAACCTCATCCAGCTTACCACCAAGGCCAATCTGGAGGGGTTCTACTACCGCCCCCGGGTAGACAAAGAGCTTCTGGAACAGCATCACGAAGGTCTTATCGCCTTAAGCGCCTGCCTGGGTGGCGAGGTTCCCCAGCTCATCCTGGAGGGGCGGCTTGAGGATGCCAAGCAGGCGGCTCGCTGGTACCAGCAGACCTTCAGCGATTTCTACCTGGAGATACAGCGGCACCCCATCGCCGAGCTGGAGCGGGTAAATCAGGCGCTCATCCCGATGAGCGATGAACTGGGTATACCCCTGGTAGCCACCAATGATGTTCATTATATCAATCGGGAGGACGCCGCCTACCACGACCTGCTGTTATGTATCGGCACCAACACTTCCATCTATGACGAGAAAAGAATAAAGATGGCCGGCGACTTCTACTACTTCAAGACCCCCGAGGAGATGGCCGAGCTTTATAAAGATATTCCCCAGGCCCTGGAAAACACCGGGCGCATCGCCGAGATGTGCCACCTCAAGCTTGAGTTCGGCCGCCTCCACCTCCCCCAGCTGGACCTGCCGCCGGAAAAGACGCCCGACCAGTTTCTGGCTGACCTCTGCCACCAGAACCTGCCCAAATACTACCCCAACCCCACCCCCGAAATAGAACAGCGGCTGGACTACGAGCTGGAGGTCATCAAGCAGACCCAGTTCGCCAACTACTTCCTGGTAGTCTGGGACATCATCAGCTACGCCAAGGAGCACGGCATTCTATTCGGGGTCAGAGGCAGCGCCGCCGCCAGTATTGTCCTGCACTGCCTGGGCATCACCGAGGTCGACCCCCTGGAGAACAAGCTGGTCTTCGAGCGCTTCCTCAATCTGGAGCGCAAGGAGATGCCCGATATAGACCTGGACTTCGAGGATGACCGCCGCGACGAGGTCATCGCCTATGTCTCGCAGAAATACGGCCAGGACCACGTCGCCCAGATTATCACCTTCGGCACCCTGGGCGCCAGGGCCGCTCTTAGGGATGTCGGCCGGGCGCTGGGCATGCCCTACAGCGATGTTGACCGTGTCGCCAGGCTGGTTCCCTTCCGGCCGGGGATGACCCTGGAGCGGGCTCTGGAGGAAAACAGCGAACTGCGCACTATATATCAAGAGGATGCCGTCATCCGCAATCTGGTTGACTCCGCCCGGAAGCTGGAGGGTGGTGCACGCCACGCCAGCACCCACGCCGCCGGTGTCGTTATCGCCAAAGAGTCGCTCACCAACTATGTACCCCTGCAAAGGGTGAGCAAAGGCAACGGCGAAGCCGGGGTGATGACCCAGTTCACCATGGAGGACATCGCCCGCATCGGGCTGCTCAAGATGGACTTTCTCGGCCTGGCCAACCTGACCATCCTGGGCAAAGCCAGGGAGATTATCGGCCAGAGCCGCGGCGTTGACATTGACCTCCATAAAATCCCCATGGACGATGCCAAAACTTTTGACCTGCTGGCTTCAGGAGAAACAATGGGCGTCTTCCAGCTGGAGGGGGCCGGCATGCGCCGCTACATCAAGGAGCTTAAGCCCACCACCTTCAGCGACATCGCCGCCATGATCGCCCTCTACCGCCCCGGCCCCATGGAACATATCCCCACTTTTATCAAGGCCAAGCACGGTCTGGAGCCCATCCGCTACCCCCACCCGGCGCTGGCCAGCATCCTTGAGGAAACCTACGGGGTTATTGTCTACCAGGACCAGGTGCTGTTAATCGTCCAGGCCTTCGCCGGCTACAGCCTGGGTCAGGCCGATATCTTCCGCAAGGCGATGGGCAAGAAGATTGCTGCAGTAATGAAAAAGGAGAAGCGGAATTTTGTCAGCGGCGCCAAAAAGCTGGGCTATTCCGCCGATGTCGCCGAGGAGGTCTTCGCCCTCATCGAGCCCTTCGCCGGCTACGCCTTCAACAAGGCGCACAGCTCAAGCTATGCCCTCATCGCCTACCAGACCGCCTATCTCAAAGCAAACTACCCGGCGGAGTATATCACCGCCTTCCTGATTACCCATACTGACCAATCTGAAAAAGTGGCCACCGCCGTCGCCGAGTGCCGCCGTCTGGACATTAACGTGCTGCCGCCGGATGTAAACCACAGCCAGGTCAGCTTTTCTATCGAGACTGACGGCGAGGGTAATCCCGCCATCCGCTTCGGGCTGAATGCGATTAAGAACGTGGGGGTGGGAGCGGTAGAGCCGCTGGTTGCCGAACGCCAGAAGGATGGCCAGTTCAAATCGATTGAAGACCTTTGCCGCCGTGTTGACCTGCGGAGCATGAATCGGCGGGCCATGGAAAGCTTAATCAAAGCCGGAGCCCTGGACTGCCTAGGCGACCGGGGCACGCTGCTCCACAACGTCGGCCGTATCCTGGCGCTGGCCCAGCGGCAACAGCAGCTAAAGGAGACCGGCCAATCCACCATGTTCGACCTGTGGGGTGAGGAGGTGTCAGCCCCCCTCCCCAGCCTTGACCTCCCCCCCGCCGAAATCACCACCAAAGAGAAACTGGGCTGGGAGAGGGAATTGATGGGGGTATACCTGTCGGAGCACCCCTTTAGCGCCTTTGCTGGCAGAGCGGCGGCGGGAAATGCCTACCTCTGCGGTCATATTGATGCCGAGCTGGTGGGGCAGACCATTCCTGTAGCCGGAATGGTAGCCTCGGTACATCACTCGTTTACCAGAGACCGGCGTCCCTTTGCCAGCGCCGTGCTGGAAGACCTGGACGGCAGACTGGAGGTTATGGTCTGGCCCAAGGTCTACGCCGATACCAAAGACCTCTGGCAGGAAGGCAATATCCTGCTGGTCGAGGGCAAGGTAAGGATGAGGGATGACCAGGTACAGCTAAGCTGTGACAATGTGCGCCGCTATGAGCTGGAGCCGTCCCCAGCCGAGCAACCGGCAGCAGTTCAAGAGCCAGAATCCCCACCCCCACCCAAAAGTCAGCGGCTGGTAATAAGTTTAAGCCAGACCAGCGACGAGGCCAGCGATACCGCCCAGCTTAACAAACTGGTCGACATCTTGCGGATTTTCCCCGGCGAGGACGAGGTAAACCTGTCCGTCATCAACGGGGAAAAGATTATCAACCTCAAGCTATCCAACATATACACCAACTACTGCCCCCAACTCCACCAGCGTCTGGTAGAATTGGTGGGGGAGGAAGGGCTAAAGGTAGAAACCAGTGGCTAAAAAGAAGAAGTGGGAGCTACTCACCACCGCCCCCGACCAGCTAACCGCCGAGATATGGAAGGATATCCTCGTTCAAAATGGCATTCCGGCCATGATTAACCCCCGGGACGCCATATCATTTATGGGTGTCTCCAGTCTCCCCTGCCGGATAATGGTGGCTTATGGTTACCGCCAGCAAGCCCAGGAGATTTTAGACAGCCTCCAGCCAGAGGAGTCAGCTGATGACGACCAGAGAACCAGCACCGGGTCATAGAAAAAGACTGCGGGAAAAGTTCCTCAAGTCAGGACTTAGCGGATTTCATGACTACGAAATTATTGAAATGCTGCTGACCTTAGGCGCCCCCCGCAAGGACTGTAAACAGCCGGCCAAGGAGATTCTCAAGAGATTCAAGACACTGAGGGGGGCACTCTCCGCCTCCCCCGAAGAGCTGCAGCAGGTAAAGGGCGTCGGCCCTCACAGCGCCTTCGGTATCAAGCTGGTGCGGGAAGTAGCCAGAGAATTCCTCAAACAGAGAATTGTAGACAAGCCGGTATATAAATCGGCCGAAGAGATTTTTGACTATCTCTACCACTCCATGCGAGACCTCAAAAAAGAGCTGTTCAAGGTTATCTACCTCAATACCCAGAACCAGATTATAGACACCGCCGACCTCTTTGAAGGCACGGTAGACAGCAGCTCCATCTCCCCCCGCGAGGTTATGGAAAACGCCCTCAAGCAAAACGCCAGCTCGCTGATTTTTGTCCACAACCATCCCTCCGGCGACCCCGAGCCCAGCCGATACGATAAAGAAGTCACCAGAGGTCTGGTCTTTGCCGGCAACATCATGCAGATTAAGGTCCTGGACCATATCATAATCGGCGGCAATAAATACTTCAGCTTTGCCGCCGAAGGTCTGATCGAGGAATACGAACTGGACTTCCTGAACCTGAGGACAACCGGTACTTCTGAGGCCAAACGAACCCGCTACCGGGCCAGACCGCCCTTCCCCCACCCCTTTACCACCGGTACAGACTAACTATCCCCTATAAACATTAGTCCATCCCCCATGTGAACCAGTACTTGGTTAAGTAAAGTCAACAAACCCTATTGACACTTATCTGGACTATGATAGACTGTAGTGGACATTAATAGACAATTATAGACTAAGTAGTACAAATTGACTCAGCTAAGCTTCAAGCTAAAGAAAGGAATCAGATATGGCCAAGCTGATGACGGTTGGGGAAGTAGCTGACTACCTGCGGGTAACCGAAAAGACCATCTACCGGCTGCTGGAGCGAGGTAGAATCCCGGCAACCAAGGTAGGCCGACAGTGGCGGTTCGATACCACCTCAATTGATAAGTGGCTCCGGCGAAACTCGGTCAAGGCACAGGCAAACATCCTGGTCGTCGATGATGAAGAGGTAGTCCGCCTGCTATTTAAGGAGACACTGGAGGAGCTAGGGCACAAGGTAATAGCCGCCGAGAATGCGACCAGTGCCCTAGAAGTGGTGAACCAGCAGGACTTAGACCTGGTTTTTCTCGACCTTAAGATGCCGGGCATGGATGGTGCCGAGCTCTTTCGCCATATAAAAGCCGTCAAGCCCAGACTGCCGGTGGCCATCATAACCGGCTATCCCGATAGCGATATGATGGCGCGGGCCTTAGCTCAGGGTCCCTTCGGGGTTATGAACAAGCCTTTCGGCGAATCAGACATTATTACCGCCGTCCATAACTTTCTCCGTATCACTCGGAGGTGAAACATGATGAAGACCTATCATACAGAAGAGCAACTCACCAGTGAACTGGCCGGGTTGCGCCAAAAAGTCGCTGGACTAGAAGCACTAGCCACCGAACACAAGCGGCTGGAGGAGGCGCTGCAGGAGAGCCAGGAAGTATTACGAAAGATATTCGAGTCGGTCACCGATGGTATACCAGCTACTGATCTGGATGACATCGCCACCGTAACAAACCAAAGAACCACTGACCGGCATAACCGGCACCCCAGACGAAGGTGAGTAGTGAAAAAGACCTACAAGAAGATAGAAGAGAAACTCACCAGCGAGGGGACAGAGCTGCGCCAGCCGGTGGCTGAATTAGAAGCACCGGCAACCGACCATATGCAGACCGAGCAGCTACTTCGGAAGACAGAAGGGGATAAACTGGCTATTCTCAACAGCATATCAGAGCATGTAGTGTACCAGGACACGGAACACCGGATTTTATGGACAAACAGAGCCGCGGCAGAATCGGTTGGATCGACTGCTGCACAGCTGGTGGGGCGGCATTGCTATGAGATATGGCCCCAGCGGAGCCAGCCCTGTGCCGGCTGCCCGGTGGCCAAAGCCCGCCAGTCCGGTAAACCACAGAAAGCCGAAATAGCCACACCCGACGGTAGGACGTGGTCTATAAGAGGCTATCCGATGCGAGATGAAAATGGCGTCATCACAGGCATGTTAGAGGTGGCGCTGGACCTCACCGAGCGCAAGCAGGCAGAGGAAGCGCTCCAAGCCGAGAGGAACAAACTCCAGTCGGTAATAGGTGCCATGGAGTATGACCTCACCATACAGGATAAAGACTATAACGTTATCTATCAGAATGAGCCGTCGAGAGCAAGTTCTGGTGGCGACCGTGTTGGGGAGAAGTGTTACCGGGTCTACGAAGGCAGAGACAGGATATGCGATGGCTGCCCGGTGAAAAAGGCATTTAAGGACGGTAAGTCACACACTGTAGAGAGGAAGCGGGTAATGCCTTCGGGTGAGGTTGCCTTTTATGAGAATACGGCTAATCCCGTTAGAGACGCCAGTGGAGAAATAGTTGCCTGTCTCGAGATTGGCAGGAACGTCACCGAGCGCAAACAGGCCGAGCAGGCGCTGGCCGATGAAGCCACCCGCCGGCGCATCCTGGTCGACCAGTCCCTGGACGGAATCGTTGTCCTCGATGAGAACTCCAAGGTTTACGAGGCAAACCAGAAATTTGCCGAGATGCTCGGCTATACCTCCGAGGAAGTCCGTGAGCTCCACACCTGGGACTGGGATAAAAACTTCCCACCTGAGAAACTGCTGGAGATGGGGCGGAATGTTGACGAGAAAGGTTTACGACTAGAGACAAAACACCATCGCAAGGACGGCTCCGTCATTGACGTTGATATCAGCATTAACGGTGCTGTAATCGCCGGCCAGAAACTGATATTCTGCGCGTGCCGGGACATCACCGAGCGCAAAAAAAGGGAGCAACTACAAAAAGCTGAAAATTATGTGCTTACCCTCTTGGGACAGGGGGCGAACTTAAGCGAACTGCTGGACGCCATTGTGCGTTTGGGAGAGCAAAATGACCCTTCTATCAAGGGCTCGGCGCTGCTCTTTGACCCCTCAAAGTCAAAAGAACTGCTGTTTCAAGCATCGGCACCAAGCCTGCCCGATGATTACCAGGAACTATTTGCAAATGGGATACCTATCGGACCGAAATCGGGCTCCTGCGGAACCGCCGCCCACCGCAAGGAGAGGGTAATCGTCCCCGATATTGCCAGCAGCCCTCTTTTTAAACCAACTGAGGAAGTTATTAAGCGGGCGGTAAATAACGGCCTGCTCGCCGTCTGGTCGCAACCAATAATAGCCTCCAATGGAGACCTGCTCGGTACCATAGCCAACTACAGCAACAAGGTGGGTGAGCCATCTGCTGGCGACCTCAGGGTGCTGGAGTGGTCAGCCCGCATTGCTGCCTTCGCCATCGAGCGCAAAAAGGCGGAGCAGGCGCTGCAGGAGAGCAACCAAAGGTTTACCGATATCGCTGAGAATGCTCTGGAGTGGATCTGGGAGGTAGACACCAAGGGTAAATACACTTATGCCAGTCCTATTGTTGAGCAGATAGTAGGCTATAAACCTGAGGAAGTAGTCGAAAAACACTTTTATGACCTATTTCACCCCGATGACCGTGAAGAATTGAAGAAAGCGGCCTTTAAGGCATTTGCTGCAAAGCAACCCTTCCGACAATTCCTAAACCGGAACATACATAAGAACGGCGAAATAGTCTGGCTCTCGACCAGCGGAGTTCCCATACTCGATAAGGAAGGAAATCTTCTCGGCTTTAGAGGTGCCGACGTAGACATCACCGAGCGCAAAAAGGCGGAGGAGGCTTTAAGAGAAAGCGAAGAAAGGTACCGGGCGGTGATTGAGGGAGCCCACGATATGATACTTAGCATCACCCTTGACGGCAGCATCGACTTCGTCAACCAGGCCTGGCTGGACACACTGGGCTACACCAAAGCCGACCTGCCCAGCCTGAGTTTAGGCAAAGCTATCCACCCCGACTCCCTGCCGCACTGCCGGGAAATGTTTGCCGGGGTTATCAAAGGAGAGTCCGTCCATAATGCACAGGCCACCTTTTTGACCAAGGACGGGCGAGAGATTCTGGTAGAGGGCAACGCCGCGCCGCGTTATATCGGGGACAAGGTGGTGGCCACCCAGGGTATCTTCCGCGATATCACCGAACGCAAGAACATGGAAAAACAGCTCCAGGAAAATAACGAGCAGCTGGACGCCCAGAACGAGGAACTCAGAACTATTAACGAAGAACTGCAGGCCACCGAGGAAGAGCTGCAACACAGCCAGGAGAGGCTGGAGAGAATGTTCAAGTCGGTCACCGACAGCATAGTAGTGGCGGCAACTGACGGCACCATCCTCAAGGTGAATCAAAGCGCCGTCCAGATGCACGGTTTCGCTTCCGAAGATGAGATGTTAGGCAGAAACGCCATTGAGCTTTCTGCCCCCCGTGACCGTAAAAAGATAACCCGGAACATGCGCCAGGCGATGAAAGGGGGAACAACCAAAAGCCAGGAGTACTCCCTGCTCCGGGCCGACGGCTCCGAGTTTCCCGCTGAGCTGAGCACCAGTGCGCTCAAGGATAGCTGGGGCAACGTGATTGGCCACATCACCACCGTCAGGGACATCACCGAGCGCAAGCAGGCGGAAGAGAGGGAAGACCAACTCCAGCAGGAGCTCAGCCTGGCCGGCAGACTGGTCTCAATCGGTCAGCTGGCCGCCGGCGTCGCCCACGAGATAAACAACCCCCTTACCGGCGTCATCGGTTTCTCCCACCTGATGCTCAGCCGGGATATTCCCGATGACATGAAGCAGGACCTGCAGATAATTCACAGTGAAGCCCAGCGGGTGGCCAAGATTGTGGAAAACCTGCTTGTCTTCGCCCACCAGCGTAAAACGGGGCGAGAATATGTGGCTATCAACGACATCATAACCAGAGTCCTGGAACTTCGCGCCTACGAGATGAAGGTGAATAACATTGAGGTTGAAGCTCAACTAGACCCCGACCTGCCCCTCACCATGGCCGACGCCGGCCAGCTCCAGCAGGTATTCCTCAACATTGTTCTCAACGCCGAATACTTCATGACCAAGGCACACAACAAGGGCAAGCTGCTGGTGAAGACGGAAAAGATAGACGGCAATATCCGGGCCTACTTCACCGACGACGGCACCGGGATAAGCAAAGAAAACCTGGATAATATATTCAACCCCTTCTTCA
>Ga0315548_1001903_pt1 | contig 16786 bp, 10 predicted proteins | sample SalMarSW160110MG_2_FD_202540 | JGI IMG/M metagenome (GOLD analysis project Ga0315548, IMG submission 202540) | Salt marsh sediment microbial communities from the Plum Island Ecosystem LTER, Massachusetts, United States - Salt Marsh Sediment SW1601-110 ...
TTGTATATCATTTCCGCGCCGGAGATGTTTATTTGAGTGGTGCTACCAATACTGAATATTCTGCCGCCAGAAATATTAATCTGGCTTGATTCGCTACCGGAAAGCTGGGTTATCCAGCCATCGGAGATATCCACTCGGCTGCAACCCAAGCTCCGAAGATCGCGTATATATCCGTCGGAGATATTTACTTGGCTGGAATCGTAGCTGACAAGCTTATCTATCCGATCACCGGAGATATTTACCTGACTGAAATCGTGGCTGTCAATTCGCTCTTCTATTTCGCCTCCGGAGATATTTACCTGGCTGGAACCGTAGCTCTTAAGCCATCCTATTGAGCCGCCTGAGATGTCTGCCTGGCTGGAGTCGTAGGTTTTAAGTGTAGTTATTGAACCGCTGGAGACATTGACTTGGCTGGAATTATAGCTGTTAAGATTGTTCATGAAACCGCTGGAGATGGAGACATTTACCTGGCTGGAATCATAGCTGTAAAGATGCCTTATTGAGCCGCCGAGGATATTTATCTTGCTGTAATCGTGGCTATAAAGGTCGTATAGTTCACTGTCGGAGATATTTACCTGGCTGGAATCATAGCTTTTAAGGTGGTGCATTGAGCCACCGAGGATATTTATTCTGCTGTGTTCATACCCACACAGGCTAGAGTGAGTATTTAAACTTCCACCGTCCAGCAGGTTTACTGTTGTGTACATATCTGGTGTTTGATAGTCCACATAAACATCGTCTTCGATTTTATAGTCGATGTCATGTATCAGGCCATCTTTGAATTCAATTGTCCCAAGTGCAGGCCAAGCACACAAAAACAACACCACTACCACCAAAAGAATTGATTTGCTCTTCATCAGCTCTTTCTCCTCGCTTAGTAAGCCTTTTAGAAACTATTCACCGCCGTGTGAAATCAAGAAATGCTCCTCCTCCGATGAACGAGCATCGAAAATTACCGCAAATCTTGTATCTATTATAGGATGTTTTTTAGAAAAGTCAAGAAAAAAACCTACTTTGACGGGCTAAAATCGAACTTTGCTTCGAGCCACGAGAGACGAGCGACGAATTTATCGAAACGAAATCGAGTTAACAATTTTTCAAATTGCTCGAATTCGAATTCGTAATTATTAAATATCTCTATACGAATACGCTACGAATACGTATACGTAATAGCAAATCCTGTTCCAGTTTCTGCGGATTCTAATTGTATATTAGCAAATCACCGCCTCTTCCTGATCCACGGGGGATATTGTCTAATTTTATTTTGAACGTCTGGTTGATCATTTGCTGGAACATCTGGTTGAACGTCCTCCGGAACGTCTGGTTGAACATCTTCCGGAACATCCGGTTGAGCATTTGTTTGAAAGTCTGAAAGTTTCACCCTTTTCCAGGTATTGGTGTTCACACAAATATACAGGTAATTTGCGTCCCAGCATATCTGGCCTTTTGTACCTGTATCAAGTGAGTTGCTGGGCGTTTTGTTGTTTTTAATTATCATTGAATTGCCTTCGACGCTGACATTGCCCGAAGTATCAAATTTCATTCTATCTACATCATTTGTTCTTATCGATAAACTATGGTTTGTATTAGTACCAAGGCAAACTTGTCTATTATCTGCATGTAAAAATAATTCTACATTATTTGCTGCATCTCTAATGCTTACTCCAGCAGCACCCTCATTTTGAACAGTAATGCCTTCGGCATTTTCTATTGGAGTGTCAGTTCCTGCTCCAACATGCAAATTCTTTTGGGGATATGCTTGAATGCCTAAACTTCCTCCGACCTCAACATTGCTGTCTTCATCAATACTGATATCTGAGCCCGTTGCAGCCCATCTTATGTGTAGCGTGTTGCTGTCATCTATACAAAACTGCCTTGCATAATTTTTCTGGCATGCAGTATTTAATCCTTGCCTACTATATTCGCTTTTAATAATCCAAAGGCCGTTGTTGAAAGTATTATCTCCTTGAAAAATAGCAAAATCTGAAGGCGGATTTGGTGTGCCGTTTCCCATATTGCCGCAGGCCGCTCTTCCAAAATTATCTATTGTAAATACTGGAATTTCATGTGGTTGCAAAGGAATATTAGTGCCATCCATTATATAAAAATTAAATCTTCCTCTATATCCACCATTTGATACATCACCATCACCAATGGACCAGAATCTTGTTTCCATATACTCAAATGCTCCTGGCGTAGAACCTTCGGCATAGTCCATTATAAAACTTTTAGGAGACCATATCCCGGCAGGAATACCCCCATTCAGCATCTGAAAACCGCCACCATCAAGAGTAAACTTTGCCTGGCCGTCGTAGAATTCGGTCACACCAGACGCGGGGCAAACACACAGAAACAATACTACCGCAGCAAAAAACCCAAATGCGAAAATTGATTTACATTTCATCACTCTTCTCCTCAAAACTACTTATTATTTATCACCGAGCTCACAGAGAACTACAGTTAAATGGTTAAATAATCACCAATCCCCAATTGTCAGATTCAAGAATCACTGCCGTGTGAAATTACGAAATGCTCGCCGCAGCGTAGCATTGGCGTAGCTGGGTTCCTCCGTTGAACGAGCTTCGAAGATTACCTCAAAGCTGGCGTTCATTATAGAATATTTCTTTAGGAAAGTCAAGAGAAAAGTGTGGATGCTTAATTCTTGATGATTATCCAACAGCAGTATCCATCAAATGTGGATTCCGGCTCCCTCCAAATAAATGGTGGGCAAGTAAGGCCGGAATGACGGACTAAGATTCTTTGATTTGCCCGGTGTTAGTCGGCCTGTTTTTCTTTGGTGAGTGTGATGGGAATTTCGAGCCAGAAGGTTGAGCCCCTGCCAAGCTCGCTTTCCAAGCCGATAATTCCTGCCAGCATAGCGGCCAATTCCCTGCTGATGGTAAGGCCCAGGCCGCTGCCGTCCGTTTGGCGAGTTAAGGAGCCGTCAACCTGCCGGAATTTTTCAAAGATTTTTTCCTTATCGGACTCGGCGATGCCACAGCCGGTATCGGTAACCGCAATGCGAACCATGTTTTCTTCCCGCCGCAGTTGTGCTCGAACTTCGATTCTGCCCTGCTCCGGCGTGAATTTAACAGCATTGCTAAAAAAGTTGTAAAGTATCTGCTGTACTTTGCCTGCATCGGTCGAAAGCATAGGGATATCATCGTCGGCAAGAAATTTGACTTTGATTTTCTTTTTCTTTGTCTGCAGAGAGAATTGTGCGATGATGTCTTTAACAAGCTCTGATACAGATGCCTGTTCGATATGCAGCTCCATTTTACCGGCCTCTGTCTTTGCGAGACTCAACAGGTCGTTAATCATAGCCCAAAGGCGATTTCCGCTTGAGATGATGTTTTCAGCGTATCTTTTGCCCTTATCTTCTTTTAGGGCAGTGGATTTATCTTTGAGAACTTGCGCAAATCCAAGAATCGAATTTAAAGGTGTTTTGAACTCGTGGGAGATATTGGCTAAAAATTCGCTCTTTAATTTATTGGCCTTGAACAGCTCTATATTCCGCTCGGAAAGCTCGACTATTTTGTCGTCGAGCTGCTTGTTTGTCTGCCGTAGTTTCTCCTGAAAAGCCTGCAGAGAATCAAGCATATGGTCAAAGGCATTGGCGAGCTTCTCGTATTCGTCGCCGGTTGTAATTGAGCTTCTAGTATCGAGATTTCCATCAGCAACGTTGTTGACCATCGCCCGCAGCTGTCGTATTGGCCGCAGGATGACCCGTTGGGTTATCATATAAAATGCGACGACGGCACCTGTTCCGCCAATCAAACCAGCGACAATTATCCAGAGGAGGTTCATAAGGGTTGTATTGCTGACTTCATCGGCTGGTCGCTGAACAATCGCGGCGCCAATCGGTTCATTTTTGCTGAAAGGGCTGGCAGAGCCCTGCGGATTATGACAGCTTATACAGTTATCGGCGGCCCTGAAAATCCGCACGTAGTTGCTGTGCAGCAGGCCGTCATATCTGGCAAAAGTAACACTGTCGTCTCTGCTCTGGTCGTATTTTAAGAGCTCAACCATTTCCCTTTGCTCATCGGTAAGAGCCTGTCCGCCTGCGACGGACTTATTATCCTGTTGTTTTGTGAAGCGCATCCACAGCAAATCAGGAGCGTTTACGTCAAGCACGGCACCGGTATTACCAAGTGCCGGCAACGTTGTTTCACCGACCTGTTGTTTCTGGAAGTGCCGACGCAGAAGTATCTGTGATGAGGCCCGCCCAGCGTCCAGAGAGGCTTTTTTCGTGAGTTGAATCATCCAGATGTAGGGTAAAACAAGAGCAACAGTCAAGACAAAAACCACCGCCGCTCCAAATGCAAGCTGACACTTTCTCGCCAGTGAAAGAGGCGATAACCGGAGCAACTTCAAAATCTTCAACACAATGGGCTTCAATCCCATCCGCATAGTATCAATACCCAAAGTCAAAACCTGCCGTAATGGACTTGGCCATGCCTGACGGCAAACGGCAGGCTAAATATTTAGCGTTCCGTTTTAACGGTGTTTTCAATGATTCATATGCCTTATGCGCCACCTTCAGAAGCGCTTTGATTTTGCAACTGAGGTTTGTGCGAGTGTTTTTGAGTGCGCAGATTCAGCTCGTCGAGCTGCTTCTGGTCAACTTCGCTTGGCGCATCAGTTAAAAGGCATTGGCCTCGCTGGGTCTTTGGAAATGCAATGACGTCTCTGATGTTATCCGTGCCTGTGAGTATCATAATCAGTCTGTCCAGGCCGAGAGCAATGCCGCCGTGCGGCGGAGCGCCGTATTCGAGGGCCTTTAAGAAAAAACCGAATCGTTCCTGTGCCTGCTGTCTTGTGATTTTCAGCAGGTCAAAGACCTTCTGCTGAACCTTTGGGTTGTGAATACGAATGCTGCCGCCGCCAATCTCGCTGCCATTGACGATAATATCGTAGGCCTGGGAGCGGATATTGGCAGGGTCTGTGTCGAGCTTTTCAAGGTCTTCAGACACAGGAGAAGTAAACGGATGATGCAGAGAATCATATCGCTTCTCATCCTCGTTCCATTCAAACAGCGGAAAGTCCACCACCCATAGAAATTCAAATTTATTCTCATCGTAGAGCTTCAGGTCTCTGGCCAGCTTGCAGCGTAAAGGCGCAAGGGCTTTGTTGGTGGCGGCCTGTTTGCCAGCGACAAATAAAAGCATATCATCGTCTTTTGCGCCGAAGCGTTCGATAACCTGCTGTTGCTGCTCGGGGCTGAAGAACTTTGCCGAACCGCCAGCCATCACCAACTTGTTATTTTCACCTTTGACCTTTGTCCAGGCCAGGCCTTTAGCGCCGTAATCGGCTACAAAATTGGTCAGGTTTTTTTCGATATCACTTCTGGAATACTTTTCGCCGGGTGCGCAGAGTCCTTTCACGATGCCGCCCTGTTCAACCGCCGCTGTAAATACTTTGAATGAGCTTTGTTTTGCAATATCGGATATATCTCGCAGCTTCATGTCGAAGCGTAAATCCGGCCTATCGGTGCCGTAATCGTCTATCGCTTCTTTGTAAGACAACCTCCGCATAGGTACCTTTACATCCACGTCGAGAATTTGCTTGAAGATTTTTGCGACAAGGTTTTCGTGTACGCCGATGACATCGTTGCTGTCAACAAAACTCATCTCGACGTCTATCTGCGTAAATTCCGCCTGTCTGTCGGCCCGCGGGTCTTCATCGCGGAAGCAGCGAACTATCTGGAAGTATTTGTCGATACCACTTACCATTAAGATTTGCTTAAACAACTGTGGCGACTGAGGCAGTGCGTAGAAGCAGCTTATAAGCAATCGGCTTGGTACGAGGAAATCCCTTGCTCCTTCCGGTGTGCTTTTTGCCAGCATCGGCGTTTCAATCTCCCAGAAGCCCAGCGCATCGAAATAATCCCGCGCAATTTTTGTTACGCGATGTCGAATTTGCAGTCTGTGCTGCATTTCTGGCCGACGAAGGTCGATGTAACGGTTTTTCAGCCGAAGCTCCTCACCTGTTTTTTCGGGGCTATCGACTTCAAAAGGCGGGGTTTTGGAAACATTTAGAATTTCCATCTGCTCGACAGCCACTTCGATTTGTCCTGTTGGCAGCTTGGGATTTTCCATGCCTTCGCTTCTCGGCTGGATAATTCCTTTGGCGGCTATTACCCATTCGCAGCGAACTGTTCTTGCCAGCTTGTGCGCGTCGGGATGCCTCTCAGGATTAAAGACGAGCTGGGTCAGGCCATATCTGTCGCGTAAATCAATGAAAACCAAATTACCATGGTCGCGATAGGATTGAGCCCAGCCGGCCAGGACAACTTTTTTCCCGGCATCATCCAACCGAAGCTGCCCACAATTATGCGTTCTTTTGAGCATCGCAAAATCTCTTTGTAATCTATATTCTGTGTCTGGATATATTACTTTAAGGTTACTTGTAAGCCTATATTATACGCGTCCTTATGATAGTCCATCGCAGTTATTTCGTCAATAATTGGTTTTTGACATTAGAGCTTCGGCGGAAATGTTAATTCCGCGGTTAAGATTTAAGCTGAGATTTAATGAAGCGGAGTTATAAGTATAGGTTAGGGTTGGATTTGTTGACTTCTCCGCTTTTAGCAAAAAATTTTAAAATTTTATTGATATAATACTTGACAGGAGATGATATAAAGCTTATCATTATAAATAGCGAGTTAGTGCTTAATTAAAATGTCTTAAAGAAGAATTTTTTAGGTTATGACTCTCGCTATATACGAACAATTTTAGACAACAGTAGTATAACTTCGTAGAGCTTTTTGAAATACTATAAAGGCAACAATTATTAAGCATTCAACAGGGCTGGGGATATCTCGCTTTTTCCTCTCCCTCCGCACCCAGCCCTGTTCTCCTTTTAACCCCCTGCTGAGCCGGGGTTTTATTTTGCCCTTCCTTAAGCCCTATCCTTAGCCTTATCGGTGTCGGCTCTGTCGGCGAAGCTGGAATTGATAACGGACAGATTAAGCCAGCTGGAAAATTTGGCTTGTTGTTGGAAGATTGTCCTGAATTTTGTAGGGGTTTGCTAATACTCGTTATTCAAAAATTTTATTAGCTCATCGGGGACATAGTCATTGGCAAATGCAAGAATGTCATTTATTTCGGGCTTCGTTAGGTCGTCCCTCATTTGCAGATTGTTAATATCAACGTTTACAATCAGGCCGAACCGAATATCTCCACCATATTCCACGGCTTCTTTGCCTGATTGTTTAGCGTGGGTCGGCCTCATTTGAAGATTAATATTTTTGTCCTGGGTTGGGGTCTGAAGATTGATAGTCAGATTTTTGAGCTTCTCTCTCCAGATATCGTTTTTCAGGCTGCTGGCGAGAATTTGGACGGAATTGATTTCGCCTGTGTCGAAAACCAGTTCGTTAATCACGCCAACACGCGGAATTTTTTTGTCGGCGAATGTGTTTTTTAGCTCATCAAGGGCTTTGCGCAATATTTTATCCTTTTCGGGAATATCTATATCCTGCACCTCGTTAATGAACATTCGCAGTGGAAAAGTGAAAACGGGTCCTCGTGCGGTCATGATAAATGTCGGCAGTTCGATCCGCTTGTTGTTGTCTAAAACGAAGGTTTTTTGCACTCTTAGCTGGCTTGGACCGGATACGATGGTCTCAAAGGCCTGTGGGAACTGCTCAATCAGCCAGTTGCAATAGTCCTGCAGCTTTGTTTTGTCGTCCCTGAGAGATATAGCCGGACGAACATCCACGCCGTATTTTATGACATGCTGCGAGATGTTCTCTTTACTAAACTCGTAATTCATAGCTTTGCCACCATAATTCTTGACCTCCTACAGTATATAAGAGATTTTGCTACAAGTCAAAGAAAACTAAAGACGGCACATAGAAAAGAAAAGTGAGCTAAAGCAAAAAATAATCCACAACTTTAGGCAATTCACGCTTTCGGTTTGCTTATGTCGGTATAAAATAGCTGGATAGTTATTGAAAAATCAGATGTTAGAGAAAGGAGGCTAATTATGGCCACATTTATATCTCTTGTAAATTTCACTGAACAGGGAGTGCGGAATTTCCATGCTACCGCGGACAGGGCGGCTCAATTCAAGGCCATGGCTGATGGTGTGGGGGTAAAAATGAAAGAGATCTATTGGACAATAGGAGCTCACGATGCGGTGATGATTTTGGAGGCCCCTGATGATAAGGCGGTCGCTGCGGCATTGCTTGGGCTTGCGTCGCTTGGAAACGTGAGGACACAGACCCTGCCGGCCTTTAGTTCATCAGAGGTAAAAGAGATTATTTCCAAGACGCCAAAAGCCAATTGATAATAAAACTTCGTTGTGCCTAAGAGTTGCTGCTTTGCAAAGGGAAATTAACGTTCAAAGACGGAAGTTTATTTGCGACGACGCAGGGAAAGTCCGCCAAGGCCGAGCAGCAAAACCGTGGCGGGTTCAGGGACAGAGGCGACACGAAAACCTACGAAAGATTGTTCGCTGTCTGGTGGGTGGGCAAATGAACGCCAATTCGCACCGATCCATTCTATGTCACCATAGTAGCCGTATGAGCCACCACGCACGCCTCGAGGGAAAGTTCCGAAAGGCAGAATTAAAGTTTCATTCCATTCCCAGACATTGCCCGTCATATCGAAGGTGCCATTCCGTTCTTCCGTGCCTGTTCCAACATGCCAGGGATCTTCATACAAACCGCCGGAATAATTCCAACCATTGTCAGCGTCGGGAAGCGTGTCCTCACCGTTAGAATAAAGGCTATAACCGCTACCGATATAATAAGCCGCTTTGTACCACTCATCTTCGGTCGGCAGAAAGTATGCAACTCCATAGGCCGAACCTGCCAGTTCATGATCCATAATATCTGTGAGTGAACCTCCGGAAAACTTGTAAACTCCATCCTCGGTATTTCCTGTAGTCAGATAGTTACAGAATCGAACTGCATCATACCAGGAAATATAAGCCACCGGCTGATTGCCGCTCCAATGCCCCGGATCACCAATTCCCGCGGCAATATTGATTGTTTGCCATTGGTAAGCAGTAATCTCATACTTGCCAATACGGTAATCGTAATCTACAGCACCGTAACCAGTAGTACCATCACTCATAATCCTTGTGTCGGGCGCGTTGCCCGCATTGCCGATGGTCACGAAATCAATGTCTATGCCGCGTATGAAGTCAGCTGAAGCAATATCCACTACTACCATCACACACACAATCACCGAAAAAAGTCTTTCTTTCATCGCCCATCTTCCTAAAGGATCATTCTTTGGTATTAAAATGTAACTTTTGCGTGGAAAGCTTGAAATGGGCTCCGCCGAGCTTCCTCACTCGCCATCCTTGAAGCTGAACTATTATGTACCAAATTATGAGACAAATGTCAAGGGAATAAATATCTTAAAATGAGCGTTTTTACTGTCATCCTGAGCGGCTTGTCTGCCGTAGCTTCAGCGAAGGCTGGAGCGAAGGATCTGGCCTGCAAAGGTAAATTTCCATTCGGTTCCCGGATTCTTCGCTTCACTTCGTTTCGCCCAGAATGACAAAGGGGTGCCCGCTCAAAATGACAAGTGGATGGCTGGGATTAGTATCTTCTTGAAGTGGTTTTGGCAGGTTGTGCGTGGTTTATAAAGAAATAGCGCAAAGCGTCGATGGGATGGTCGTAAATGCCGTCTTTTAGGGGTAATTCGCTGTTTTCGGCCCCGAAATCGGGGTAATGATAGCACTGCAAGGCCTCTATCAGGCGTGGACATCTGGGTGAGATAACAAGCGAGCTTCTGCCGTCGCCGCAGCGGATGGCCCTTCGGATAAGCTCGATGCCCTCCAAGATACCGCTTCGCCTGAAACGCGTCGCTATCCCCATAGCCCGCAGCTCACGAACAATGCTCGTACCGGTAACGTCATTCACACCGGCTCCGGCGGGGTCGCAAAAAGTAGCAGCGACCTTTTCTTCGCTGCAGGGCGTTCTTTTTTTCAACTCATCGGCGTGGACATCAACCGTTGCCCTTGTGCGGACATACTCATCTATAATGCGTACGACGCCTGCGCTATCGACCTGAATCCACAGACATACGAACGGGTTGACAAAGCCGAAATCGAGCGAGCGGTACAAAGGCAGGTTCGGGTCATAGTCGATGGATTTGACGTGCAGGGCGGGGTCGAACTCATTGAAGACGACATTTTCCAGCGAAGGTCTTTTGCATAGCATCTCCGCCTCGAAAGCGGCTCTGCTCGCACGACGCATCTGTGTAATGCAATCGTCAATCTTCAAATAGCCATCTGCCCGTTTTGCCTTGCCCTGACAATCGCTCCATAACGGACACTGCGAGCAGTTTCTGTCGGTGCATCTTTCAATCACCTCCCAGATGCACCATTTAAAGATGGGTGTATTAAACTTTTCTGCAGATGAGACAATCTTCTGCATCAGGCCACAAGGGCGGTGCATCGTGCTGATTGTCTCCATCGCAGCGGTGATATTGTCCGTGCTTTGTGTTGTGAACTTCGCAGCAGAAAAGACATTCTCATCGAAAAGCTCGACCTCATCGCAGCGGAGCTTCTGGATGTGCTGGCCGCGAACGCTGGTTGCCGACTGTGTCAGGACCTCGATGGATGAGCCGTTGATAAATCGGCATTTTGTTTTAAGCGCAGGGCCGTCGAGAAACTCATCGAAGCCATTATTTAGAAAGCTGGTCATATATTCATACATCCTGCCGGACTGCTCGCCTGAGCCGCCGAGGATTCTGACGAAACAGTTGTTCTTGAAGATGCAGTCCAACAGCGTTGCGACGGCTGCTAATTCGGTCTTGCCGCCTGCTCGGTTGGCCCAAACGACACAATCGGCATTACCCGTCGCTCGTTGCTCATGACTCTTAAAATCGACAATCGAAGATTGCAAATCGAAAATTCCCTTGTCCGATGTGAAGCTATGCCAGAGATAGTCCATAGGCGCGTTATGCTCCGGGCAGATTCTTTCGTCCGGGACGTCGATGCCCAAAAAGACCTTGACGTAATTTTTCAAATCCCGCCTTGTTATCGGCAGTGTGCGTCTTAGTTGGCGATAGATGTGTGCGGCTCTCTGTAGCCCTGTAGATTTCGGTTCATATAATGTTGAGATTGCCATAGTGATTACCCTCCTTAGGGATTAAATATTGGCATGGCTTTATGATCGGCCTTGACTATGAGAAAAATTTTTATTTTTTTCCGTCACGCGCCAAAAAATGGTTTATATTTTATATAGGGGTAGTCTCTGCAGGTTGTGCTGCGTGGGCCGGCCTGAAGAGATATCCTATAACATAGAGAGAGACGGGTCCAGGCGCATTGCCCAAAGAAAAAATAAAGCGTGGGCCTTCGTCTCTCTTTTTTTTAATCATATATAGTTTCCGCAATGCCGTGCAGCGATGACGTCTTTGTTTATTCAGTACCAGCCAGCCAGTTTTCGACGAAAATAGCAAGGTCTGCGAAGTTCACAATACCATCGCCAAAAGGCAGTGGTGATATGTCGACCGATGGTTCGTCCTGCAGCCAGTATTGACTTAGCTCGCAAAAATCCTTGAAGGTGACTTTGCCATCATCGTTAAGGTCGCCGGACTCAACCAGCAAGTACCACATAGTCTCATACGCCGGCAGTATTTCGACAACCGTCTGGTCATTTTCGACCGTCGTTGGTACGGTTGATTTAATCGTCCCGTCAGGCGCCAAAGCAAAGCAGCTCAGTCCTTTAAGCGGCAATCTTATTGTGGCGGACACCGTCTCGATTTGGACCGGAGCCCATCCCCAGTTTGACCCTACGGTTCTTCGGTCCTCGGAAAATACCATGCCGGTATTTTCGCATCGGCCACAGGCTGTTATGAGAATCTTTTGCCTTTGCGGCAGCGGCACTTTTATGCAGTCCGGATTTAAGGATGTTATGGTAATCGCAGCATAATTCGGCTCACTGACTTCTATCTTGTTGTCGCTTGCAGCGGCAAATTTTCCCCGATGGCCGACATAGACCCACGCCGAATTGCCCTTCGCAGAATATATGCCATTGCCATCGCTAATCTCCCAATCCAGCACGGTTCGATTCGGCTCATTCGGTGAATAGATGCTGCCGGTCTCATAAAGAGAATTGGCAATACGCTGGGCAAGAAAATCTTGTCGGCCAAAGCCCGAGTTTTCTGCGAGGACACCGAACATGTCCCTGTCATACTTAAGATGCAAGTCCGCTATAGGTACCAAATTGTCATTCGCATCCGTTAAAGCAGCGTAATAATATGTGTCTCCAACCGGCTCAATCCCGCTGTATCGAAATATAGTAGCCCCTGCCGGTACAAAGCCCCACTTAGCGGAATTGTGAAGAATATCAAAGAAACCATTAAAATAATTATCATTCCAGTCATCAGAGCTGTGTGTATAGGAATAAATCCACAAGCCGTCCCAGTCCTGAGCAGCAGCAAAGCTGGTAAGCATCGGTACGCATGAGGCCTGGGTATCCAGTGGAGCTGAATGATTGTATTCGGTGACCGTAAATGGTTTGCCGGGATAATTGGAGCCCTTGCCGAGCCGACAGCCCGCAAGGCCGAACAAGGTGGCTTCATTGATATAGTCGGCCATCGGCTTTTGCTCGATAAGCCAGTTGTCAGGGTCCCACGGCGTTCCGGGAAACCATGGATGCTGCCAATAGGCATGAGCGTCGATAAAATCCATATCGCTTTGGGCAAATAACCCTAACGGGCCGAAGACAATTGTGCCGGTAACGAGAGCATCACAACCAAGGTCGTCCTTTATGTAACTTCGCATATCGTCGAAATAGGCCTTTTCCATCTCAGCGAGAAATCGCAAACGGTCAATTTGCCGCTCTTTAGCTTCGCGGTCGACAAACAGACGCACAGTACCTGTCTCGATAAACTCGTCTTCCATAAGCCCTATTTGCCCACCGGTGTACAATTGCGGATTGGCCAGGTAAAATGTCGTCGTATCTCCGCCGCCGAAGCTGAAAGTAACTCGGCCGTTTGAATCATCGGCGTTGGCAACGAATCCGTAACTGTAATTTTGCCAGGTGGTGTCTAACTCAACCGTGGCGTATAAACCGAGATTGCTCCATGGGTCGTGATGCTGCATAACATTGCACCAAATCGTACGCGGCAGCTCGGCAACAGCATCGAAGCTAAGCGTGTAATATTGGCCTTCTACAATTTGAAGATTGCTTTGCGTGATTTGCAGATGCCAGTTGTCCGGGTCCGTTACATCTATGATAAATTTAGCGCATGGTTGTGATAAGTAATTACTGTCGTATACAAATAACGCATTGCAATCGGCGTGCTCTTCCAGATACCATTTGTCATCAGGATGAACACTCGGGTCCTTGAAGTGGTCCACGAAACTCGTTAGAACATTCTCGCCCGGCGGCTCGATGTTACTGTTCCAGTAATTTCTCAAATTATTTGTATCGCCGTATTCATCGCCCAGCCAGTCGTTATACATTTGCTGTAGTATGTCCGCATAGTAGCTTGGCAGGTTTCGCAGGGTATCCATCGAGCCCCACATAAAGAAGCTGTCCTCGTTGGTTATCTCAACAAAGGCGATAGCCGGGTCATCGGCGTAGCGAACGCCGCGATATGGATTTACATGTTCGAGCATCTCTTGGGCGAAGTCCTTTTGGGCCTGTACTAAAGCCGGCGTGAAAATACCCACAATTTTATCGTAGCCGATATCAGGTTCAGGTAAACCCAAGTATTGGCTGTGCTCCCGGCCGACGTGAAGATTCAGGTTGATGTAAATTCCTTCACTGGCTAATTCGTTGATATAGTAATCCAATCGGTCCATCGCCTCAGGATATATCGTTTGTCCGTTTGAAGGATGCCAAAGTCCGCTGGGATAATTTGCTGTATCCATGTGATGGCAGCGAACAGAGTTTATACCTGCCGCCGCCAGTCGTTCCGCTGAAACGGCTGCATCGGTATGACTTGGGAAATTGCCGGCGAAAGAGAAGTTTACTCCCAATATTTTTATTCTCTGGCCGTCCCGGTAAAAATGGTCTGCAACTGCCGTGATTCTGTTACTATCGAGGCCAATCGGCTCATTTTCCACCGCTATAAGCGAATTTGCGTCCTGCTGAGCCGGTATCACGAAGGGAGCCCAGCTGCTGCTCCTGGTAACGGAAGGCGCGACAGCGAATACCGCCAAAAACATGAAAACCCCCAACCGAATATTTGTTTTCGTACGCATTTTACTTTTATGTGCTTGAAGGTGAAAAACTAATTTTTCCTGATGAACAGTTAAATGATAAGAGCTTTCAAGCCTCCATTTATAACTTATTATTATGATACCTGATTCACCCTAAAATTGCAAGAATTTTCATGAAACACCCTCATCCGCAGAGTAATAACACTACCTGGCGAAAGGTTTGTTTTCTGAAGTTTTATTAAACATAAGTTTAATAAGGACATTGGATTCTGCCTATTTTGACTGATTTTCATCATTCGCCTCCTGTGCCAGGACTTCGAGGACTTTGCTTGATGTGGCCAGCGCCAGCAGCCGGCCTATTACCTGTCCTGCCTGAGCAATTGACTAGCATCCAGTTGAAAACGTCGACAAAGCGCTTTTAGATATGTTTTTCGCACCTCTTTGTGTTGGTTTGAAGGTAAAGGGAAAGACTGTTTATTACTATCTTTATCAGGTCCGACAAAGCTTCCATGGCCTCCTTTGCCCTTACGAGGCTCCCAATAAATCCGATATTTCTTGAGTTGCCTTTTAAGTAAAGAAAACCGAATCGTTTTAGGTATGATTACACTGTTGCCAGACATTCATCTGGGATCTCTTTCGTTCCAACGATATTATCAAACACATCCGAAGATACAGTATAGCCGAGACGTTGGTTAGCTCTTTCGACAATACGTTCTAAAAGCTCGGCTGCTATTCTACGATTTGCTCTTCTGGCTAGTTGGTATTTTTGCCAAATCTGAGCGGGTGCAAAAAACAAAAATTGAGCCCTTGTTTCTTGACAAGATTCTATTTGTGTCTCAATTACTTCCAGAAGCGAAGATATGGCATCTTCAACATTTGCACCCTCACCAACGAGGTCCAATTCGAGACAATGAGCGATGAAACGCCCCTTTTCATCCGGAGAAGGATACACACAAGTTCTAAATGACATAGATTTGCTTATTCGTTGTCTCATTTTCTTTAATAATCTCGTATAAGTGATATATAAATAGCTAAAGAGCTTTTTGCATATAACAACATTATTTTCCTGCGTTCAAGCCCAACTATCCGTAGGAGACGATTTTAGTTTGAAAAAAGCTTTTTTCAAAACCAAATCTAACAAAATTATACACGATGCTTATCAGCCTGTCAAGTAAATTGCTTTAAGTTTTTCCTTTATAATGACTTAAGAGCAAGTCCTTTAGAATACTTTTGACGTTTTCCCATAGTTTTTGGTTCTCTGATTGTAAATGTCATTGGTGTAGCAAGTTATCACGAATCCATATCTTATTTGTTATCAAGGGTTTATAGCTTATTAAACTTTGGTTTAATTTGCGGATTCTCATTAAAGATTTCGGGCAAAAAGTTTAATAATATCGCTGGAGTCGAACTCTCAACCGGAGCAGGAGGGATTCTAACCGCCGTTCTGCGGAAGCGGAAAACGGTTTTGAAAACCGTTGAATTAAGCCGCTCGGCCAACCTGTTCTGCTGATTTTCTGATACTCTGTTCATCCGTCATCTGCTTTCTGTCATCTGTCCTCTGTCTTCTGTTGTTGTGCCAGGACTTCAAGGATTTTGCTGGCGGTTTCGGGCGATAGTGAAGAAGTAGGGGTCATATTTTCAGGGTCTGTGGTCTTGTGTCCTGGGTCTGAAGTCTTGCCCTGCATAGAGATAATATCGAGGCAGGCCTTGCGGGCGGTCTCCTGATTCTCCGATTCGGTGAGCTGGACAAGCTTAGCAGCGGCCAATGTTGCGTACCTCGCAATCAAAGCGGCGCTCTGCCGATAGGAAGCGGCGATGCGCCGGTCGAACTGCTCGGCAAAACAATCATCAGTCAGCCATTTGTAATATTGGTTTCTGCTGACGTTGTATTTGTCCAGCACGGCCTGCTCATCCAATTCGCCGAGAAATATCTCATCGAGCACCGCAAGCTGTTTCTTTTTGAGCTTCTTTATTTTGGCCATTAATGATTACTCCTTAAATCCCAAAAGAGCCTTGATTTATTTCTGTTTATCGTCAAGGTAATACTGGAATATTGCAGACAGAGCTGATGCCCTTCTTGCTGCTCTTGTTGCGGATTTACCACAGTGACTTTCATCATTTTGCATAGCGACGCTAAATGCGGCTTCCACAACCTGCTGCTGCTCATCGCTTACGAAAAATACCAAAGGATTTAAGAAGCTCGATTCTCGATGCTCGATACTTGATACTCGTGAAAGATGCAGATTAGTTAGTTTTTCGAGCTGGGCTTTGGTCTGCGGCAGCAGTTTCGCAAGCTCCGAGGACTGCATCTTTTCGCTGAGCCGTTTTAGAAGCGCAAGCTTCTTGTCGAGCACATCCTGTCCGCAGAGACGGTTAAGCGTTGCAAGCAGTATGTCGGCCTGTCCATCGTCGATATCCCAAACGACACAATCAGCTTCTTTTTTGCCGAGCTGTTTTAAGGCAAGGGCGCGATGGTGACCGTTGATGATTTGAAAACAATCCTGCTCTTTGCAGGTTCGGACAATCAAGGGTTCATATCGGCCGGTCCGCTTGATGTTGCGAACGAGTTTTGCAAATGTCGCCCTGCTCATCTTGTTGGGATTATCCGGATGAGGCACGAGTTTATCCAACGGGATTGACTGAATCTGATTTG
>Ga0315548_1001907_pt1 | contig 16764 bp, 12 predicted proteins | sample SalMarSW160110MG_2_FD_202540 | JGI IMG/M metagenome (GOLD analysis project Ga0315548, IMG submission 202540) | Salt marsh sediment microbial communities from the Plum Island Ecosystem LTER, Massachusetts, United States - Salt Marsh Sediment SW1601-110 ...
AACGGGCTTAGTGTATAACCTACACTTTCCCAACAAAGCCACAACCACCTTCTGGAACTTAGTCAAGCTATCAGAAGGATATCTCCACCCCCTGAAGAATCAAGACTTTTTCTCATTATAAACGTGAATAATTTAGTCATTAGTTACTGGTCACTAGTCATTAGTCGAAAAAATAAAACAACTTAAAAAATCAGTGTTAATCCGTGTAAATCTGTGGCAATTATTATTCGGTTCTGCTAAATTTAACCTGATTTCTTCCTTCTTTTTTCGCTCTATAAAGCGCCTTGTCAGCCATTTTAAAAACACTATCCAAAGGTTGAGTTTTGCCATAGCGATGCGAAATTCCAACAGAAACGGTAATTTTTATTCTTTTTTTACCTACTTTGATAGAAGTCTTTTTCACTTTTCTTCTGATTAACTCCATCATCATCTTTACCTTCGTTGTGCTCTGATTGGGGAAAAATACTACAAACTCTTCTCCTCCGTATCGGCAAACGATACCGTCCGGGACCACTTCATTTGAGACTATTCTAGCCAACTGAATCAACACTTCGTCTCCGGCTCTGTGACCGTATTTATCGTTAATTTTCTTAAACTTATCTATATCTACTATAGCTATTCCAAAAGGTGGACTTGTTTCAACTTTTGTTTGTTCATTCAGGATTCGTTCACAGTAGCCGCGGTTATATACCCTAAGCATAGGATCATAGGAAGCCCGATGCTCCACTCTTGCCATCCAGTGCACAAAAACTCCTATTACAAGGAAAAAAGAAGCTACAGCAAACATGTAAGAATCAAAAAGTAAGATTTCTGCTCTAAAATTGCCAAAATACCATCCACCGCCAAAAAAAATAGCCACCCCCCCCAAAACCCCTCCCAGGAAAAACTGACTTTTTAACACAAATATGGAAACAATTAGAGTTGCAAATACCAATATGCCGGGAATAATATTCAACCATATATGAAAATCATTTCGACGAAAAGCCTCGAGAGAAATCATTTCAAAAGGTGTTTTCCAAAAAATAAAGAGAAGAATCGCTTCTATGATTAACGCAGAAATAGTAATTCTTTTAGTCCATCTATACTTTAAAAACGTAGGCAACAATGTACTGGTAAAGATTCCCGCAATCATCAGAAGGTAAATACCTGGGATAAAATTATTTGAAGCCGGCAGAGAAAAAATCCCGGCATTACTAAAGAGACAAAAAGCCAATACAGATAAACCAGTCAGGTGACCCGCAAGAAAAACTTTTAAATTGTGTATTCTTGGATAAGAAAAGTATCCCACAGAGAGAGCTCCGAGGCCGGTAAAAATACCTATATAAGAAAACAACCTGGTGAATAATATGGGACTGAACCTCCCGGGGACAAATCCGGAAAACCAGTATCCGCACAAGAGCAATACCAAACCGATTACAAATACAAAAATCCCCCATTTACCTTCATTTATACAATCCCCCATAGAAGGCTTATCGAATTGACCTTTATCTCTTTCCTTACGCATGAATTTAAGTTCCTTCAATAGAAATCATAGAGATAATTGAGGAAATAGTCAAGGGAAAAATTCAAAACCCCATCCCACAACCCAAAAATGATTCTCACACAGAGGCACGGAGAGCACAGAGGATTTATTCTTTTAATTCAAAATTCAAAATTTATAATTCATAATTATTAAAACCCAATTATTTGTCTCTTATTTTCACCGCCGTTCCATAAGCAAGAAGTTCTGCTGCACCCTGCATAACTGAGGAAGTCGTAAAACGAATTCCGATTATTGCGTCAGCTCCAAGGCTTCTTGCTTCTTCTATCATTCGATCGATTGCCTGTTCTCTTGATTCCGCAAGCATTTTTGTGTAATCTGTAATTTCCCCTCCAACTAGATTTTTAAGCCCTGCCATAATATCTTTTCCTACGTGTCTTGCTCGTATTGTATTTCCTCTAACTAGACCCAGAACTTCCACGATTTCTTTTCCGGCAATTTCATTAATAGTGGCTAATATCATCTCTTAACCTCCTTGGAATATTTATCTGTTTTATATAGAGTTATTCTTTCTCTTAAGACCGAGACAAAAAGGATAGCAATACCCAATATTAACGCAATAAGACCGACTTTTGCGTAGAGCGCAATCTGTGGATCCTGAATTAATTCTTTTATAAACTGGAACCCGAAGAAAGTTAAGGTGAGGATTGCCCCGATAGAAAGAATAATCCATCCTATTCCTCTCTCTAATTTATTGTAAAGAGAACTCCAATATTCTTCCCAGTCCTTCTCGGGATCTACAGGCTTAAGCATATCTATAGCCTCCTTTAATTTATCCATTTCTTTTAGTTCTTTCGCAATATTTTTATCCTTTAAAGCCAACCTTTCAAGCTCCCTTCTTTCCTCTTCGGATAAATCTTTATCAAAATATTTATTTTTAAGTTGTTCTTCTCTATTCATCTTTCATATACTCCCTGAGTAAAGCTTTCCTGGCATAATACAGTCTTGACATTATCGTTCCCTCGGGTAAATCTAAAGCTTCGGATATTTCCTTATAGCTCAATTCGGCATAATGACGCAGATAGATAATTTCCCTTTTTTCTTCATCCAATTTTAAGAGAGCTTCCTGTAATTTTTTCGTTTCTTCTCTTTTTTCCAGGTTTTCTGCCGGAGAATCGATTCTCTTTATCGGCAAATAGTTTTTTTTCTCCTCTTCTCTTTTTTCTTTCTTAAATCGGCTTAAAGCTTCATTTCGGATTATTGCATAGAGCCAGGGAAAGAAAGGTTTTTTTGTGTCGAATTTTTTTATTCCTTTCCAGGCATTTATAAATCCCTCTTGAGAAATATCCCACGCATCGCTCGGATTTTTTGTATAATAAAGAGCCACGTTATAAGCTTTTTTCATATATTTTTTGACCAGCTTCTCGTAAGCTTCCATATCACCTTTCTTAGCTTTTTCTATCAAAACCGAATCATCCATAAGTATTAATCCTTAATCCTGTTTTTATTCGAAAATTTCTTAAATTATAATAAAATATGAAAATTTCACAAGATATTGTATTTCAACCTTATCAACCACTAAGTAACAACCTAAAACCAAACACCCTTTGGACTTTCGTTTTTCTTGTAATTAAAATATGAAAAATTAAAAAGCAAAATGAATGAAAACACACAGAGCCCACCCCTCTCAACCCAAATTTTTTTAACCACGGAGAGCACAGAGTTTTTATTTGTTTTTTCTCTGTGTACTCAGTGTTTTTTTTCTTTTTTAATACACAATTATTCCTCTGTGTCCTCTGTGGTCATTGTTTTTTGAATTTTGGCGGCTTTCCCGCTATAGTATCTCTGTGGTAAAAAAGAGGGGGTAGGGGGTCCTATCTCGCTCTTGACTTTTCTAAATGAAAAGTTAGTTTCTTTATTAAAATATTTGTTTTTTAATATACCAAAGATAGGAGGAGTATTAAATGATTAGTAAAGATTTGTTAGATATACTTGTTTGTCCAAAATGCAAGGGTTCTTTAAAATTGGATAAAGAGAACGAGAGGCTAATTTGCAACGAGTGCAAACTTGCCTATCCTATTAAAGACGATATACCGGTAATGTTGATAGAAGAGGCCGAAAAGCTATGATTATATTTTGCTTGTTTTCTTTAGTTACTACACTTTCCGATACCCCTGATTCTCTGGTTATTGAGTATTCCGCGGAATATGTAAAAAATAAAGTTGGCGATAAAGTCCAGTATGATTTAAAAGAGGACGCAGCCTTTCCCGAAGAAATAGGTTTACCCGCATTACCCTGGATTAAAAGAAAAATATTAACACCGGTAGAAGGGAGAATTGAATTGAAATATAAAGTCCTGCGTACTCGCATTGAAAAAGAAACGCCAACTATTGTTCAGTATTACGGAGAAAGCGAGATAAGAAAAGTTCCTGAAAGCTACACCCCACCTGCTGTCAAAATAATTGAAAATAGCCCTTCTCCGAATGGCAGCGCCACAATAATTATAAATCCTTTTTCTTTTGACGGAAAGAAAGTGCAAATCAGGAGCGACATCCGGATTAAGATATATTTTATAGGCGGCAAATGGATAAGTCCAATAGGATACCAGCAAAGGAATCCTAATCTTTTCCTGAATCAAATCAGAGGCGAAAAAATAAGAATCCCATCAATTCACAAATTGCGTCAGGGAGCGTTTTTATATGCCAAGATAAAAACCACAAAAGAAGGTTTATATGAAATTACCCCGGCAGATTTACAAAGAGTCGGAATAAATGCCTCATCGATCGACCCCGAAGAAATAGAAATTCTTGGCGGATATGATAAAATAATGAACTGGAGAATGGATAGTTTATTAGCCATGGATACACTTCCTGGTATATTACCGGCGGTATATGAAGGTAACGGAAACGGAACTTTCGAAGAAGGAGAGAGAATTCTTTTTTACGCGCATTCTCTTTCCGGCTGGGGAAGAAATAATTTTAATAATAATAACTTTTTTTATTATCATCCTTATACTGACACCAATGTTTACTGGCTGCGCTTCAGTGGCGAAAACCCTCATACGATGGAAGAAATCTCACGGTCCGGTGGTGAGAACGTTACTCATTTTATCGATACAATACATCTTGAAGAAGATGTTTATACCCCTTTAAAATGCGGACTTGCCTGGGGATGGGAACAACTGAATACTGGTAAAGACACTCTACATCCAGACTCCGACGACAATTTAGCACTCTCTTTTACTGCTCCTAACATTTATAACAATCAAGCTATAATCCGGGTAGGCTTTTATCCTAAGACCGCCGGCACTTATGATATAAGGATTTCTTTAAACGGAGAAAGCATTTCGAAATCGGTTGTTTCTCAAGGCATTGAAACTAGAGACAGAACGGTTTTTACAGATACAATAAACTCTCTCCATTCAGGTCTAAACAATTTAGTCATCACTCTGGAAACTCCTGAGGAATCAATAATTATGGACTATATAGAGGTGATCTACGAAAGAGAATTAGCAGCTAATGGGAATGAATTATCCATAACCCAGGAAGAATCTTTAATAAGAAATTATATGGTAGAAGGGTTCACGAACAATCCTTATGTTATAAACATAAGTGATTCACGAAATCCTTCTTTAATATCTCATTCTTTTAGTAATGGTAATACAAATTTCTCCACCGATTCCAGGAAAATATTATTGCAGTCTTTTTCGTATTCCATCGAGGGTATATCTTTAGACGATCCGACGGACTTATTTCAAGGAGGAGCCGATTGGATCGCGATAACCCCGAATCAGTTTGTGGCTCAGGCTGCAAGACTAAAAAACTGGAGAGAGAATCACCTCAGGGGTTTTTCGTCACCTCAAGCTCGAGTTGTAGATATAAACGATATTTACAATAATTTTTCCTATGGGGTAAAAGACCCTTCCGCAATAAAGAGATTTTTATACTGGACACAGGAAAACTGGAATCCGCCTGTTAGTTATGCCTTATTGTTCGGTAATGGAAGTTATGACGAGAAAAACTTGACAAGAACGGGAAAAACTTCATTTATACCCATACACACTGAGGGCACTGCTATTTATCAACCTCCTAGCTCCCCATATCTCCAATCAAATTCCTGCGTGGACAACTGGTTTGTAGACTTCAATGAAGACCCAAGCGTAGATCCTGATATACCTATTGGAAGAGTAACCGTTTCCAATATCTCTGAGGCTAAAGTATGGGCAGATAAACTGATTGATTATGAGAATAGTGCAGGTGACTGGCGAATGAAAGTTATACTCCTGGCTGATGACGCTATTAAGACTAACCCTAATCGCAGTCCCAATACTGAAAAGGTACACACTACTCTTATGGAAACACTTTCTAACTCTTTACCCGATTGGACTTACAGAGACAAAATTTATCTGATGGAGTACACTATGTCTTCAAGCGGAACAAAACCCACTGCTCAAGAAGCCCATAACAAATCGATGTCTGATGGAGCTATTGCGGGATTTTATCTGGGACACGGTAATCTAAGGCAGTTAGCCGACGAAAAGGCGCTCGAGATCCAGGACATTAATCTTTTTTCAAACTGGAGAAAAACACCCTTCTATTACTATGGCTCCTGTGAGGTCGGCTACTTTGAAAGACCGGATGAAAATTGTATCGCAGGATATGCAACTATTTATAAAGATGGAGGAAATATTGTTTCAATCGCTGCGGGAAGATCCACAGAATATACTGATAATGGAAATCTGGGTATAAGAATTGCGACACATCTTTTTAACAATTCTGTACCCACAGCGGGTGACGTCTTTCTTTTAGCAATATCCGCAGGAGGACATAAAAGCTATACCCTTTTTGGAGATCCCGCCACATCTATACTGATCGATTCCGTATCGCTCGATGTTGAAATCCCGGATACCGCCATAGGTGGAAGACAGTTGGAAATAAAAGGTAGTGTAAGCAACTCGGCTGAAAAGATTTTCTGTTATTTTACTGAAGCAAGCTATGATACCGTTTTGAACGCAACGGAAGATCCAGAGAATATTATTCCTGTTCCAATAAAAAAAGAGGGGAAAACTATATTCAGAGGCAGTGCGCACATAGCCAACGATTCGTTCAATGTAAAGGTAAATATCCCTTACAATATAGAATCAGACTCAGGCAAAATTTCACTTTATTCTCGAGGTGAGAAAGAAGCATACTTTACCTCTTATATATATTTTATCGAGGGTTCGCTCCCGGAAGATACACTACCACCCTCTCTTGAGTTCAAATTACAGGATAGACTTTTAAAACGGGGAGATCTGATACCTCCTTCAGGAAAGATAACCCTTATAGTTAGAGATAGCAGCGGCCTGGATTTAAGAACTAAAACCAATCTACAGGTTATAATTAACAATAGAGAACCGCTTTTTATGACTGATGGATTTTCCTATGTAACCGGAAGCTCAACTACAGGGGAAGTTACTTTTTCTTATGAATCCTCGACTCTCTCCGATTCTATTAATTTCGAAGTTTATGCCAAAGACAATGCGGGAAACATAGCTGTTGATGCTGTTTCTTTTAAAATAGGAGAAGAAGAATTACTCTGGAATATTAGAAACTACCCAAATCCAATGAAAGATAAAACAGTTATAGTTTATCATCTTTCCGAAGAAGTACCGGTAGAGATAAGAATATTTACAATAGCAGGAAGATTGGTTAAAGAGCTTTCTCCGGGAGCTTCCAGATACGGGGCAAATTACGTAGAATGGGACGGCAGAGATAAAAAAGGCAGAAAGGTTTCTAACGGTATTTATTATTATGCCATAAAAGCAGGAAACGCTGAACCACATTATGGTAAAATAGCGGTGATAAGATGAAAATAGTCGGTGTTATCGGAGGTTCAAAAGTTTCGAAAGACATTTATGAATTAGCTTTTAAGATGGGAGAACTGATAGGAGAAAGAAATTATGTTCTTATAACTGGAGGACTGGGGGGCGTTATGGAAGCAGCCTCGAAAGGAGCAAAGAAAAAAGAAGGACTGGTTATTGGAATCTTACCCGGAAACGCAAGAGCCACCGCTAACCAATGGGTCGACATTCCTATAGTTACCGGAATGAGCCATGCCAGAAATGTAATTATAACACAAAGTGCAGATATTTTGATAGCAATCGATGGCTCTGTGGGAACACAAAGCGAAATCGCTTTCGGGCACATATATAAGAAAAAAATAATAGGGATCAAATGTACTATACCTCTTCCTATTGAAAAAGTTAATTCTCCCGAAGAAGCGATTGAAAAAGTGGACGAATTTTTCAGCACTGACAGAAAACACGGTTCTAATCACTCTTTTTCTAAATAGTTGACAAAAAAGGGATTGTATATAATTTATACTATGATGAATCACTTATATAAAAACCCGATATACATACTGATTACAATAATTCTTCTGGCAATGCCATTTTTATTAACTGGTTCGATCAGTTATGAAGTTAAATATGATAAATCCTATATATCTTTTGATAAGATAAAAAATAAAGATCTTATTAGAATCAATGGACTTGGAGTAACAGGAGAAACCGGAAATCCGATTTTACCTTCCGAATGCATTAATCTTCTCCTCCCCGAAGGAATGGAAGCCGAATCTCTTGCAGTTGAAGCCGGCCAACCTTACACTCTACCGGGTAAATATAATATCATGCCTTGCCCCCCCCCATCCGTTGATTTTTTAAAAGATACAGCAAATACTTCAATATACAACTCACCCATGCCTTATCCAGGGAAAAGAGCAAGTATATTAGGAAGCGGATTTTATAAGAGCAATAACATTGTTCAAATTGCGACATATCCGGTAGACTATTTCCCTCGTGAAGGCAAAGTTGTTTTTTACGACAACATGAAAATTACCCTTTACACCAAATTTACAGGAAAAAAGGTGTTAAGCCAGCGTAGTTGTATGCCCCTTTCCGAATATACTGAAAAAAAAACATTAAAAAGTATTGTGGTTAATGATTCCGATATTCCCTTATCCTCACATTACAAAAATTTAAACGGCGCGGATAACCCAGAGTATCTAATTATAACAAATGAATCGATGAGAAGCGGTTTTATTCCATTCGCCAATTATTTAAAAAAGAAAGGGGTTATAGCCGAAATAGCCGTTATAGAAGATATTATAGATGCCGGCTATTATGATCAGGTTTCTTCGCTTTATGACGACGCCGCTGCAGTTAGGGGTTTTTTAACGGAAAAATATATTGAGGGTACTCAGTGGGTTCTTTTAGGCGGAGATGAGGATGTGGTTCCCGTAAGATACGGAAACTGCACAAGGAATGATACTTTCGTTGATTATAGGGCACCGTCGGATCTCTACTATTCCGATTTGAACGGAAATTGGAATGTAGACGGGGACGAACTTTATGGTGAACCCGTAGATGACAACATAGATATTTTTCCCGAATTATTCGTAGGACGTATACCCTGTAAAAACCTCGAAGAGCTAAACAATTGGATTGAAAAATTAATTAGTTATGAGACGGTCCCTGGAGAAGAAAACGCAAGCTATCTAACTAAATTCCTATGGACGGGATCGGATAACCTAAGACCAGGCCCCAGGCAAACTATAAAAAATGCTAAAATACCCAACTATATCTCACATGATACGACAATGCTTGAACAACCTGATGGAATTCTCCCAAGGGGTAGCGATGTTATCAATAAAATGAGTGAAAAATTCGGATTTTTTAACCTTTTTGGACACGGTTATCCAGATCTTATAACGGTTTCTTGCCCCGGAGACAATCATCCGGACCCCAACAGGGATTTTCTCGTAAGTGTAGATTCTGCTGAAATTGGGAGGAGCTGTCATAAAGAATATGGGAATGGATTGGACTCGCTAAAAAATAAAGATTCTTACTCTATCTTGAGTATATCTTCTTGCTTCCAGGCGGCTTTTGATTATGATAAATTTCCAGATCGCTTTATAAAATGTGGACCTTCTCTCGGAGAAGCTTTTCTTCTTCTGCCAGAAAGAGGAGGACCGGCTTTTCTGGGCTATACACGATATGGAGGTAGTTATATTGAATTAGCGGAAGTGCAGATCGCAATTTTCGATAAAATATTTAACGATTCAATTACAAATATTGGCGCTGCGGAAGCGCTGGCTAAAACCGAATATCTTTTTTATGATACCCGGATAAACCATACTTTATTAGGTTGTCCATTAATGCGAATCTGGACCAACATTCCAAAAACAATGGAAATCTCCAATTATCCCCGTTCTGTACCTACCAAACCCATAACAATAACTATAAATGTTATAAAAAAAGAATCTCAAATCCCACTGGAAAACGCTTATGTATGTTTATGGAAAGGAGCAGAAATTTACCAAACAGGATTCACCGATAATAACGGAAGAATAGATTTTCAAATAACTCCTCAAACCGAGGGATCGATTTTATTAACAATTACGAAAGAGAACTTTATCCCGTATAGTGATACGATAAAAGTAACCGAAGAATCTGGAATCAACGATAAAACTATTTCTGATGTTAGTTTCTGCAAAACAACAGGGTCTGTCTTCAACAGTGAGGTCTCATTTGATATATACATACCGGAAAAAGGAACCACGCTTTTAGATATTTACGATCTCAACGGAAGAAAAACAACGACAATTGTCGACGAAGAACTTAACAAAGGGATTCATTCGATAAAATGGAAAGGACTCAACACTTATGGAAATGCTATTCCGGAAGGGATCTATTTCTTCCGATTTCAGTATAAAGATCAAGTTTCAAGAGGGAAATTTCTTTTTTATAAAATAAAATAGCTGCAAAGTTTAGGGGTCGAGGTTTCAAGGTTTCCAGGGTTCAAGTAAAAAAACAAAATTAAAATCTTTGTGCTCTTTGTGTAATAATTTAGTCTCTAGTCGTTTGTCGCTAGTCACTGGTCAAAAAACAAAAACTATAGTTCCTACGTGTGAATTAGTGTTGACATTGGACTTTGGACTATGGACATTAGACTAAACATTTTTCTCTGTGGTCCCCGTGGCTCTGCGTAAGAATAATTTGGTGGGTTGGGTGGGTTCCCTTGACAACAAAAGAAGTTTTTCTATATTTATTCGGAAATACAAATCAAAGGAGATTTACATGAAATTGGCTCTAATCGGTTTAGGAACTGTAAATAGAGGGTTGTTAGAATTACTTCTTGAAAAAAAGAATTCCCTTTTAAAGGAATACCACTTCAACCCTTTAATCACTGCTATTTCCGATCCTGTTGTCGGTTCGGTTTTTTACGAAAAAGGAATTAACATAGAAGAAATATTATTTCTATTACAGAAAGAAAATAATATTAGAAATTATTCAGGTGGGATAAAAGGTTGGGATTCAGATAAAACCATAAAAGAATCGAATGCAGACACAATTGTAGAGGCAACGCCCACTGACCTTGAAACCGGAGAACCCGGCTTATCTCTAATTCGAACTGCTCTAAACAATAAGAAAAATATAGCAACGACAAATAAAGGGCCAATAGTTCTTGCTTACAGAGAACTGAGCGCGCTTGCCAATAAAAACGACGTAATCTTTCGTTTTGAAGGAACTGTTCTTTCCGGAACTCCCGTGATAAGCCTTATTGAATCTACCTTAAAGGGTATTGAAATAAAAGAAGTCAGGGGGATAATGAACGGAACTGCTAATTACATACTAACAAAGATGGAAATTGGTCTTTCCTATGAAGAAGCCTTAAAAAAAGCAAAGAAGAAAGGTATTGCCGAAAAACAGCCTGAAGCCGATATAAAAGGATGGGATTCCGCCGCAAAAATAGTTATCGTTGCAAATGTCCTTATGGGAGGCGATTTAAAATTTAAAGACGTATCAATAAAAGGAATTGATACGGTTAGAGAAAAGGATATAATAAAGGCTTTACAGGAGAGAAAACACTGGAAGCTTATAGCCAAGGCAAAGAAAACTGAAGGTAGTATAATTGCCTCCGTTTCTCCGGAAATTTTAAGTGATCAGGATCCTCTTTCTAAAATAACGGGTTCCATAAATGCAATAAATTTTACTACGGACATCCTGGGCAACGTAATGATTTCGGGCCCCGGGGCAGGTAAGAGAGAAACCGGTTATGCTCTTCTTTCTGACCTGCTTTATATAAACAAACGGAGGAGAAAATAATGGAAAAAACAAGAGAAAGGTGGAGTTCGAGGTCTTCTTTCCTTTTTGCCGTCATTGGTTCAGCAATAGGTCTTGGTAACGTATGGAGATTTCCGTACATTACTTATGAAAACGGAGGAGGAGCATTCTTAATACCTTACGTTATCGCGTTAATAACAGCGGGAATTCCTCTCATGATACTCGAATATTACGTTGGCCACTTTACACAGAGTGCACCCCCGACCGCTTTTAAAAAGATATGGCATAGAGCCGAATGGGCGGGCTGGTTTGCCATATTGCTAATATTCATTCTTTCAACTTATTATTGTACTATTATGGGATGGAGTGTTAATTATCTTTTTCACTCTTTTAGCCTGGGATGGGGTAGTACAGCTGAATCCGTAAGTTCATTTTTTAACAACAATATACTGCAGCTATCCGAGTCTCCTTCGCACTTAGGCGGTGTTAGACTTCCAATAGTAGGCGGTCTTGCTCTTGTTTGGTTATTTATTTATTTGAGTCTTTTTAAGGGAGTGGAAACACTCGGAAAAATAGTTTACTTTACTGTTATAATCCCCTGGTTGATAATTGTGGTAATGGTCGTAAGGGGGCTTACTCTTCCCGGAGCAATGGAAGGTATTAAGTTTTATCTAACTCCCGATTTTTCGGTTTTGCTTAACCCTAAAGTATGGCTTGCTGCGTACGGTCAGATTTTTTTTACTTTATCTCTTGCAATGGGCACTTTGATTGTTTACGCAAGTTATTTGCACGAAGAATCAGATATTACTGTCAACGCCTTCCTGACAAGCATAGCCAACTGTTTAACTTCTTTTATTGCCGGATTTGCAGTTTTCTCCACACTCGGATATCTTGCTCAGACACTTGGTGTTTCAGTTAAGGATGTTACAACTTCCGGTATTGGACTTGCCTTTGTAACTTACCCTATGGCGATTAGTTTGCTTCCTGTGGCGGCACGTTTTTTTGCCGCTCTTTTCTTTTTACTTCTTCTCACCCTCGGGATTGACTCGGCATTTTCGATGACCGAACCTGTAGTAGAAAGCATCGTGGATAAATGGGGTGTAAGAAAGAAATTTGTACTACCTGTTATCTGCATAATGGGATTTCTTGTAGGATTGCCTTTTACTACCAGAGCAGGGCTTTACTGGATTGATATAGCAGACCATTTTATTACAAACTACGGTATCACTGTAGTTGGTTTGCTTGAATGTATAGTTATAGGTTATGTCCTCGGAGCAAAGAAAGCAAGAAGTTATATTAATAAAGTTTCTGAAATGAAAATAGGCATTTGGTGGGATATATTTATAAAATTCCTCACCCCCGCTTTTCTCGGAACTTCTCTTGTTTTTCAGTTCGTAAAGCTGATAAAAAAAGGGTACGGAGGTTATCCTATCTGGACAACCTATACAGGTCTGGGGTTTATACTTATTTTAGCTATTGCAGCAGGTGTTCTTGCTAAGAAAAAAGGAGCAGTATAGCTTTCTTCAGGAAAACTCCTTTTTAGTTATATTTAGTTTAAAACAAGAAGAACTGCACCAAGAAGTGTAAGTATTATTCCCCAAACAATTTTTACGTTAAACACATAACAGTTGCTTTTACCTGTGGATGTCTCTAAACTTTTTATTTCTATATAAGGTATTGGCGCGCGCCGATACCAACCGGTTATCTTAACCTCCTCACCCTTATATTGTTTTGCCCTTAACAATCCGAACAGGAAATTCCATATTCCAAGAGGTTGACGGTAATCGAGGAATATTATTCCCGTATCATCCTGCAGGACAAAATCTTCGCTCCATATAAGTCCGGGTACACCTCTTCCGATAATTTTCCCTTTTATCTCGCAGGGTACAGGACGTACACCGGATACTTTAACTTTCTTTAAGAGAGATGAAATTTTCATCTCTGGGAAAAAAGAAAAATTGTACGAGAAAATAGTTCTGAGCAAATAAGTTCCACCTAATAAAAAAACACCCAATTTAAGGAAAACAAAATCCTGTTTTACAAAAAACAGTACGACACTCAAAACAACAGCAATAACGGGTAGCAATACTATTAAAAAATCAAGAAGAAACTCATCCCAGTAACTTTCAGGCCGCTTTTCATTGAAAACTATGTAAGGAGGCTTTCCCATATCTTCGGACTGTCTGCTTAAAGAAATCAACCTTTTAGCAATTAAAGGATGGGTAGAATGCAGTTCATAATACTTTGCCCATGGGCTCCATAGATCCCATCGCATAACTCTTTTTAAAGTTTTTTTATCGATTTCCCCTCCCATATATCCCGGATGGTAAGATGAAATTGCCAGAGAAGTTGCAGATGTTGGATCGAATATTCCCATGGCTTTTATAGATTCCAACTGCGGTTTTCTATCATCTTGTTTCTTACCTTTTCCTGCAAGACCGTAGCCTATTTTAACCAGGGCAGATGCTAAATTATTGGGATCACAATGCGCTCCAGCGAATCTATCGGCAAAATACTCTCTTATACGCGAAAACCCAAGGACAATGTATTCGGAAATCAAATAAAGAACATATGAACCTATCGCAATCGCATAACGGATACCGGCTGTTTTATCTTTTCCGCTTGTTCTAATCCGAATTAGGGTGCGAAAAATATAGTATAAAATCAAAGGCACAACATACGCTATAGTCATTATTAGCATATCCCAGTGTACGGCATGGCCGATCTCGTGCGCCACGACAGCTTCGAGCTCTTCTTCTCCCAGCAAATCAATAAGCCCTGAAGTTATTACAATTCTTGCATCATTGGGAATGTGCCCGTAAGTAAAAGCGTTGGGCGAACCATCATAAATTATTCCGAAACGGGGAACCCGTATATTGTATTTAGGGCAACTATCTTTTAAGAAAATCTGTAGATGAGGAGGTAATTTCTCAAGCGAAGTCCATCGCATATTATACAAAAATCTTAAAGCGAGATCCATTAAAAATGGAGAAATTATGAATTGTACAAACGCAATGCCAATTCCTATAATTAAAGCCAGGATCGGTTCAAGATAGTCCAGATTTACCAGTGTAATCAGAATAAGCGAAAGCAACCCGTAAAGAAGAAAAAGAGTCATACCGGAAGTAAGAGCAAGGCTAGGCAAATGGAATGGTACTCCTTTAGGAGGAATTATTCCCGACGGGAAGGTATTCTTATCTATCTCTATTTTGATAAAGAAATCTTTTTCTTCAAGCATTTCATCCAACACTTCTTTATCCATCCATATACCACCCGTCTTCAGACAGTAGTAGATTATCATTTTATTTCCTCTTAAGGGAAATCCGGTAAGCGGAGTTTGGGAGTGTGGATTTAATTTTTTGGAGAGCCTGGAATTTTTTAATCCATCTTTAATTCTCCATCGCAGATATTTAGGAGATTTGGTAAAATAGTATATTTCTCCCCTATTAAGCCAGATACCCTCGCATCTCGGACAATAATCAACTATTACTCCGTTTTTAGTCATTACAGGAGTTAGTTCGCTTTCTTTACAGTTCGGACACCTCATTTTTTGTACCTCTACATATAATTATGCGCATTTTCAGGTAAATATTCAAGGGTAAAAGATCCGAAAGATCATTGATCTGGAGGATCACGATCCTTCGTATCGGTTAATTGGTTGATTGGTTGATTAATTAATTAGTAAAAAAATATCTTAGTTTTGAAAATTGAGGAAAGTATTATTAAAAACAATATTGACTTGAAGTGCAGAAATTCTTAAAATATAATAAGATGCAGGAGACTATGAATGGAAGAACATTTGACGCGGTTATAATCGGAGCCGGGCCTGCCGGCATGTTTTCGGCACAGCTGCTTGCCGGAGGTGGACTCACGGTTCTTTTGCTCGAAAAGAACGACACCGCCGGAAAAAAATTACTGCTCTCGGGACAGGGACAATGCAACCTTACGCACACAGGCAGGATAGAAGATTTTTTCTGCCATTATCCTGAAAAAGAACGCTTTGTAAAGCACTCTCTTTATGCTTTTGATAATAATCATCTGATGGAATTTTTCCGGGTCGCCGGTATAACATTTTTTACGGACGATAACGGAAAAATATTTCCCGGTTCGCGAAAAGCGCAGGAGATTCGTGAGCACCTCGTAAATAACTGCCGGATAGCGGGCGTCAAAGCAGAGTATAATGCGTTTGCTTCTAAGATAGAACACGCCGGAGACGATACCTATAAAATATCAAGCCAAAAAAAATATTTTATTTCGCGCAATCTGATCGTCGCTACGGGAGGCAGGTCATATCCTGCTACAGGTTCTACAGGAGACGGATATAATTTTGCCAGACTTTTAGGCCATAATACAATCGCTCCCAAACCTGCTTTATCTTCTTTTGTTATATATAAATATCCTTTTCAGAACTGCGCGGGGATATCCTTTAAAAATATCACGGTCAAACTTATACCGAAAAAAAACCGCGCTGTAACTATGCGTGGAGATCTTCTTTTGACTCATAAAGGTATTTCCGGACCTGTTATCTTGCATCTATCGCGCTATGCCAGCGATGGAGATGAACTAAGGATTAATTTCACACAGGAACAGAATAAAGAAAAATCTAAAGCGGATTTTTTAAACGTTTGCTCCGTAGAACGAAGCCTGCACGTTAGAACACTATTCAAACGTTTCCTGCCCGAAAGAATCACCGATAGATTAATGGCAGAAGCGGGTGTTTCCACCGGCACTGTATTATCTCAATTAAATAAGAAAAAATTACTTAATTTATTTACTCTGCTTTGCGATTATCCTATGCGTATAAAAAGCGCAGGCAATTTTGATGAAGCTATGGTCACGGCCGGCGGAGTTGACTGCAGAGAAATAGAACCACGGAGTATGGAATCGAAACTACATAAGGGTTTGTATTTTATAGGTGAAGTACTTGATGTTGACGGTGAAAGCGGCGGATATAATTTACAATTCGCGTTTTCATCGGCATATGCAGCCGCGCAAAATATTCTAAAAAACTCATTTATGTAATTCGTGGTTGAACTTAGCTTTTCGCTTTTAGCCGAGGCTGTGCCAAAACCCAATTGGGGTTCAAATTTAATTCTTCCATAAGCACTCTTGCTCATAATAGTAGTTTTTCTATTTTATGCTGTGCTATATTCCATTTTATTCATTAATTCTTTAAATC
>Ga0315548_1001908_pt1 | contig 16753 bp, 9 predicted proteins | sample SalMarSW160110MG_2_FD_202540 | JGI IMG/M metagenome (GOLD analysis project Ga0315548, IMG submission 202540) | Salt marsh sediment microbial communities from the Plum Island Ecosystem LTER, Massachusetts, United States - Salt Marsh Sediment SW1601-110 ...
ATTCGAGGCAGATTAAAGGAGTTCTGAATTCATTTTTTGCTACGGGTCAGCTTTCTCAGTTCCTCGATCAAACGAATCCTCTGGCTGAGCTTACAAATAAGAGACGATTATCCGCTCTTGGTCCGGGTGGACTTACCAGAGATACCGCAGGGTTCGCAGTGAGAGATGTGCATTATTCTCATTACGGTCGTATTTGTCCTATTGAAACGCCCGAAGGGCCGAACATTGGACTTATAATGTCTCTTGCTTCTATTTCGCGTATCAATGAGGACGGGTTTATTGAAACTCCTTATAGAAAAGTAGAGAACGGTATATTAACTGATAAGGTCGATTATCTTGACGTAAATGAGGAAGACAAGTATACTATAGCTCCCGCTAATTTAAAAGTGGATAAAAAAGGAAGAATTGTAGATGATTATGTTATGGCGCGGAAGAGAGATACTTATCCTACCATAAAACGTGGAGAAGTTGATTACCTGGACCTTGTTCCGCAACAGCTTGTTTCTGTTTCTTCTTCTCTTATTCCTTTTTTAGAACACGATGACGCCAATAGAGCTTTAATGGGTTCTAACATGCAACGTCAGGCGGTTCCCCTGATAAAACCCGATGCCCCTCGTGTTGGGACCGGTATAGAGGGTAAGGTAGCAAGAGATTCCGGAACGGTTATCCTTGCTAGAAGAGATGGATTTGTTAAAAAAGTCTCAGCCGATGAGATATGGATAGAGACAGAGGGGTCTTATTTGATAGATCCTTTTGATGTTTATTATCTCAGGAAATTTGAAAGGACAAATCAAGATACCTGTGTTAATCAGAGACCAATCGTTAAAAAGGGAGATAAAGTTAAAGCCGGGGATGTGATAGCCGATGGAGGAGCGACCAGTAATGGTGAGCTCGCGCTCGGACAAAATGTTTTGGTGGCTTTAGTTCCGTTTTTTGGTTGGAATTATGAGGATGCTATAGTCATTTCAGAGAAACTTTTAAAAGATGACATATTTTCATCTTATCATATAGAAGAGTATACTTGTGAAGTTAGAGATACGAAATTGGGTTCGGAAGAAACAACCCGAGAAATCCCGAATGTTTCAGAAGAAAGCGCAGCAAATCTTGATAATGAGGGTATAGTTAGACTTGGCGCGAAAATTAAAGAAGGTGATATTCTTGTAGGAAAAATTTCTCCCAAGGGAGAAACAGAATTAACACCCGAAGAAAAGCTTTTGAGGGCGATTTTTGGAAAAAAGGCTGAAGATGTTAAGGATACATCCTTAAGAGTGCCTTCTGATGTACACGGAGTTGTTATTGGTACGGTTATCCTGGAGAGGAGTGCTCGTAAGGTCAACATAGATAAAGTTATAGAGAAGTATCGTGATATGATAGAACAGTTGAAAGCAAGAAAAGAGGCGGTTGTTAAAGCGGAACTTCTCGATAAAAAAGCTAAGGATTCAATTTATATAAATCCCAAAAAAGGAAAAAGGCAAAAATTATTAGTTAGAAAAAGTCAAATGATTCAAGAAAAACACTTGGCAAAATTGGAGCAGTGGACAGATTTAAAAGGTTATTCTAAGTTACAGGATTTCCTCGAGAAGATAGATCAAAAGATTAAAAAGATTGAGAAGGAAATGGCAAATGCCGTTAAGGTTGCTGAAAGAGGAGATGAGTTGACTGCGGGTGTTAATAAGATGATTAAAGTTTATATAGGTCAACGAAGAAGAGCATCGATAGGGGATAAGGTTTCCGGAAGACATGGTAATAAAGGTGTTATCGCGGCTATAGTGCCGGAAGAAGATATGCCTTTCATGGAAGACGGTACCCCTGTGGATGTTGTTCTTAATCCTTTGGGTGTTCCTTCCAGAATGAATGTTGGGCAAATTTTGGAAACACATCTTGGCTGGGCTGCCGAAAAGTTAAATGTAAATGTTGGAAGTCCTATTTTCGAAGGGGTTTCTATTGACGAGATTAAAAAACTATTGAAAGAAGCGGGTCTTCCGGAAGACGGTAAAGTAGATCTTTACGATGGCCGAACCGGGGAACCTTTCGATCAGAAAATAACGGTCGGCTATATGTATTTAATGAAACTTTATCACATGATTGAAGACAAACATCATGCCAGAGCGACCGGACCTTATTCTTTGATAACCCAACAGCCGCTTGGAGGAAAGGCTCAGTATGGAGGACAGAGATTCGGAGAAATGGAAGTATGGGCCTTAGAGGGTTATGGGGCTGCGCATACACTACAGGAAATGCTTACTATAAAGTCCGATGATGTTGAAGGAAGGAATAAGGCTTACGAGGCGATAGTTAAGGGAGATCCCCCACCGGAGCCCGGATTGCCGACTTCATTCGATGTGCTTGTTAAAGAACTCAGGGGACTGGCTTTAAATGTTGAACTCCTCAAGGATGGGGAGGAGGATAAATATGAAATTTAACGAAGGAAGATTCAAGGAAGGGTTGCCTAAACATTTTAACCTTATAAGATTTTCTCTTGCTTATCCTGAAAAAATATTGTCCTGGTCCCACGGTGAAGTAAAGAAGGCTGAGACTATAAATTATAGAACTCAGAAACCTGAAATGGGAGGGTTGTTCTGCGAGAGGATTTTTGGCCCGGTTAAGGACTATGAATGTAACTGCGGTAAATATAAAGGACCAAAGTATAAGGGACACATTTGTGAAAGATGTAAGGTCGAAGTGACGAAGTCCAGCGTAAGAAGGGAAAGGATGGGACATATCGAACTGGCAGTTCCTGTGGTTCATATTTGGTATTACAAAGTTAATCCGAGTGTTATCGGTAAATTGCTTGAATTAAAAAAGATACAGCTTCAGAGAATTCTATATTATGAATCTTATATTGTCCTCGATCCGGGAGATGCTCCCCTTAAGAAAGGGCAGGTTATTTCTAATGAAGAGTACGCGGAATTAAAGGATAAATATAAAGGGGCTTTTACAGCTAAAATGGGTGGTGAAGGTATCTATGAGCTCTTAAAAGAGTTAGATCTCGGTGAAATATCTAAAGAACTAAAATCCGGAATAAAATCCGTTGGTTCAAAACATAAAAAGAAAAAATTATTACAGAAACTGTCTATAGTGGAGGCATTCCTTAAGTCCGGTAATAAGCCGGAATGGATGGTCTTACGGGTCTTACCGGTAATCCCTCCAGATGTTAGACCTCTGGTTCCTCTTGAAGGTGGGGTTTTTGCCACTTCTGATGTCAACGATCTTTACCGGAGAGTTATTACAAGAAATAACAGGCTTAAAAATCTGATAGAGATAGATGCTCCTCCTACCATACTTAGAAATGAAATGAGAATGCTTCAGGAATCTGTAGATGCGTTGCTGGATAATTCCAGATTGAGTCGGTCTATTACCGGCAGAGGTAATAGACCGCTTAAATCTATAACCGATTCTCTTAAAGGTAAAAAAGGAAGATTCAGAAGGAATCTTTTAGGTAAGAGGGTCGATTATTCCGGAAGGTCCGTTATTACTGTGGATCCAACTCTGAAATTATATGAATGCGGTCTTCCTAAGAAAATGGCAAAAGAACTTTTTAAACCTTTTATTATTAGGAAACTTGAAGAGTCCGGGGTCGTCGATTCAATAAGACAGGCAAGAAGAGTTTTAGACGCAAATGATCCAAAGGCATGGGATTTGTTAGAGGAAGTTGTAGATGGATATCCTATTTTATTAAACCGTGCTCCTACCCTGCACAGGGTTTCCATTCAGGCATTTTTGCCTAAGCTGGTTGAAGGTAACGCAATACGTATTCATCCTATGGTTTGTCCTCCCTTTAACGCTGATTTTGATGGTGACCAGATGGCAGTACATGTTCCTCTGTCTGCTTACGCTCAATTGGAGTGTTATTTCCTTATGATTTCTTCAAGAAATATACTGTCTCCTGCTAATGGAAGTCCTTTAATGGTTCCTACTCAGGATATAGTTATCGGAGTTTATTACCTTACACAGGAACGACATGGAGAAAAGAAGATAGAAGGTTTCTTTGACAGTATAGAAGAAGTAGTTTGTAATTATGAAGAGAAAGTAATAAAACTTCATGATTGGATCAAATTTATGCATAAAGGAGAATGGGTAGAGATTACTGTAGGTAGAGTTATCTTTAATGAAATAGTTCCAGAGTCTCTTAGATGGGTAAATGAACCTCTGGAGAGCAAGGGATTAAAGAAGTTAATCTTGAGGTGTTATAAGGAACTCGGTATGGATAAAACTGCAGAATTTCTGGATGAAATTAAAGAACTTGGTTTTGAATACGCGAGTCGTTCGGGGCTCACTATAGGGCTGACAGATATGATTATTCCCGAAGCAAGAGAAAAAATTATAGAAGACGCTCAGAAAAAAGTTCAGGAAGCGGAAAGGCAGCATAAGGTACAGGGTATCATTACAGAAGGAGAAAGATACAATAAAGTCATAGATACATGGACCAGAGCCACAGAGATAATCGAGAAAGAGATAGAAAAATCTCTAATGCTGGATAGAGACGGATTTAATCCTATTCATATGATGAGCAAGTCCGGAGCAAGGGGTAATATGGACCAAATAAGGCAGCTTTGCGGTCTCAGAGGTTTGATGGCAAAGCCTCAAAAGAAACTTTCTTCCCAGGCGATAATTGAAACTCCTATTCTTCATTCCTTTAAAGAAGGTTTAAATGAGATGGAATATTTTATTTCTTCCCACGGAGCCAGAAAAGGTCTTACAGATACGGCGTTAAAGACTGCTGAAGCGGGTTACTTAACCAGAAGATTGGTTGATGTGGCTCAAGCAGTCGTTGTTGTTGAAGAGGATTGTGGTACGGTTATGGGTGTGGATGTATCGGCACTTGTCGAAGGAGGGAAAGTTGTTGAGTCTCTAGTTGACAGAATCGAAGGTTCTTATACTGCTGATGATGTCATTCATCCGCTAACGGGTGAAATTATTGTTCAGGCAGGTGAGTGGATAGATGAAGAAATAGGCAGGGAAATTGAAGAGGCGGGTGTAGAATCTGTCAGAAATCGTTCGGTTCTTACCTGCGAATCTGAGACGGGTATGTGCCAGAGGTGTTATGGTAGAGATCTGTCAACCAGAAAATTGGTCCAAATAGGAACTGCGGTTGGGGTTATCGCTGCTCAATCTATAGGAGAACCTGGTACACAGTTGACTTTAAGGACTTTTCATGTTGGTGGAATTGCGTCGGGTGCGGCAGCCGAGTCTTATCAAAAATCACCTAAAGACGGAAAAATCACTTTTGCAAAAGATTTGGATTATAAAGATGTTAAAGAGAAACCAATGGTAGTTCTTTCGAGAAATTCCGCACTTTATTTAACTTATGGTGAGGGTAAATTAAAATATAAGATCCCCTATGGATCGGTTTTAAAAGTCAGAGATGGGGATGAGGTTAAGAAGGGAGATGTTCTGTTTGAATATCAACCTTATTCTAATTTGATAATAGCAGAAAAAGATGGTAAAGTTAAGTTTATCGATATCAAAGAGGGAGTTACTCTTAAAGAGATGGTAGATGAATCGGGAAAGAGACAGAGAATGGTGGTTTATGGTTCTAAGAGTAAATATCTGCCTACTATTGAGATTAGAGATAAAAAGAAAAAAATGGCCGAATATCCGATTCCCAGAGGTTCTTATTTATTTATTGAAGACGGAGCCAAAGTGGAAGTTGGTTCTCTTCTCGCTAAAAAACCGCGTGATATCGCTCGTACGCAGGATATCACAGGGGGTCTTCCGAGAGTCGAAGCTCTGGTTGAAGCCAGATCGCCCAAGGATAAGGCCATAATTTCCGAAATAGACGGGATTATCGGTTTTGGTAAAGTTTCGAGGGGGAAAAGAATTATTTATGTGGAATCGGATAAGGATAAGAAAAAGTATAAAGTTCCTTATGGCAAGTATTTTATGGTTCACGAGGGAGAAAAAGTAAATGCCGGGGATAAGTTATGCGAGGGGTTTGTCGACCCGCATGATATATTAAGAGTAAAAGGTGTGATAGCGGCGCAGCAGTACTTGCTTAATGAAATTCAAGAGGTATACAGAATGCAGGGAGTCAATATAGATGATAAGCATATCGGAATAATCGTTCGCCAGATGTTCAGAAAGGTTAAAATCGCCGAAAGCGGAGATACCACATTTTTAGAAGGACAGGTTATGGATGCTAAAGAAGTAAAAGAAATAAATATGCAGATTGCAAAAGAAGGTGGGCAACCCGCGACTTTCGAACCGCTGTTGCTTGGTATTACACATTCTTCTTTGTCTCATGATTCTGTTATAGCCGCGGCATCTTTTCAGCATACTACTAAGGTACTTTTAAATGCTGCTTTAGAAGGTAAAGTTGATTATCTTAAAGGTTTGAAAGAGAATGTTATCATAGGAGGAAAAATTCCCGCAGGTACAGGATTTAAAGATTTTAATAATATACAATTAAAATATGATGAAGAAGAAGCAACAGAGGAAGCAAAAAGAGCATAGGAGGTTAATATGCCGACAATAAATCAGTTAATAAGAAAAGGAAGATCAAAAGTTAAGAAAAAAAATAAGTCCCCGGCGCTCGAGGGTTGTCCTCAGAAAAGAGGTGTGTGTTTAAGGGTATATACGACTACTCCCAAAAAACCCAACTCAGCTCTACGTAAGGTGGCAAGAGTTAGGCTTTCTAATGGGAAAGTCGTTAGTGCTTATATCCCCGGGGAAGGACACGCCCTGCAGGAACACTCCATAGTTCTGGTTAGAGGAGGCAGAGTTAAAGATTTGCCCGGAGTTAGATATCATATTGTAAGAGGGGTATATGATTCAGTAGGAGTAGAGGGTAGGAAAAACAGCCGTTCTTGTTATGGAACGAAGAAGCCTAAAGATAGTACAGGAGAGGGAAAATGAGAAGGAGAAGAGCTCCAGTAAGAGAAATACCCGCTGATTACAAATATCGTTCAGAACTTGTATCGAAGTTCGTAAATAATATAATGTACGAAGGTAAAAAAAGCGTAGCAGAGGATATTTTCTACGGTGCTATCGATCTCATTACTGAACGTACAGGTAAAGAAGGTATCGATGTTTTTAATCAGGCTATTAATAATGTTAAGCCGATGGTTGAAGTCAGACCAAAAAGGATAGGCGGACAAACTTATCAGGTTCCGATGGAAGTAAGGGCGGGAAGAAAACTTTCTCTTGCTATTAAATGGCTGGTGAAAGCTGCCAGAAGTAGAGGTGAGTATCTAATGAAAGAAAAGCTCTGTAACGAACTAATAGCCGCATCCAGAAAAGAAGGTTCCGCGTACAAGAAGAAAGAAGATACTCATAGAATGGCAGAAGCTAATAAAGCCTTTGCCCATTTTGGTTGGTAATCTTTATATATTTGGGGTAGTATAGTTTAGGAATTTTTAATGGCACGTGAACCTAATTCGGAAAAAAGGTTTGATATCCCTGATGTTAGAAATATCGGGATCATAGCCCATATAGACGCGGGTAAGACCACTTTAACTGAAAGAATTCTTTTTTACAGCGGAAGAGTTCATCGGATAGGAGAAGTCGATGAGGGCTCTACTGTTATGGATTATATGGATCAGGAGAAAGAAAGAGGTATTACTATTTCTTCTGCTTCTACTACTATTTTCTGGAAGGGTAAAAGAATAAATTTGATAGATACACCCGGGCATGTAGATTTTACAGTGGAAGTCGAGAGAAGCCTCAGAGTGCTCGATGGTGGAGTAGTCATATTTAGCGGTGTAGAAGGTGTCGAAGCACAATCCGAAACGGTCTGGAGGCAAGCGGATAAATATAATCTTCCGAGAATTACATTTATAAACAAATTAGATAGAAAAGGCGCGGATTTTTTCCGGACTGTTAAAATGATGGAAGATAGACTTAAAGTAACGCCCCTCGTTTTGAGTTTACCTCTTTATGCCGGAGAGCAAGTAAAAGGAACCATCGATATTGTGGGAATGAAAGCCTGGATATGGGAAGACGAGAAGGGACTCGATTTTAAAGAAATACCAATACCCGATGAGTATTCTGATTCGGTAAAGAAATATAGAGAAGAACTTCTGGATAAGGTAAGTTTTCATGATGATGAGGTTGTGGAACAATTTCTTAATGAGGAAGAGATAGATTCATCTATTTTGAAAAGGGCAGTCAGAAAAGGGACAATCAAAACTGATTTTTTCCCGGTTGTTGCCGGTACCGCTCTTAGGAATATTGGCGTGCAAAAAGTTATGGATGCTATTGTGGATTATCTTCCTTCCCCCTTGGATGTTCCCCCTCCCCGCGGTAAAAATCTGAAAACGGGTGAAGAGGAAATAAGAGAAACCGATCCGAACGGACCTTTTAGCGGACTTGTTTTTAAAATAATATCTGATCCCCATGGTAAGTTATCTTTTGTAAGAATTTATTCGGGAAGAATTAAACAGGGAGATAGAGTATTAAACGTAAATACTGATAAATTGGAAAGAATTTCTAAAATTATTCTCATGCACGCGGACAAGAGAAAAGAGGTGGATTCTATAGAAGCCGGAGAGATTGCCGCTTTTGTCGGGCTTTCACAGGCTGCTACGGGTCATACTTTGGCCGATCCGAGAAAGCCTATCCTTTTCGAGCCTCCTGAGATGCCGGAGCCTGTAATTTTTACCAGTGTTTCGCCTAAGACCAATGCGGATCAGGAAAAACTTTTTGTAGCTCTAAATAAAATTCATGAGGAAGATCCCACCTTTCAGATAAAAAAAGATCCGGATACCGGAGAAACTTTGATTTATGGTATGGGTGAACTGCATCTTGAAGTTATTATGGAGCGGCTTAAAAGAGAATCCAGTGTCGAGGCAAGAGTCAGAACCCCAAGAGTTGCTTATAAGGAAACTATAACTCAGAACGCTAGCGCCGAGGGTAAATTTATTAAGCAAAGCGGAGGTAAAGGGCAATACGGTCATGTTATATTATCTATAGAGCCGTCCGAGGAGTTTGAATTTATAAACAAGGCTAAAGCTAATGATTTACCGAAGGAATTTTTAAAGCCAATCGAAGAAGGAATAAGGGAAGCAATGTGTTCCGGAAGTCTCGGTGGTTTTGAAATTTTAGGAGGGCGAGTTACTATAACCGGTGGATCTTTTCACGAAATCGATTCATCTGATATCGCATACAAGATAGCTGCTTCGAGAGCTTTTAAGAGCGCGTATAAAAAGGCAAATCCTGTGCTTTTGGAGCCTCTTATGGAAGTGGAGGTTACTGTTCCGAATACATACTTTGGAACCATTTTGGATGATATCAATACGAGGAGAGGTGATGTAAAACACGTTAATCATATCGAAGATCTTGCTATAATCGAAGCAGATGTTCCTCTCGCGAATTTATTTGGTTACGCTACTTCCTTACGTTCTCTTACGGGGGGGAGAGGTGTGCATTTTATGCAGTTTGAAAAATATCAGCCGGTACCCGAGAAAGTCATGGAAAAAGAACTCGATGCTATAAGAGGATATTGAATAGAAGCCAGAAACCGGAATAGAGAAACAAGTCAAATGGTCAAATTGTTGAATGGTTAAATAGACATCCCCCTCCCGCTCAGTATTTTTTCCTATTTGACGATTTTTTAATTTAACTATTTAACTTAGATTCTTCGAATCTACGTATCGAACCACAAAGATCACAAAGGACACAAAGTTCACATCCCACAACCCAACCTTTTTTTATTGTCGTTTTTACTAAATCCTAATATACTATTTTTTAATTTGACCATTTAACTGATTTGCAGATCCCAACCCTCAATCCCTAAATCCTAAAGAATAACCGCAGAGACGCAGAGAACACTAAGATTTTTTTGTTTCTTTTATCTTTTTTGACTTGTGACTAGTGACTAGAGACTAATGACTAAGTTATTTAGAATTGACCCCAGATACACATATGCTCTTTCCTATAAGAAATAGTCCACGATGTTGTGCTATTTGTACTAACTATCTAATCAATTAATTGTATGCTTATTCCCCTAAAGGTTTCCAGAGTTTTACAGTATTATCCGTGCTGGTTGTGGCTATAACTTTTCCGTCGGGACTGAAAACTACCGAGGCTAAACCCTGCCCCGCAGCAATTGAAGATTTAATCTTTCCTCCTGCAACAACATCCCATAATATAAATTCATCAGCTGTTCCGGTTAACAAATATTTACCATCCGGACTGAAAGAGGCATGAGAAACCCAGTATTTGTGTCCTTCAAAGGTCTTTGCAAGATCACCTGAAGGAATTTCCCAGAATGACGCCTTTGTGTCCCGTGCGCCGGTTACGAGATACTTTCCGTCAGGACTAAAAGATAAAGCCTCAAGCCCATTGTTAAAACCTTCTATTTTTTTTATTAAATTACCTGTCTTAACTTCCCAGATAATAACCTCCGCAGGTTTAAGGAAACTACCGGGGTCTTCCCCAACAATGGCGGCAATGTATTTCCCGTCCGGATTAAATTTAAACAAACCTACTTTTTCACCTGCAGATAAGGACTTTACAAGATTTCCGGTTTTGCCATCCCATAACTTAAGCGTGCCATCATCACTTGAAGAAGCAAACAGGGAACCATCAGCATTCCATTTTACATATCTGATCGTCTTTTCATGCGCGCTATCGATATTCTTTTTTAGTTCACCTGAAGGAAACGAATAAAGTTTTAATTGATAATAAGCACCACCGAAAGGTTTGAATTTACCTGCAAGATATTTTCCATCAGGACTTACAGCAAAAGGCGCCTCAACTCCTTCAATTATTTTATAGGATTTACCTGAAGGCACTTCCCATATCTTTATTTTTTGATAATCCGTGGTTAATAATAGTTTACTATCCGGACTATAAGCAACTTGTGTCGGCCATTCGTTAAAACCATTTATCATCACATGAGACTTCCCTGTTGAGACATCCCAGATATTCACATGAAAATCTTTGTTACTTAGAGACAAGTATTTACTATCCGGACTAAAAACAGCTTTGATAACTCCCTGCTTATGCCCCATTAGGGTAGCATACTCTTTAAAATCTTTATTCCCGGTAGTCGCTTTAATCTCAAACGACAGCAATGATATAACAGATAGTACTATCAATAAAAATCTTGCAAATTTATTAAATACTCTGCAAAACATATGACCCCCTTCTTTTTTAAGTTTAATGTTTATAATGAATGATAAGGATTTATTGAGACTTCGCAAGAGAGTAACTGTTTAATGTTAGGTCTTAAGTCTTGGGTGTTATATACCAGGTAGAAGATACTGTATTGGTTCAACGAAAAATGGACAAAAGGGGTTCACCCAATAAGTTGAATTTTGTTTTATGATTTTCTTTTCTAATTCTTCTTGCTTTAATACTAATCCTTGACCTCCGCTTATCTTCCTGCTTTGCTAATAATCCTGAATAAAATCTATTTAATCAGGATAAATTTATCCCCGACGCTTAATTTTCCGGTATTAAGCTTATAAAAGTAATTTCCGCTCGGAAGAGGATTACCGTTATTATCCATGCCATCCCACGTGGTTGTATAAATGCCTGGCGTATATTTCTCATTGTCATGGATCCAAGATCCCATATTTAGACAGGCTTAAAAAGGATTGACAGATAAACATTGAAAGATATGATGATACTATGGAACCCAGGGATAAGTTTTTTAACTTAAAATTAAAAAGATGAGTAATTTAAAATGAATCTTGACGTTTATAATTTGTTTGATTGGAATATATGTGGCTGATAAAATAGGTATTAAAATAGTAATAGAGCATTTGTTTTATTGAAGCAGCGTTAATCAATTATGAAAATTATTAAACGGGAAGCAAAATCCATATACACAAGGTCGAAACTTCCAGGCATAAAGTATACAATTAATCAGTACGTGGGGTGTGGACACAGCTGTGTTTACTGTTACGCCCGTTATATGAGCAGGTGGAAAGAGTACGGACATTGGGGGACGTGGATCGAGGTAAAAACAAACGCCCCGGAACTTGCGAAGCAGAGAGTTAAAGGAGAAGTATCGATGAGTTCGGTTTCCGACCCCTATCAACCTGTGGAAAAAGAGATTATGCTTACCAGAAAAATTCTTGAGAATATGAACAAAGATACTAAAATATCGGTTCTTACCAAGTCCGATCTGGTTTTAAGAGATATCGATATACTCAAAAAATTTAAAAACGTAAGCGTCGGCTTAACTGTAAATTGTTTTCCGGAGAAAGTGAGAAAAATTCTCGAACCACATGCACCGTCCAATGAACGAAGGATTGAAGCGCTTAAGAAATTAAATAAAGAAGGAATAAAAACCTTTTGCTTTATAAGTCCCGTTATACCGGAGCTTACAGAAGTGAGAAAAGTATTTCGGGAAACTAAAGGAATAGTAAATTATTATCTGATTGAAGTTTTGAATACCCGGCTCGGAGGAGAAAATTTGAAAAAGATTTTAAAAGACAGGTTTCCGGAAAGTTATGAGTATTTGAGAGATAAAGAAAAGATGAAGAGGTTTGTGAAATTACTTAAACATTACGTGGAAGAAAAGGAAGTCCCCCTTGCCGCGTTTGTCAGCCACCGGAGGGAGAATTATTATACGGAATAAATATTAAAACACTAAAAAACAAATTAACTTAACCACAGAGGATATAGAAAAAATAGGCTAACCGCTGTCGGCTTTCCGCTAAACCAAACACATCACTAAAAAACTAGACACTTGTTAAATTTTATTTTTTTGACGCGCCAACGCATCCACGCACTAACACACTAACAAAATTCAATCTACAACCAGAAGGAAAACTTTGCAAACGGACCCGAAAAGTTGACTCCCGCGTAACTATTGTAGGTATAACCCAGGCCAAAATTAAATCTATAAAATGTGTGATTTAAAGAAGCGGAAAAATTATGAAAATTAAGCGAACCGTATGATGAATTTAAGGTATATAAATCCAAAATATAATTAGTAGGAAGGAAAACCTGTAAATTAGCGCCATAAGAGAATCGAGCTTCCTCGAGAGGTTCGATATAAAAAGCTCCTATGAAAGGTGTTAAAGTAAAACTCTGCGTTGCAAAAGAAAATCCTCCGTTTATAGAGTAAAGCCTTAGTTTCTCCTCGCTTGAAAAAATATTCTGATAGAAACAATTAAAATGCAGGTAATAAAGATTCGCGGAAATTTTCCCCGTGATTCCGTATGTATCCCGGATGTCCTTACCGAGATAGGCAGCTTCTACTGAGGAAGTGAGGAATGCAATTTTTCTAGGATGTTTATACTCGTGTAACGGGTTGGGAGAAATTAATTCTGATTCATCTATATAAGTGTAATCGTAATATCTTACATCGGTTACGTAACCGGGGGAATCATCAAAATAAACATCATCGTAAATATAATAACGTGGATTATCATGGCGGTAATCGTTATCTTTATATTTCTTCTTATAGGGTCTTCTGTTATAATCATGAACATAGTCATTCCCCTTTTTATTTTTATTTCCATAGTCATAATCTTTATTATACTTATCTTTTTCGTTTTTCTTTTCTTTTACTTTCTCTTTCTTTTTTTCTTCGGTCTTATCTTCTATTTTTTTCTTTTCCTTTACGATTATTTTTTTAATTTTTTCAATACGGCTTTTGTCTTCAGGGGGTTCTTTTTCTTCCTTTTTATCTTTATGTTCATACGTGTCATTTTTTTGTTCTTTACTTTTCTCTTCTACTTTTTCTTTCTCTTTTATAATCTTTTCTTTAATTTCTTGGATAAAACTCTTTCCTTCAGTGGATTTACCCTCTACAAGTAATGGAAAGGAAAATAAGAATATAACTGATATTATGAGATTTATTTTATTGTTCATTTTGCCTCCTTTATCAATAAGACCTTGCGGATCCAGTATCGGTTTCATGTTAAATCACGAGATTAACACAGAAGACTCTTAGTAGTCCAATGTCCAAAGTCCATAGTCCTAAGTCCAATGTCAAAACTAAAAACCGGAACCTGTGACCTGGTATCTGGTATCTAAATATTGACTCGTGACCAGTGATTGGTTGATTATTCAACTGATTCTTAGAATCTACAGAATGAAATACTGGAAAAATCCCTTGACTTAAGCAGGTATTCTTCTTATTTTTCCAAAATAGAAGTGAGTAAAAGGAGATAAATATATGGAACTAAAGTATTCTTTAACAAAATCGGATTATTTAACGTATCAATTGTTCCAGGCATCTCAGTCGAAACATTTAAGGAAAATTAAGTTGATAACCTGGTTTTTAATTCCTGTATTGTATATTGCTATCGGGATTATAGGATTTGTAAATTTAATTATTTCAATCGGTGGTTCGATTTTATGGTTAATTATATTTCCCTATTTTACGCGTTGGGTTATTAAAAACAATTATTCGAAATTAATCGATGAGCAACTCGGTAATCGAATAGATAAAACAAGTAAAATAAGTCTGGAAAACAACAAAATACTTCTATCTGATGAAACAAGTGAGAGAAAAATCAATACTTCTGAGGTTTCGGATATTTTTGAAATAGCGAGCCATGTTTTCATTCGTTTACAACAAGGTGTTTCGATTATATTACCCAAAGATAAAATCGCAAAGGAAAGCGTAGCTTCTTTTGTTTCTGCGCTGGAGAATCAGACCGATATTAATAAAACAGAAATGTTGGATTGGAAATGGAAATAATGCAAAAAACAAGACCAGGCCCTTCAATGGAGGTATTTTATATGAAAAAGAGTTTAATAATTTCTATAATGATGGTAGTTTGCGTTACAATTAGCCTGGGAGGCCAATTGTCTCCTCATGATGCCGTAAATGCTATGGGTAGAGGTATTAATATGGGAAACACCCTCGATCCTCCCGGCGGAGAGGGTACGTGGAATAATCCGCCTGCCCAGGAATATTATTTCGACGATTATAAAGATGCCGGCTTCACCTGTGTTCGGGTGCCTATTACGTGGGACCAGCATACTGATACCGTTTTGCCTTATACTATTGGTTCTACCTGGCTCAATCGTATTGAACAGATCGTCGATTGGGGTTTAAGTCGAGATTTATTAGTCATTATCAATGCGCATCATGATTCGTGGATTAAAGAAGATTATACCGCAGAAAATATTGAGCGTTTTGATAGTATATGGAGTCAGATAGCAACAAGATTTCAAGATAAATCAGATAGCCTTATTTTTGAAATAATAAACGAGCCTAATCCAATGTCGCTCGCAAACGTGAACGAATTAAATGAAAGAGTACTAGGGATAATTAGAACAACAAATCCAACACGTAATGTTTGTTTCTCAGGCCATATGTGGTCAAATTCAGAGCAACTTCTTGTGGCTGACATTCCTGTTGATAATTATCTAATTGGTTACTACCATTCGTATGACCCTTATCCGTTTGGACTCGAAGGACCCGGAACATATGGTTCGAATGCCGATATTGCTAAGACTGTGGCAAAATTTCAATCAGTAGCTACCTGGGCTACCAACAATAATATACCTGTAGTACTTAGCGAATTTGGTTATATAAACAAGTGTGAATACAATTCACGTATGTGCGCCTATGCAACGGTTACCGAAAAAGCCCGCACTTTTAATGTGGCATTCCAGGCCTGGGATGATGGCGGGAATTTTAGAATTTATAATAGAAACACGAGAATGTGGAATGAAATAAAGGATATTCTAATATACACCTACCCCGAGTCACCCTACAAAATGAGTATCGATACTTTTGCCGATACATTGATACGTGTAGGATGGATTAATAGGACTACAGACAATGATAGTATTATTGTTGAACGTAAAATAAATAACGACACTTTTGGGTTTTTCGCGAAAATCGCGTACAATGATACCACATTCGACGATTCGACAACCAGTACCGGAAACTCATATTACTATCGTTTAAAAACAGTCCTGGGGGATACCCTTGAAATTCACTCCTACCCGATAATGATGACTGTCGAATCTTCTGGTTTGCCTGAATCGGAAGATGATTCGATTTCTGCTCAAGTTCAGTTTTTTGATAATTATCCTGACCCTTTTAATACTTCAACAATATTCAGATTCATTCTTCCGTCAAAATCTTTTGTAACATTGAAAATATTTGACACAATTGGAAGAGAGGTCGAAACGGTTATTTCTGAAGAGTTGGATGGTGGTGAACATACACGGGAATGGAATGCGAAAGGCTTATCAAGCGGAATTTATTATTATAGAATCCAGGTAGGGAATTTTACCCGGACAAAGAGATTAACGATACTTAGATAACCTCCATGAGTCGCGGGTCGCGAGTCATTAGTCAAAAAGCCCAACCCAACAAACCCAATAAACTCTACAAACTCAATAAACTAAATTTCACACGGAGACACAGAGAACACAGAGGATTTTTGTTTGTTTTTCCTAAAACCTAAAACCCAAGACCTAAAACCTAATTAACTATCTAATCAGAGTCATTTTAAGGCTCTTTGTAATTTCGCCGGCTTTTAGTACGCAGAAGTATATCCCGCTTGGGACCGGACCGTCTTTGCCTTCACCGAACCATGTTACGGAATGGCTGCCTGCCGGCATTCCTTCAGCAAGTGTTTTGACATGGCTTCCTGAGATATTAAATATATCCAGGGACATATCACTGTTGTTCTGAGTGCTTGGCAGGTAATAACTTATATCGATTCGATTGCTGAAGACAAATGGGGCAATACCCAGAAGAGAGGCAGTATTTTTATCCGGTATATCTTCATCGATACCGCTTACCCAGTCACTTCTATCGAACCATGCCATTTGCTCAGGGTGGTTTACATATAAGATTCCATAAATGCCGTCTGCTATCCTTTCT
>Ga0315548_1001912_pt1 | contig 16733 bp, 10 predicted proteins | sample SalMarSW160110MG_2_FD_202540 | JGI IMG/M metagenome (GOLD analysis project Ga0315548, IMG submission 202540) | Salt marsh sediment microbial communities from the Plum Island Ecosystem LTER, Massachusetts, United States - Salt Marsh Sediment SW1601-110 ...
ACCTGACCATCTGGAAAAAGGATACTACTACAGCAACGTTATTTCTCTTAAACCTGACAATAGCGGTTTCTATTATAAAAGACGCAGAAACAAAGGAGATCGGATTTATTATCATGACATCGGGACAAAGCCATCTGGTGATATAGAGCTATTTGGCAATAATTGCGGACCAGATACAACAATTGGGGTAAACCTATCTGAAGATGGTCGGTACTTACTTATCAATGTCGGGCATGGCACCGTCACAACAGAGACAAAAATTGAGATATACTACCAAAATGTTGCTGAAAAAGGGCCAATTCTGCCTGTCGTCAATGGTGTTGACGCAAGATTTGAGGGCAAGATTGCGAATAATTATCTATTCTTAAAAACCAACTGGAATGCACCAAATGGACGGATACTTCGTGTTGACCTGACCAATCCAGCTCGAGAAAACTGGCAGGAGATAATCCCAGAATGTGATGCAGTATTGGAAAGATTTTATCTTGCAGGTGGAAAGCTCCTTGTCACTTATATGCGCAATGTCTGTTCTCAATTAAAAATATTTGAACCAGATGGCACGTATGTGCGAGATATTGCACTTCCAGAAATGTACAATCATTGGGCCAGTTGTCGATGGGAAACTACCGAAGCATTCCTTACATCTTCCTCGTTTCATATACCTACAGTAACTTATAGATATGACACCGAGAAAGATACCAAAGAAGTGTGGTGGCAAGATGAGTTTCCTATTGACAGTAATATATTCGAAGTTAAACAGATTTGGTATGAATCAAAAGATGGAACAAAGATACCTATGTTTATAGTGCACACAAAAGAACTCAAACTGGATGGTCAAAATCCAACCCTTTTGAAAGGATATGGTGGCTTCAACAATATTCAAACTCCAAGCTTTTCATTTGAAGCAGCTTTGTGGATTGAATTTGGAGGAGTCTATGCTCAGCCAAACCTACGAGGTGGAGGTGAATTTGGAGAAAAATGGCACGAGGCAGGAGTGCTCGAGAATAAGCAGAAAGTATTTGACGACTTCATTGCAGCAGCCGAGTGGTTAATTGCCGAAGGTTATACCAGCCAAGCAAAGCTGGCCATCTCCGGAGCAAGCAATGGCGGATTGCTTGTTGGAGCAGCACTTACTCAACGACCAGACCTATTTCGAGCGGTCGTTTGTGAATACCCTCTACTTGATATGTTACGATACCACAAATTTTTTAGTGCGCGATACTATGCCTCTGAGTACGGAACAGCAAAGGACCGTGAACAGTTTAAGTACTTATATGCTTACTCACCGTACCACAATGTCGTGCAGGGTACAAAATACCCAGCGGTGCTGTTCGTCACCGGCGATTCAGATACGCAAGTTCCCCCCCTACATGCAAATAAAATGGCTGCTTTACTCCAATCAACTACCAGTGCGGATAGACCTGTTCTACTTCAGAATCGTATTAAAGAAGGTCATTCGGGTCTTAATAGGCCAATGAGTAAATATATTGAGGATATGACGGATATGTTCAGCTTCCTATTCTGGCAACTTGGAGTAAACTTTTCAGAGCCCAATCCTTCATTTGCATTATTTCCCGGTAGGGTGCAAATATTTCCGTTTCATAAATAATTATTATTAAAAGGCTTAAAGCTCTTTCGGACGAACGTTATTGCAGGTTTTGTGTCGATTTGTTAGTGTTTGCGAACTATAAAACAAGATTATGGACTGTACTTGTTATGTACAAGGAAGTGATGAAATTGTCTGCAGAGAACGGCTCGGCAGACTCCTGAAGTATTATGGGAGGGCCGCCTGATGGGTAGGATGAATAAGTTTACACTACTCAAAGTCCTTACGAGTGAGATCGGCGGTAAGTATTATAAAAAGGAAGATCGAAATAAGTATCTGGGATTTTTTGATAAGGTGTTGTTAAGAAGAATCACGTGAGCCTTCTGCACCAAAAACTGCACAAAGTGCGCCCCTTTTGCTCTCGGTGTCATCTCGGCCTGCTTCATAAGTCTTTAATTATCAATCATTAATCGTTTATTGACAGGTACTTACAAACACGGATTTCGGACTGAAAATTTGTGTGTCGTGGGTTCAGGGACAAAATGCAATATCATAAAGCTGAATCGTATCTGACCGAGCTAATACAATCCCGGCTAACTTTTATGCACTCAATGTTCTTATGGCATCGACGTACTTTGTATGGATAACGATGCACTTTGGAGCGATTCGGACTCGGCTTTGAGCTTGATTGTTCCCGTCTGACCCGGTATTGCCCGAACGATCACCAGGCAAAGTCCGTTGAAGGCCTGTCGCTCATGAGAGGGGAAAGGTACGAGATTCGCAGGATCGCCGTTATCTGTCGCGACAATTTCACCGGGGCCGTCGATCGTAAATTCGAGCAGATTATCAGTACGGGGAGCTGTGTTGCCATTGCTGTCAGATATCCGTACTGTAATGAAAGACAGATATTTTCCGTCAGCTTGTATGACATCACGGTCCGGTGTCAATTCTATCCGAGCGGGCCGACCGGCGGTATTGACGACATCCCTGGCCCATACTTTTCCGTTTTTATAGGCCACCACACTTAACTGCCCCGGCTCATAAACCACGTCATCCCAGCGTAGGCGGTATTCATATTGGCCCTTCTTCTTGCGCCCCATCGACCTGCCGTTGAGGAACAGCTCTGCTTCGTCGCCGGAGGTAAAGACATGCACCGGCGTGACTTTGCCGACACGTTCCGGCCATGTCCAATGCGGCAGGATGTGTGTCATCGGCAGGTCAGGCCTCCAGTGCGATTGGTACAGATAAAAACGGTCTTTTTTGAATCCGGCCAGGTCGATAATACCCCCATACGAGCTGCGGGAGTCGTAGTAAGGTGTCGGCTCGCCGAGGTAGTCCCATCCTGTCCAGACAAATTCGCCGGCAACATAAGGGTGGCGCTCTATGGAAGCGAATACTTTGTCTGCTGAGGAGCCATAGTCGGCGGCATAGAGTTCGTAGGCGCTCACCTGGCGAATCTTCGAATCACCTCCCTTGCCATCCCGAACCGGACCACTAATCTCTTGCGACACTGGAAACAGATAAACGCCCCGGCTGCTGAGCGCGTGGGCGGTTTCGCTGCTGAGAATGACCTTATCGGGGAATTTCTCGTGGAAGGCAGGATATTGCGGTGGAGTACGAATTCTATCAGTTCCTTCAAATTCGGGGTCTTGACGAATTCCTTCACCTTGATAGTTCAAGCTGATGACATCCGGGACTTCGGGCAGAGGCATGTTCGGCTTGGCCCAGTTCATTGAAGTGGTCGTTGGACGGGTAGTATCCTCCTGCTTCACAATGTTGTTCAGCCGCTTGGCCACCGCCGCGCCATGTTCACCGGTATATTGCTCGCCGACTTCATTGCCAAAGCTCCACATAATAACCGAGGGGTGATTCCGGTCCCTGCAGATAAATGCGCGCAAGTCCTGTTCATGCCAGTCCGGGAAGATAAGATGGAAATCAAGTGGCGTCTTTTTTCGTTCCCAGACGTCGAATATCTCGTCCATAACCAGAAATCCCATGCTGTCCGTCAGTTCGAGCAGCTCCGGGGCAGGCGGATTATGAGCCATGCGGATGGCATTACAGCCCATCTCCTGGAGTATCTCGAGCTGGCGCTGTGCTGCACGGACGTTGAATGCTGCACCCAACGGGCCAAGATCATGGTGCTGATTGACACCTTTAATCGTTACATGTTCACCGTTCACGTAGATACCCGAGTTCGGGTCAAACCGCAAGGAACGGATACCGAAACGTGTCTCGTATTGGTCGACAAGTTTACCCTGCACCGAGACGGTGGTTACGGCCATGTAAAGATTGGGTTTCTGCTGGGGCGGCGGACCCCACAAACGGGGATTGTCGAGGGTAACGGAACCTTTGACTTTAACACTTGCGCCCGATCTAATACGGACATTCGATGGTGTGATCAAAGCGACGGGGTTGCTCATCTTCTGCACGTCGGCTTCCAACTCATAAATTTTGGTGGACACGACAATATCCACCTCAGCCGCGGAGTCATTGTCAACCGCTACTTCCAAATCGATCACAGCCGAGGAAGCGGAAACCTCCGGCGTCGTCAGATAAGTGCCCCACTGTCCCACATGAATTGGATGGGTTTTAGTCAGCCAAACGTTACGATAAATTCCGCCGCCGGGATACCAGCGGGACGAATCGGGGGGATTGTCCAGGCGGATTGCCAATTGATTCTCTCCGCCAGGGATAATATACGGCGTCAGGTCAACACGCCAGGAGGCATAGCCGTAGGGCCAGCCGCCGGCCAGGTTACCGTTTATCCACACCATCGCGTATGACATCGCACCATCGATATCAAGGTAAAAACACTTACCTGTATCGGATTGGGGAATATCGATATCCTTGCGATACCACGCTATGCCCGGACTTGGCAGCCGTCCCATGCCGCCGCCGACAGGCGCGTTCCAGCCCTCATAAAACGGACCTTCAACCGCCCAATCGTGCGGCAGATTCACGCACTGCCATGAGAGGTCGTCAAAATCCCCCTGCACATAAGGACAATCGCTGCCGGGATTACCCTGGGGTCGGATGTACCGCTTGGCAGGATCCTTGATGAAATCGTTCCCGGTCGGCAGAATCCAGGGTTTGAGGACCTGCTGCGACGCTTCTACTTTTACCGCCTCGGTCGGCATGGCGTCGGCCGGTACTATATCGTTTCTTCGACGTACCTTCGGGCGCACGTCATAGATCAAGCCGGTTGAGTCTCCATTTGGATCGCCCTTCTGGAATCGCCAATCCGAGTTGAGACAAATCCGTTCCCTCGTGGTGCTTTGCGATGCACATGAGGTTAATGTCGAAATAAAAGCAAGCATGATGGTCAAAGACAGGCATCGACTCAGAAAAATCATTAAAGAATAAGGGCAAGATTGTTGGTCTTTATCTGCGAAAACCGCTTTCATCATGGACCCTTTCACTTTCAGATTGAAACACATTGTTCCATCTTACACCGCTGTGTAATGTAATCTGACATTTACACGGTTACAAAACATGATTTCCTCCTAGGAACATCAATAATTTTACAAAAAATCCTACCGAAGGCTCAAGAATATTCGGTCTATGTAATGCCAACTTATTCATCTTGATTATAATGGCTTCAGTATCATTAACTTAAAACAATCCTGATTTCATAATTATAATAGACTTTTATGGCATTTTCACGTATAACATCTTCCCCCAGGAATAAACATGTTAATATATAGGGTGATGAAAATGCAAACTCGACCTTGAAAGCTGCTTATGATGATAGTATATCACTTCAAGATTTTATATTGATGATCGGTGTGATTTTTGGTTTCAGCATTCGTCAAAAATGTATCAGTCACTCTTTACACCTTCCATAATCTTGTTGACAATCTGACCAGCAGATTCGATGTCTTCTGGTCTAACAGAAAGATAGTATTTTCTAATTGTGGCAATTTTTGAATGGAGAGCCGCATCCCACAGGGAACTGGTAAGATTATTTGCTGAGAACGTCACGGCGGACTCCTGAAATACTATGGAGGGCCGCGTGAGATGTAAGATGAATAAGTTGACAGTACCGGGTTACAATGGTAAACTTGAGTGGCCGGTTGACAATGAATCGCTTACGGTGGAAATGCCCAATAAAAACCCTGTGAATATGCGTTTACGCAGAAAATATTGGGCTTGTCGAATATTAAATTTGGCGGCAAAAAACTCTTAAATAAAAAATATTTTTAGTTTTTGGCGGATTATAGGTATTTGTCATTCTGCGATTTCAAATGAGAAGGTGAGTGACTCAAGGATAATTATTAGCTGAGATCTGCAATGAATAAGTTCATGATAGCCAAAGATGGAATAGATCCGAACCAAGTGCCTCAAAAAAAATTGCATACCGGGGCACAAATGCCTGGAATTGGATTAGGCACATTTGGTTCAGACCGGTTTTCAGGCGAGCAGGTTGCCCAGGCAGTAAGAGGAGCTGTTTCAATAGGTTATCGTCATATCGACTGTGCAAGTGTTTACGGAAGCGAAAAACTCATCGGTAATGTACTGAATGAAATAATTGAAAGCGCTGAAGTAAAACGCGAAGAATTGTGGATTACATCGAAAGTCTGGAATGATATGCATAACAATGTTGTCGAGGCATGCAATAAATCTCTAAGCGACCTTCAGCTTGATTACCTTGACCTTTATCTTGTCCATTGGCCGTTTCCTAATTACCATGCCCCGGGATGTGATGTAAATTCGCGAAGTCCGGATGCCAAACCATATATCCATGAGAACTTTATGGAAACATGGCGGCAAATGGAAAAACTGGTTGAGGCGGGGCTTGTCAGACACATCGGCACCTCCAATATGACTATTCCCAAGCTGAGGCTTGTATTGCGCGATGCGAAGATTAAGCCTGCCTGCAACGAGATGGAACTGCACCCGCACTTCCAGCAGCCTGAGTTATTCCAATTCTGTTTAGACAATAATATTCAGCCGATAGGATTTTGCCCGATCGGTTCACCCACACGACCAGACCGTGACAAAACGGAGTCGGACACGGTGGACATTGAAGACCCCGTGGTTGTCAGGATTGCACAAAGGCTGAATGTCCATCCTGCTGTAGTGTGCGTCAAATGGGCTGTTCATAGAGGCCAAATTCCGATACCATTTTCTGTATATCGAAACGAGTATCTTGGTAACCTGAAAAGCACCGTTCAGGATCCACTCACTGACAAAGAGATGGAAGAGCTATCGCAGATTGATAAGAACTGCCGGCTGATTAAGGGACAGGTATTTCTTTGGAAGGAAAATCAAAACTGGGAGGACCTTTGGGATGTAAATGGAGTGATTACTCCTGAATAAAAAAATGATTTAAATGTCCACCTTAAAATATGGGAGCAAATACAATGGGTAAAATGAAAGGAGCAATCCTTCCGGGAAACAGCACGGTTGAGTTAAAAGAATTTGATATTCCGAAACCAGCTCACGGCGAAGTGTTAATTAAGATGAAGTCTTCGACGATATGCGGCTCAGACATACGCTGTATTTATCATGAACATTTAGGCAAAGGTCCCGAAGGTTATCAGCCCGGCATGATAGCAGGTCACGAACCGTGCGGGCAGATAGTTGAGACAGGCCCAGGCTGCAGGCGTTTCAAAGAAGGTGACAGAGTTGTTGTTTATCATATATCCGGCTGCGGCCTTTGCAATGACTGCCGTCGGGGGTATATGATTTCCTGTACAAGTGAATACCGCAGGGCATATGGATGGCAGCGCGACGGTGGGATGGCCGATTTCCTGCTCGCCGAAGAAAAAGATTTAGTATTTCTTCCGGATGAATTGACATACTCGGACGGTGCTCAGGTTGCATGCGGTTTTGGAACAGTTTATGAGGGGCTGGAAAAAATCGGAATTTGCGGAAACGACGCGGTATTGGTGACAGGCTTGGGTCCGGTCGGTCTTGCTACCGCAATGCTCGCAAGAGCAATGGGCGCACAAAAAATTATCGGCATTGAGGTAATTGATGAGCGAATTCGGATTGCCAAACAGCTCAAGCTCTTTGATGAGGTGTTAAAAGCCGGCCCGGACAATGTATCAGAAGTAAAGAATTTGACCGGTAGTTTCGGTGTAGAGCGCGCCGTCGATTGTTCAGCCAGTGATAAAGCTCGTCTGACCTGCATCCAGTCCGCTCGTAAATGGGGTAAAATAGTATTTCTCGGTGAAGGCGGCACTGTTGCATTTAATCCTTCCCCTGATATTATTCATGACCAGAAGACAATTTACGGCTCGTGGGTAACAAACTTATGGAGGATGGAAGAGTTAGTAGAGCGCCTTGTTCGCTGGGATATTCATCCGGACAAGTTGATTACTCATCGTTTTCCATTAGAGCAAGCCGGCGAAGCCTACAAGTTAATGGCGAGCGGTAAATGCGGTAAGGTTGCGGTGGTTTTTGATGAGGAATTGAAATAGATTATGAGGAATCTGATATGACTAAAAAAATCAACGCTCAGTGTTTGCCTGAAATCAAAAAGCCTTCTCCTAATATTCCCATAATCGGGGTCTTTGCGCCCTGTGATCCGAGGATTGACCAGATAAGCCGAAAACGTGCTCAGAACATAATTAAAATAGTAGCTGATACAATAAGCGGCCAGGTTATACTGCCGGATAAAATACCTGTGCCGGTCGTTTACTCGTCTTTATTGGTGGACAGTGAAAAACAGGCGGATATAGTCGCTCAGCAGTTCCGAAACGCCGGCGTTAATATCATCGTGTGCATTCCGGATACATGGGCCTTTCCACAATTAACCACGATTTCGCTGATTCAGCAATTCCCGAGGGAAACACCATTGAATATTACCTGCGGCAACAGCGGACCCAAACCTGGTGTCGTGTATGCCCATGCAACAAATGGCGCGATTAGCCAGTATGGCAGGCTTGTCGCACTAAATGTAGGATACTGGCCGGATACTGGAATGAAACCAAAAATGAGCCCCGCTACAGAGAAAGCTTTGATTGACTGGTGCTATGCCGCTGTCACTGCAGTTGCTCTGCGCGGACGACGTGTAATGATTTTTGGCCACGACTCAATGGGTATGGAGACAGCATTGATGCATATTCTTGCGACCAGAAATATATTTGGCATAGAAATCACCCGACTTGATATGAAACTGTTGGTGGATATGCTGCAAAAAAGCGCGTATGACAAAAAAGAATTAAAGGAATTGAGAGGATGGATTAATAAACACGTCGGAAAACGTCTTGAATTAAAAAATGATTTGGACAGCCAGCGGTTTGAGCAGAGCCTGGCTATGTATCTAATCAATCGGGATTTGATGAAAGAGATTAACGCTGTTGGCGGAGGATTTATGAGTCAGCTTGAATGGGGAAGTGACAGGAGAGGATTGCCCTTTCCAGTAGCTGATATAATGGAATCTCTTTTTAACAGCACTTTTGACCATAACGGCTCAAAGGCTCCGTTGCCGTATGCAACCGAGGCGGATATGCAGGGATTGTTAACAATGCTGTTTTTCACTTATTTGAGCGGTGGTAATCCGCCGCTATTTATGGATTTCAGAAAAATCTGGGAATCCTGGGAAATCAAAGCTCTTGCTAAGAAACACGGCGTAAAACTCTCCACGAAGGCGGATTATTTTGTAAAAGGGCTGGTCGACGGCAATAATTCCGGTAGTGCTGCACTCGATTGGGCTGCCAGGCCGGGAGCAGATATCAGCACCATTATGAGCAATATCATAATGCCTTTGGCGGACGAGTATTACTTTCCCGGCGGCGGCAATAGTGTCACCTTTGTTACACCGGCAGGTATTGAAGGTATTGCAGGACGTATGGCATACAGCAGCCTTATAGACAAGTTCAGCCTGATTTGGGATGAAGCGACCACGACGTCGGTTCCCCCAAAACTTGAAAAAGCTATGTGTAACCTGACAAACTGGAATTGGCCTCATACTTTTGTAGTTCCGAAGTACGCAAGTATGCTTGAATACAAACAGTATGCACCGGCAAATCATTTCCATATGATATGGGGGCTGCCGGTTGCTCGTCTGCAGCATTGGATGGATTTGACAGGCGTATTGAGTGTTACTCCATGGGCAGCAAGACCTGCTTTTATAGAATCAGTTGACCGGCCTAAGCCGCTTGTTTATCTGCTCAACGGCGGTGAAGATATTTATAAAAACAGCATTCGGTAAAGGGTTCTTTGAATAAGACCTGAATTTAAAATCGAGGTGAGAAATTTTTGAAAGGCATAGATTTGTGAAAAAGAGCAACTTGCTTGTATTTTTTGTCCTTATAGCATCCGCCATTTTATTTGTAAGCGGAGTAATTAAAAAAATAGCACATTTGAAACAGGGTATTACCCGTGAAAAAGTAATTGCGGTAATCCCCAAGGGCACTGCTTCGATGTGGTGGGAAGTTGTGCACAAGGGTGCAGAAAAAGCCGGTGAGGAATTTGGATACAAAATTTCCTGGACCGGACCGGAGCAGGAAACCGACCGTGAAAAGCAAATTCAAGCGGTTGAAGATGCGATTGTTCAAAAGGTTCAAGGTATTGTCCTGGGACCAAACGATGAGAAAGCCCTGGTTCGTCCCGTAAAGAAAATAAAAGCAGCAGGTATTTCGTGCGTGATAATAGATTCTGCAGTAGATGCCGATCCATCTGATTATATTTCTTTTGTTGCAACGGATAATTTACTTGGCGGCGCGCAGGCCGCACGCCGTCTTGGCAAAGCGTTAAACGGTCGGGGAAGCGTCATACTCACCAAATTTGTTCAAAACTCGGCCTCTACGGACAAACGAGCCAAAGGTTTCAAGGAAACGCTGGAAAAGGAATTTCCGAATATAAAAATCGTAGCGGAGCAATATACGCTCGGAACCGTTGAAGATGCGCGCCAAAAAACCGTTGACATGCTCACGAGAAACAAAGACGTTGTTGGGCTTTTTGCAGTTAATCAGCCAAGCTCGGTAGGAGCATACAAGGCGCTTCAAAACCAGTCGCTTTGCGGTAAAGTCAAAATGATCGGCTTCGATTCAGACCCGATTCTGCTGGAAGGCGTCGAGAAATACTTTGTCGAAGCCCTGATTGTTCAGAATCCCTTCGAGATAGGATATCAGGGCGTAAAGACAATGGTCGAATCATTAAAAGGCAGGGAAATCCCCAAGACGAAACCTATCGCGAGTATGATAATAGATGCGAATAATCTTGAACAGATGAAGGAGCAGTTTCCCGCGGCTCTGGGATTATAGAATGTCTGAAAACCACAGTTATCTCAGGATGGAACAAATAACAAAGACCTTCGGGCCTGTTACAGCTCTGAAAGATGTAACATTCAGTGCCCGACCCGGACAGGTTCACGCATTGTGCGGAGAAAACGGCGCCGGAAAATCCACGCTGATGAAAGTTCTTGCCGGCGTCTATAGACCGGACAACGGCAGGATTCTTATCGATGAAAAAGAAGTGAGTTTCATGCATCCCGGCCAGGCACTGAACGTAGGAATTTCCATTCTTTATCAGGAGCTGGATCTGGCAGAGGACCTGACGGTTTATGAAAATATTTTTCTGGGCAAAGAAATCAAAAGCTCGATTCCGTTTGTAATCAACCGCAAAGCAATGATTTCACAAACGCAGAAGCTCTGCAAACAATACGGATTCGACATCGACCCGATGTCTCAGATTCGCCATCTCACAACCGGTCAGTGCCAGATTGTGGAGCTTCTGAAGGCCCTTATGCAAAATGCAAAAATAATTGTAATGGATGAACCCACGTCAAGCCTTTCGGAAAGTGAGTCAAAGCGTTTGTTTGAAATCATCCGGGAATTAAGACAAAAGAATCTTACGATTATTTACATCTCACATCGTATGGAAGAAGTGAAGCTGCTTGCCGACCAAATCAGCGTTCTGCGCGACGGCGAGACTGTTGGAAGCGGACCGTCATCCGAAATGGACATTCATAAAGTTATCAGACTGATGGTCGGACGAGAGCTTAATGAATATTATCCACCAAGGGAGCCGAAAATCGGCTCTGTATTTTTTGAAGCGGAGAAGCTGGCAAGTGATGAAGGTATAAATGATATTACTTTTAACGTTCGCCGCGGTGAAATTGTCGGTATAGCCGGACTTGTCGGCGCAGGCAGAACGGAAGTTGCTCGAGCGATTTTCGGTATTAAACCGTTAACGGCAGGCTCAATTAAAATTGACGGCAAAACCATTAAAATAAAGAAGCCTTCAGATGCTGTCAGAAACAGGATTGCCTTTTTAACAGAAGACCGCAAACGATCTGGCCTTTGCCTCAATCTGCCCTGCAGCTGGAATATGACACTTCCAAATTATCGCACAATTGGAATGAAAACACTGCTAAACCTGCGTAAAGAAGAAAAACTTTGTCAAACCTATGGAGAAAAAGTCTCAGTAAGATGGATACGGCCCAGCTCACCTGCAAACTCTCTTTCAGGCGGGAACCAGCAAAAGCTTCTTATAGGAAGATGGCTTATGGCTGACTCTGATTTTCTTATCTTCGACGAACCGACCCGAGGAATCGATATCGGCGCTAAAAAAGAAGTTTTTATTTTGCTTAATGAGCTCGCAGCAGAGGGAAAGGCAATACTGATTATCTCTTCGGAATTGCAGGAATTGCTGGGAATCTGCGACCGTATTCTTGTCATGAGGCGGGGCAGAATTGCAGGTAACCTGGAAGCTACGAAAACCACACAGGAAAAAATTATGCATTTGGCCGCATTGGAGAAATAATATGAATCGGTTTGCAAAACAAATACTGCCGTTTTGCTCGTTAATCTTTATCATTTCGTTATGGACATTCCTGGAGCCCGACAATTTTTTAACGATGCAAAATTTAATGAATGTTCTGAGACGCTCTTCGATAAACGGCATAATCGCTGCGGGTATGACGTATGTGATTATCACATCCGGAATAGACCTGTCGGTAGGTTCGATGCTCGCGATGTGTGGAATGATTGGCTCGGTTGCAATGCTTAAATTCAGCGGGGCATCCTGGGCACAGGTTACAGGAGGCAACTATGTGGAGCTTGGCACAGCGGCGATGATTATGGGGACATTGGTAGGAATTGCTGCCGGAGCTTTGTGCGGCTTCGGAAACGGAATGCTTATTACACGATTGAAGCTCGCGCCGTTTATTGTCACTCTGGGAACAATGAGTATCTTCAGGGGCGCTTCCTATCTTATGAATGATGGAAAACCTTTTGCGGTTTCCGACTATGCCTGGCTCGACATAGGGACAATAATAGGAATACCATCCTCGGTTGTTTTGCTTATATTAATATTAGCATTGGCAGGTTTTATTCTCAAATATACACCCTTTGGCCGTTATGTTTACGCCATCGGCTCGAACGTGGAAACGGCCTTTCACGCAGGTATCAACGTCAGGAATTCCATAGTAATTGTTTATACGATGATTGGCGCTTTTGTCGGGATGGCTGCGATGATAACAACCAGTCGGGCAAGTTCCGCTCAGCCATCAGCCGGACTGGCACTGGAACTGGATATTATAGCTGCTGTAATAATCGGAGGTTGTTCACCAGCGGGCGGGAAAGGAACCATGATTGGAACTATCATAGGAACACTTTTAATAAGTTTTTTGCGGAACGGCCTGACCTTGATGGATATCTCAACAAACGTACAGCTTGTTGTTATTGGTGCAATAATAGTGTTAGCGGTAGCAGCCGATCAGATTGCGACGAAGCGGGAGGCGTAAACAAATATGATTGAATATCTCAACCTCTGCCACTTTGGCTAACGTCAGGTAATTAATCCCGAATAGAGCGAGACTGACAGGTTCAGGGGATTGGCGGATAAGCTCCAATAAATAAAGTGTCTTTTTGGGACAGACCCAGAAGCGTACTGATTTCAGGAGGAAGGGGCGATGCCGAAGTGGACGCAGGAAATGTTTTTAACAATTGATAATCGCCTGATTCGGGACACTTGAATAAGAAACCATCATAATTGGAGAAATAGCGGCTGTCGGCGGAAAATTCCGGATGCAACTTATGCAAATCTTCTGGCGACTCAACCGCCACCTGACATTTTTCGTTTTTAGCAGGACTCCAGAAAATCAAAGGAGCAGATGTATCTTCGCAGCGCCGCACATAAACGTTATAATCGAGTTTTTTGACCTGCGGTTTGTCGAGCTGTTCACACAGTAATGGCGTCTGCGAGAAAGCCAGAAGCGGCCTGCGGAAATTCTCATCTCCCGTGAGCAGGTTATTGACAAAGACGTGCCCTTCCCTGTCATTCACATCCGGGCCGGTGCTGGGATGCCAACCGAAATGGTCGCCGGCCGCCGTTCTATTGTTGCGCGCAATGCACGCCGTGCTGTTGACAAATGTGTTTTGGTAAATCTGAACATTAGAACTGTTCATTATCAGGATGCCATGGTCGCAATTGACAAATACGTTGCCGGCGCAAATTGCTCCTTTTGAGATTTCAAAGAAGAACCCATTATCGCTTGGCCAGAACCGCTCGCTGGAGAATTGGTTGTTGATATTTCCCACGCCCTCGACTCTGTTGTTGATAAATACCCCGTCAACATTGCCTACGTCGTACCAAATACCGTTGGAGTTCGGCTGGTCAGTAACCAAGTTGTCCCGGCAGGTAACGCGATAGCATTGATTGAAAATCTTGACGCCCGCGGGAAAGTATCCTGTGATGTCCTCGATATTGTTTCGTCTGAAGATGTTTTTCTCAAGCAAAACATCGGATGAGCTTAAAATATAAATCCCTTCCGTACTGGTGTCGCTAACTAAGCAATTGCGCATTGTTAATTTATCACCTCTGAGGTAAGCCCCAACGCGCGAACAAAAAGAAATGGTGCAGTTTTCTAAAGTCGTCCCCACGATGTCTTTTCCGTGCTGGGACTCATCAGACAGACCCTCAGGGTCTTTTCCTTCGAATTCAAGCGCTCGGTAGGCATACTGGGTAAATGTGATTCCTCGTATAAGCGATCCCTTGCGATCCGAGATCTTGCCGTGGCAGTTTCCTTTTACCCGTATAAGTGCGCTATCGAAAGCGGTGATTTCCACCAATCGGCCTGTCGGGTCGGTACTGATAAAAACTTCGCCTGTATCGTAGTTGATGTAAAACGTATTTTCGTTGACTTCACTCTCCGAACCCGCAGATTGTAAAAACTTTCCATCAACAAACACCATATCATTGTTAAAACGGTGAAGGGGCGTTCGTCTGTTCCGCCGCCACCAGTCAGCGGGCTTGTCGGGAAATAACCATCGCCATGTTGTCTTCCATAATCCGTTTTCCTGTCGCTCCCACTTGTCAGCTATAAAAGTTCCCTTCAAAACCGGTTTTTCGTCCGCGTATGGCTGTATCGTGATTCCCTGGTTCAATTTCAGTCCGCCTGTGCGATATGTGCCGCCTCGCATCACGATTGCGTCGCCGGTTATCACCCGCTCTATGGCTGCTGCAAGGGTTGTGGGCTTATCGAGAGTTCCCCCTAATTGCTCGGCGTCTCCATTGGGCGCAACATAGTAAATTTTACCCGCATCCTTTGGCAAATCGTAAGTTTTCTGAATCGGCCCGTAAGGCCCGCCCGAGGGCTGGCCCATCACAGGCGATGAACAAAGAATTATGCACAGAAGTACGCAGGTATAAACGCATTGTTCAGGTCTGCCTGACTTCATTTCATTTCCCTCGTAAGTAAGATTGTGTACTGTTCTCACGCATATAAACCAAATTAAATATCAGGTTCTTCATAAAAAATCAAGATGAAAATTTCCCAGTGAAACTTACTTGGGAAAAAGATTTCTTGAACGTTCATGATAATTTTCGTAAGATCATTTACGTTATATGGAAAAAAATTATGTTGTTTAAGAATGTAAATGGGAAATCCCGGATGAATCAATTTAGCTGTTACTTACTAATCCTCAGTGCGTTCTTTCTATTTGGCACTAATCGTGGACTGGCTCAAAACCCCCTGATTCTTGATCAGTTTACAGCCGATCCAACTGCAAGAGTATTTGAAGGCAAAATTTATGTTTATCCTTCTCACGATATTCCTGCCAGTACAGGCAAGGGTCGAGCCGGGTGGTTTTGTATGGAAGACTACCATGTTTTCTCGTCTGAGAATCTAACGGAGTGGACAGATCATGGAGTCATTTTAAACCAGAATGATATTCCTTGGCTCAGACGAAAATCATTCGATATGTGGGCGCCTGACTGCGCGTTCAAAGACGGAAAGTACTATTTCTATTTTCCCACAGGGCGCAGAATCGGGGTTGCCGTATCAGAAAAACCCTATGGTCCTTTTAAGCCGGAGGCTAAACCAATAGAAGGCGCAAATGGAATAGATCCATGTGTTTTCATTGATAAAGACGGAAACGCTTATTTATACTATTCAATGAATAAAATATTTGTGGCCAGGCTGAAAGATAATATGCTGGAACTTGATTCTCAACCGCAGGTAATTGGAAATCTTCCCCAAAAGGGACTTATTGAAGGCCCCTTTGTGTTTGAGCGGAATGGCATTTATTATTTAACTTATCCGCATGCACAGAACAGAACTGAGAGACTTGAATATTCAACCGGCAGCAGTCCTATGGGGCCTTTCGAGCCTAAGGGAGTTATAATGGATGAATCTCCCAGTGGTTGCTGGACAAATCAGCATTCAATTGTTGAATACAAAGGGCAGTGGTATTTGTTTTATCATGACAAGGATTTATCCCCGGACTTTGATAAAAACCGGTCCATAAGGGCAGATTATCTATACTTTAACGACAACGGCACCATACAGAAGGTCATTCCAACCTTGCGTGGAGTAGGTATCACCAATGCTATCAGCGAAATACAGATTGACAGGTACAGCGCCATTAGCCCGGAAGGAGCATCCATCGCATTCCTTGACCCGGCACAGAAACAAAAGGGATGGAAAGCGGTCCTGACGGCCCAGAATGCCTGGATTCGATATAACAAGGTCGATTTTGGTCAAGAGAAGTTGAGCACGGTCAAGATTAAAACCTCCTGCCCAACAGGAGGCGTTATCGATATCAGAATCGATGCAATTGATGGACCGTTGCTCGCTCAAGTCGACATTGCGGATAATACGGATTTGAGCGGGGTCAATTCGGCCCTCTCAGAAAGTCCTTCTGGCATCCATGACTTGGTTGTGATACTTAAAGACACAAAAACCGTTGAGATCGATTGGATAAAGTTTGAATGAGCTATCTCCAGCGGGTCT
>Ga0315548_1001914_pt1 | contig 16728 bp, 17 predicted proteins | sample SalMarSW160110MG_2_FD_202540 | JGI IMG/M metagenome (GOLD analysis project Ga0315548, IMG submission 202540) | Salt marsh sediment microbial communities from the Plum Island Ecosystem LTER, Massachusetts, United States - Salt Marsh Sediment SW1601-110 ...
CCTCCCCACTACCCCTGGAGCGGCATATATTTCACAAGCGTCCCGATAGAGCTTAAGGCTATGCCCAAGGAAGGTTACCGCTTTATAGGGTGGACCGGTGATATTGATTCGGATGAAGAAATTATATCTGTCAATCCGTCTGCCAATTACAGTTTCATGGCACATTTCGAAAAGGATTTCTCAACACTTAATCCGGTTATTATTAATGAGATTAACTATTGCTCAGATCCTTCATTTAACAGTGAGGACTGGGTTGAACTGTACAACAGGGGTGAGCAGCCGGAAGATATTTCAGGATGGATCTTTAAAGATTCCGATGATGCACACATCTTTGTTATTCCTGCAAATACTGTTTTATCCTCAGGAGGCTTTATTGTTTTATGCAGGGATATCATTGCATTTGCGACACAATACCCGTGGGTTACAAAAATCAAGGGTAACTTTAACTTCGGACTCAGCTCAAGCGGAGAATTCATACGTCTGTATAACAGCAGCGGGGGATTTGAGGATTCGGTCTATTATGGCGTTTCCACACCCTGGCCTTCCGAACCCTGCGGACACGGTCCGACCCTGGAGCTGATAGATCCTTACCTTGACAATACTCTGCCGGAAAGCTGGACTGCTTCAACTCATGGCACACCGGGGTCTGTTAACGGTTCCTATACAGGCATACCTGAAATAAAAGCTCCGGGAATAAATACTGATAACCTTGTCATGGTCTATCCCAATCCGTTTAATGTGTCGGTTGGAATATATGTTGATATGGGTCCCTCTGACAGGGCCAGAATATCTATATACGGTACCAGCGGTGAATTAAAGAATATTCTGACAGTTGACGGCGAATATGAAGGCAGGCACAGGATAAGCTGGGACGGTACAGATTTTCACGGGAACAAGCTGGCGGACGGACTCTATCTTATCAGGATAGAAACCGGCAAATACCGGATTTCAAGAAAGGTTCTGCTGCTTAAGTAATACATTAAAAATATATTATTAATTTGGCAACTTTATTTAATATTAAAACTGCATGTTAAAATGAGATCAATAATCTGCTTTCTTATAACCGGCATTTTCCTGGCTGCATCAATTTCCTGCACCAAGGATGAAGGAGTAGGAGGAACAGCAACCATAAGGGGTAGAGTTATAATAAACGATTACAATGATGATTTCTCTATACTATTATCGGAGTACAATGCCGCTGAAGAAGATGTATATGTTGTTTACGGGGATGATAAGACATTTGGAGACCAGGTAGAAACAAACTATGACGGGACTTTCGAGTTTAATTACCTGCTTCCCGGCGACTACTCGGTTTATATTTATTCTGAAGACAGTTCATCAAACATGCTGCATGATACGGTAATTATTAAAAATATTACAATTTCACGTAAGGATGATGTGGTTGACGCAGGCACATTTGTTAAAATTAATGTTCTTGACTTTGATGACGGCAATTCTTCCATTAGCGGCAAAATATATAAGATTGAATATGATCCGGCTACGGTATGCACATTGTACCCGCAGTCAGATACGGTCCTTGCCCAGGAACAGGAAGTCTATATTCTGTATGGCAATCACGAATTTTATGATGACAGGATAAGAACTCATTACGACGGCACATTCAGGTTCAGTAACCTGATTAAGGGCAAGTATCAGGTATACGCCTATTCCAAAGATATAACATGTGGAGTTGAGCTTATACCGGAAATCTGGCAGGTAGAAATTACTGAAGAAAACCAGGATATAGTACTTAGTGATATTTATATTGCAAACTATTAGCAGAAATGAAAACACTGATATTCGTATTATCTTTTTGTTTACTTACCGCCAATCTTTTTCCCCAAAGCAGGAAGAAGATAAAAGAACTGGGTATAGAGTCCATTACTGAAATAAAGGTAGATTATGAAGATAGCAACGGTAAAGAAATCATGAGATTTGTTACTGTTTATGATGAGCAGGGTAATGTTATAAAAGAAGTAGACTATGATAAGACCGGTAAGCTTACCGAAATAATCACTTATGAATATAATGAAGATAATGATAAAACAAAGGAAGTCCATTACAGGCCTAACAAAAAGCCTTACAGAACACTGACATACAAGTATGAAAACGGACTCATAAGCGAGCGCGACGAATATGATGAAAGCAACAGGCTTGTGTCAAAGAAAAAGTATATATACAAATACAAGGACAACTAGCTGGCGCGAAGAGATCTTAAAGATTAAAGCTCTCACTCCTGGCAACCTCAATAACACCCTTAATCTCCGATAACCTGGCAATAAGCAATTCAAGATGCTGCAGGTCCCTGACCGTTATTATCAGTTTGCCATGAAACATACCTTCTGCCTTATCCATTGATATTGAAAGAAGGTTTACCTTGAGATCCTTGTTAATAACTTTCGATATCCCGTCAAGTATCCCCGGCTCATCTTCGCCGCTTATCTTAAGTTCAACTGTAAACAGCAGGTCTTCTTTAGTCCCGCTCCATTTGGCCTTCACAACCCTGTAATTGAATTTCGTCAGCAGCTGTGCGGCATTCGGACAGTTAGTGCGGTGAATCTTAATTCCTTCGCTTACAGTTACAAAGCCGAAAATATCATCCCCGGGTATGGGATTACAGCATCTGGCAAGCTTATAATCTATGCTGCCCAGCTTCCCGTCAATAACAAGAAAGTCCCTTACAGAGGCTGTTCCAGGTTTGATATCGGCTACGTTGTCTTTGTCCTCCAGTTCAGGCGCCCCGGCTTGCGCCGGCTCATTACCGGTAAGAAAGTCCTTTATCCCGGACAGATCAATTTTTTCAAGTGATATCTGATAATAGAGATCCTGCGATACCTTAAATCCGTATCTCTTCAGTAGTTTTCTTATATTATCATCTGTAAAAGGTATCTTCCAGTTTTTAAATCTGCGTTTCAACATTTCTTTTCCGGCCGCTGCCTGCTTAAACTTCTCTTCATTCAGTTTCTGCCTTATCTTGGTTTTGGCTTTTGATGTTACTACAAAATTCAGCCAGTCAATTTTGGGTGCCTGGCCTTTGGATGTTATGATTTCAACTTTTTCGCCATTATTCAGCCTGTACCTTATTGGCACCGACCTGCCGTTAACTTTGGCGCCTGTGCATGCCGAACCCACATCTGTATGTACATCATATGCAAAATCAAGAACCGTCGCTCCCGCAGGAAATTTTTTCAGCTCTCCCCTGGGTGTAAAAACGAATATCTCTTTTGAATACAGGCTGAGTTTGAAATCGTCAATAAACTCAACAGCGTCATGTTCAGGGTACTCAAGTATCTCTCTTACTTTTTTCAGCCATTCCTCAAGTCCCTGCTCACTTTCAAGATTTTTATATTTCCAGTGGGCGGCAAGGCCTTTCTCTGCTATTTCATTCATGCGGTCGGTTCTTATCTGAACCTCAACCCACCTTCCCTCCTTTCCAATGACCGTTGTATGCAGTGATTCATAACCGTTTGTCTTCGGCACAGATATCCAGTCACGTAACCTTAAAGGATTTGGCTGGTAAATATCAGTTACAATTGAATATACAAGCCAGCAATCGGACTTCTCCCTTTTAGGCTCGCTTTTTATGACTATTCTTATTGCAAACAAATCATAAATATCTTCAAAATCAATATTCTTTGATTTCATCTTATTCCATATCGAGTATATGGATTTGGGCCTGCCCTTTATCTCAAAATCAAACCCCTGCTTTTCAAGTTCCTTTTTTACAGGATCAATAAAATCATTAATAAACTGCCTCCTTTCCTTCATTTTTTCAGAGAGCTTCCTGGCAATAAAATCATAGGTTTTTCTGTCAGTATATTTCAGTGACAAATCTTCCATTTCTGATTTTATAAGATAAAGTCCCAGCCGGTGGGCAAGAGGAGCATACAAATATGATGATTCTGAGGCCAGTTTGATTTGACGTTCACGGCTGAGATTCTTCATCTCCCTCATTATATTCAAATGTTCAGCCAGTTTAATCAGTATTACCCTTACGTCTTTTGCCAGGCTGAGTAATAATTTCCTGAAGTTTTCAGCCTGTGAAGATTCAGTGCTGGCACCGAGATAGTCTATCTTCTCCAGCCCCTGTGTTATGGTAGCAACAACACTTCCATAATCCTTTTCTATCTCTTTCAATGTCACCCTGCCCTGTTTCATAGCCATATTTAAAAACAGACTTATTACAGAAACAGCTCCGAGTCCGATTTCCTTCACCACAATCAGGCCTGTATCAAATATGGATTCAATGGTATTTTTGCCGGCAAGGTCCTGTTCGGCAGGTAAATCCTGTATCATAATGTGGAAGGCCCTGTTAAAAGCGGTTTTATCAAAAGGATCCCTGGAAACACTAATCTCGCTGATCAGCAAATCATATTTTTCCCGTATATCTTTCTGAATATTTGCAGGGTAATCCTTCAACATATGTAATACTAATAAAATTGGTACTTCACCTCATTTATTTAATATTACAAAGATAGCTATATTAATTTTGTGACTGCTTATTCAATTTTTTCCAGCTTGTCCATCCCTTCAATATTCATTGACCTAGCAATCTTTGATATATTTTTCATATCTATGTCCCCCTGGATACTTATAAGAGCATCCTCATCCGGACCACCGACAAGCAGTAACAGTTCAGTCACCTTATTGTCCTTCTCCCTTATCAGGAACAAAACATTTTCATCTTTTTCCTTTATTACCATAAGCTCCTTATACTCCGATTTTGGAAGGACCTTCATTACTTCACTATAAAGATCTATACCTGCCTTTGTATTTGGATCATCATCAGTAGCAAGAATCTTTATACAGTTCAGTCTGCTTATGACTTCATCCATCTCTTTGTCTCCTTCCCCGTTGTCAATATCCCTGAACAGGTCAAACATGTATTTAGTAATATACACCGTGGTAAAACCTTCAGTTCCTGAATACTTGTCAAAGAATTTATCAATGGGAGACTGCGATCTTGAGTTAACCGCAATTACTGCCAAAGCAATTAAAATTATTATCTTTTTCATGATGATAAGTTTATTTATTATTATTATTTTCTGATACCGGCATTTTTGACAAATACTTTAATTGTTCCAGTCCGTTATTCAACTTCGAAACGGGTTCAAGTTTTTGCATGCCTTCATTAATTCTGGAAATATTATTAAGTTCTTTGGTGCCATAGTTCAATTTTTCAGAAATATATAAAAGTGTTCTTTTTGTTTCCTGGTAAGCCAGATAAGGATCCTCAATGGTGTCATGATATTTGGGCCTGCCTGTGAAATGTTTTAAAGAGTTGTAGACTCCGAATAAAATCAGTAACGATGCAGCGATGGCTGCTATCCTGAATCCTGTTTTCCTCCTGTTAAAACCCGGATATTTTATTTTCTGCTTATCAATTAATGATTCGAGGTCTTTATCAAAATCCTTGATCGGGACATCAGCATTTTTCACCTTTTCATACATCTCAAACTGTTTCTTTTCAGCGCTCAGCTCTTCAGGAATATCAACATTATCAATAAAGTACCTTTTCAGAAGTTTTTCCTCATTCAATGTTGTATCGCCATTATAATACTTGCAGAGAAGTTCTTTAATTTTTTTAATGTCCATGGTTCTCAATATTAATTATTGATTCTTTTATTTTCTTACGTGCTCTTGAAAGATTTACCCTTATAGTGTTCACACTAATGTTAAGTATGTCTGCTATTTCATCAAACTCATATCCTTCAACATCCCTGAGCTGGGTTATCATCCTTTGCTGTTCGGGCAGGCCCAGCAAAATATTGTTATACCTGTTTATCCTGTCTGACGTTTCAAGCAGGGAATGCGGATTGCTGCTGTCTTTCTGGTAATCGAACCCATTGCCATAATCTTCTATCAATAATGGCTTTTTAGCCTTTAGTCTGTCATAACACCAATTTTTAGTTATTTTCATGGCAAAAGCTTCTGTATTTTTAACTGAGTCCATTTTATTCCTGTAGTTCCACAGCTTTATAAACACCTCCTGAACGGCATCCTGGGCTTCATCCTTATCATTCAGTATCAAACGGGCAAAATTAAACAGCTTTCTGCCAAGAGGTAAAATTTTGCTTTTAAACTCATTTGAATCCATAGTCAAAGTTGCCCGTTACAATATATATGATCTAATATTGTCCTGCCTTTGCAAGTTTATCATGAAAATTTTTATCCAATGCCTCTGATAATTCACCCAGCTTGCTCAAAGCTATATCTCCCTTAATGCTAATCAGTACGTTTTCGTCTGTTCCGCTCACTATAAGCAGAAATTCATGAATAGTTCCGTTTTCCTCCCTGACCAGCATATTTACCTTTTCATCATTGTCCCTCACAACCATTAATTCCTTATACAGCTCCTTATTAAGCTTACTGTAAATTTCATCATGGAAATCCAAATCCATAGCTGCTCTTCTGTCCTCCTGGGTAAGTATCTTTATTTCTTCCAGTCCTGACAATTCCCTTGGATCTTTATCCTCAGGATCAAGCTTTGCAAGCATCCTGAGCATGTCACCGGTAATATTTACGGTAGTGAATCCTTCAGTTCCCGCGTATTTTTCAAAAATAGCGCTTACAGGATCTGTCTGTCCCTTCACTAAATTAGCCAGGGCACATACAAACAATACAAAAATTACTCTTTTCATTTTTCAGGTTTTAAGTTATTAACTTCAAATTCTCATTCATGACGATTAAAACCTGAAAACATTACAGCTCGTTATGTAAATATTTCTCAATAAAATAGGAAGGAGGTTTTCTTGGCTTGCGTGAAGAAGCATCAATGCAAACAAGTGTGGAATCACCGGTACATATCAAATCGGACTTTTCATTAAAAACCTCATACTCGAATACTACCTTTACTCCGGGCATCTTCTTCAGATAGGTTTTCACTGTCAGAATATCATCATAATATGCCGGGGCTTTGTAGTTTATATTGACCGACAATACGGGGAGAAGTATACCGTCTTCTTCCATTTCCCTGTATGTCAGTCCCATGTCTCTTAGTATTTCAGTCCGCCCCACCTCAAAATAATTAAGGTAATTTGCATGATGTAAATAACCCATCCTGTCAGTTTCTGAATAGCGGACTCTAATATTTATAACTGAGAATATCATTTATTCTATTTTGAATATATAATTAAAATGGAGAATCCTGTTCCCTGGAAAGTCTTCTATAAGCTACCTGGTCGCATACGGTAGGAATAATTCGCTGAAAAAGAGCCAGCAGCTGTCCCTCCAAAGTCATTATTTTATTTCTTTTTTTCTTTTTCAGTGCCTTGATTACGGCTTTTGCCACCTGTTCAGGCATCATGTGCTTTTCTTCGTCACGCGGTGTATAACCCTGTGGTTTCCCTTCTTTGTTCAATGCTCTTTTCCTGATATCGGATTTTGTAAATCCTGCGATAAGTGTCATCACATGAAGTCCTTTCTTCAGGTTTTCTATTCGAATTGATTCAAGGAGTCCGTGCAATGCAAATTTTGAGGCAGAGTAACCTGTTCTCCCGGGCAAACCCTGAAAACCTGCTATTGATGAAACACCAACAAGAGATCCCCTGGATTTTACAAGATAGGGCAAAGCATATTTTGAACAATATACTGTGCCCCAGAAGTTAACTTCCATAAGCTGCTTTAAGACATCAACCTCAACGTAATCAAACAGGGCCCTCATGGAAATACCTGCATTATTTATCAGTATATCAATCCTCTCGTATTTTTCTACCGTCTTTTCTATTAGGTTCCTGCAATCATCCATCTTGCTAACATCCGTTCTCACCGCATATGCCTCCAGTCCTTTACCCTTTAGCTCGCTTTCAATTTTCTTCAGTTTATCTTCACTCCTTGCAGCCATAACCACCTTTGAATTCCTTATGGCAAACTCCTTTGCCATCGCCAGTCCGATCCCTGAAGAGGCCCCTGTGATAATGACAACTTTATCCTTCATAAACAGTAGAATTTGCTCACTAAATTAATAAATATGACTTATCATTAAAAGAATAAAATGTTTAAAGTTTTTGACAGGACTTTTCAATTGCCTTTTTTTTGTTAACTTCATAACATTATTCTAATCAAGATATTAATACTATGAAAAAATCCGTTTTCTTTTTTGCTATTATTATGGTAATTATTGGTAATAGCGTTTACAGCCAGTACATACCCAATGGAGGTTTTGAAAGCTGGACTAATGTAGACCTTTTTGAAAATCCTGATTACTGGACTACCGGCAATGTTGCTCAGCTTTATGAGGGTGGAGAAATTGATGTCCTTACGGCAGTGAAAACAGAGGATTGCTATGCAGGAAACTATGCATTGCAACTTATTTCTGTCATGACTGAACCGCCTGATGAAGAAATAATTTTCGGCTATGCTGTATGTTCAGGTTCAGTAACGGGTAGTGACGAGAGTGACAGTTTATTCTATATTGGGGGTTTTCCTATCAGCGGTAATCCTGACTCGCTTTACGGATATTTTAAATATTCGCTTGCCGAAGATGATACCGCTTTCATGATATGCGCCTTTAAAAACAACGGCACTGTTGTACTTGAAGAGTTCTTTCCAATAACCGGGAACCAGGGCACCTTTGCCAAATCCGGTTTTGAGCTGCATGCGGACACACTTCCGGTAACAGCAGATACCATGATCATTGCTTTTGCATGTTCAAATTTTATGAATCCTGCAGAGTCCAGCCTTTTAATAGTTGACTCTCTCTGGCTTACAGGTATTGATGATACAATACCCAATTACGATTTTGAAGACTGGACCTTATTATCCTTTGAAGAGCCCGATGAATGGACAACAACCAATGTCTTTTACGTGGCGTCAGGAGAAGATAATCCCGCTGCAACAAAATCTGAAGACAGTCATTCGGGAGAGTATGCATTAAGAATCGAGAACAGCTTTATAGAAAACATGGGCATTATACTGGCAATAGTATCATCAGGCGATAGTACTTTTAACATGGCCCCGACTATTCCCATGGACTTTAATCCGTCCTGTCTCGAAGGTTACTATAAATATACATCACCCGAATCAGATTCGGCAATTATACTGGTACTTTTACATGGCAGTTTTGATATGGGAGATAATTTCAGTAATACGTACGGCATGCAACTCCCGGCAGCAGGTGAATATACCTTTTTTGAGATACCATTATATGTTCCTGAGGATGTAACTATTTCAGAATCAGGGGTTGTAATCATACCGGGCAGAAACATTATGATTGCAGATACAAATATTCCCGGAAGTGTCCTGCTAATCGATGATCTTAACTTTATCGATCCCTGTGAATATATGAAAGGAGTTGATATCATTGAGTTTGAAGATACAACAATATGTGCAGGCGATGAACTGACGCTTGATGCCGGAATGGATTACGATGAATACACATGGTCAACCCAGGAGACCACACAAACAATACTGGTTAATGCAGCGGGTACATACAGGGTCACTGTTTCTGACGGCTCATGTGAAGCTACGGATAGTGTGACTGTATATGTTGATCCGTGTACTTCAATTAAAGACAGGATTAATGAAGGTAATGCTGTTGTATATCCCAATCCCTGTGACGGACTTCTGAATGTTCACCTGCCTGATGGAGATGACGCCATTGTGTCTGTCCGTGTTATGGACATATTGGGACATGAAGTTCATTACGGTAACTATACAAAGAGTAAGTCCGGTTACATTTATCTCAACCTTTCGAATCTGCAGTCCGGAATTTACTATCTGAAGATTAAAACAGGCAAATTGCATTATATCAGCAAGTTATTTATTAATTGAAATAATAAAAAGTCCTTTCACAGTGATTAGAATATGAGCATTAATCAGCCTCTTGCTGACAGGATGAGGCCCGGGACCCTGGATGAGTTTGTCGGACAGAACCACCTGGTTGGCAAAAACTCAATACTAAGGCAGAGTATTGAATCAGGTAATATACCATCATTTATTTTATGGGGGCCACCCGGTGTCGGAAAAACAACGCTTGCAAAAATAATAGCCAATATTCTGGAAAGGCCTTTTCATAGTTTAAGTGCCATAAATGCAGGGGTCAAAGATGTCAGGGATACTATTGAAAAAGCAAAAAAGCAGCAATTCTTCAATCGTCCCAACCTCATATTATTTATTGACGAGATTCACAGGTTTAATAAGTCACAGCAGGATTCGCTTCTCGGTTCTGTTGAACAGGGTATCTTAACGTTGATAGGGGCTACTACCGAAAATCCTTCGTTTGAAGTTATTTCACCCCTTCTTTCAAGATGCCATGTCTATGTAATGAAACCCCTGGAAAAGGATGAACTTCTTGAAATACTAAACAGGGCTCTCAGCAAAGATATTATACTGAAGAGCCTGAATATTGAAATTGTTGAAAATGAGGCTTTGTTACGCTATTCCGGGGGTGATGCAAGAAAGCTCCTTAACCTCATAGAGCTTGTCGTCAATTCTGTTAAACCCGCTAAGAACAGGAAGATAAAGATTACCAACAAGCTTGTCATAGCTAAAGTCCAGGAAAATATAGCCCTTTATGATAAAAATGGAGAACAGCACTACGATATAATATCAGCATTTATAAAATCAGTGAGAGGCAGTGATCCCAATGCTGCAGCATACTGGCTGGCAAGAATGGTGGAAGGAGGAGAAGATCCGAAGTTCATTGCACGGAGGCTGGTAATACTTGCTGCTGAGGATATCGGACTGGCCAATCCGAATGCTTTGCTGCTCGCAACAACAGGTTTTGAAGCTGTTAACATGATCGGATGGCCTGAATCAAGAATAATATTGTCAGAAATAGCAATGTACCTGGCCACTTCCCCAAAAAGTAACTCTGCTTACCAGGCAATTAACGAAGCACAGGAAGCTGTGAGGAAGACAGGTGATTTACCTGTGCCACTTAACATCAGAAATGCTCCAACCAGGTTAATGAAAGACCTGGGCTACGGAAAAGAATATAAATATGCGCATAGCTATGAGGGCAACTTCGTTAATGAAGAATTCCTGCCGGAAAAAATAAAAAATACAATATTTTATAAACCGCAGGATAACATCAGGGAAAAAGACATACTGGAGAGACTCAAAAAATTGTGGAAAAAAAAGTATAACTACTAAATCATTTTATTTTCCAATAGTATAATTTTACTTATTTATAGGGACTCTATTTTGCATAGATGAAAGCTACGGGAATAATTAAGTAAATATTTAATATGGATAAAAAACAATTAAAAGAAGTTGTGAGTATGTTCACTGATAATCCCATACTGAGAGATTACTGCGGAATAACCAGAACAGAAGCTGATGTCTGTAAAAAGGTATTTATAGAAAATAAATTATACAGTGAACTTGCAGCATCGAGAAAAACAAATCAATTGAGAATTAAGGAGATGGCCTTTGCCCCTTTTAAAAAGGCAATAAATAAAATATTCAGGCAATTATATGAAACCACGGACTCAGATAATAAAGAAAGATATGATGTTATAAAGCAAAATGCCGAAGTTGCCCTGAAAGGAGAACTGGAAAGTGTAACCGTTGATAGTATTGATATTTCAGAGAGGATCAAAAAGGTTTTGAGGGACAACGGAATAACGACAATCAGCAAAATCGCAGAACTTGACTTTAATGAATTGAAGCTTACAGGCAACTACGGGGTAAAGACAATTTTTGAACTCCAGCAACTGGCCGGAAAATTGAAAGATTCAAGGGATATTCTTTCAATACTAAGAAAAAGCGGCAAATAATAAATCAATTTTTAACACCCAGGCGATCATGAAAATATCGGATCTCATACCAGGAATAAAATATGCAGATAAGAACTTCTTTCTTATTGCCGGTCCTTGCGTTGTTGAAAGCAAAGATATTTGTATCCATATTGCTGAGAGTATTGTTGGTATGAGCAATAAATATATGATTCCCTATATTTTTAAGGCATCATACAAAAAAGCCAACAGGTCGAAGCTGGAATCCTTTACAGGTATTGGAGACAAGGATGCCCTTTCAATATTAAAAGAGATCAAAAAGAAATTCAAAATCCCCGTCCTAACAGACATTCATGCTGTTAATGAAGCTGAACTTGCGTCACGATATGTTGATGTACTGCAAATACCTGCATTCTTGTGCAGGCAGACCGAATTGTTAATTGCTGCCGCAAAGACAGGGAAAGCAATAAATATTAAAAAGGGACAGTTTATGTCACCCGAATCAATAAAGTTTGCTGCACATAAAGTCCTGCTTTCGGGAAACAAGAAAGTGATGCTTACTGAAAGGGGAACGATGTTTGGCTACCAGGATCTGATAATAGACTACAGGGGTATTATTGATATGCAAAAAATGAATTTGCCTGTAGTCCTGGACATAACTCATTCTTTACAGCAGCCAAACCAGGATGCGGGCATCTCGGGCGGAAGGCCCGAACTGGCAGAAACAGTGGCAAGGGCAGGCATAGCGGTCGGCGTTGACGGTATCTTCCTTGAAACACATCCCGAGCCAGACAGGGCCAAATCAGACGGATTGAGTATGATCAAGCTAAGCGAGCTTGAAAAAATGCTTGCCAGGCTGGTAAAAATCAGGAGCTGCATTGCAGAATTAGACTAAAAAATAAAGCAGCAAATCTGTAAGCCGGATTCTGTATCCTCATAACTGAGGACTTCTATCATTAATCTTGTTCCCTGTATAGCAGGGATTTAGCGATCTACCCCTCCCGACTTTCTTTAAAAAACCAGGGCGGGTCACCCTGTATTCCCTTAAAGGGAAAATCGGGATATATTTGATCTTGCAACCCATAAGGCGGACAGCTACTAATGTCACCATCAGTACCGGTGAGCTCTTACCTCACCTTCTCACCTTTACCCGCCGAAGCCTTGGCGTAGGCGGGTAAACCCGCTTTCACCAAGGTATGTCCACCTAAGCTTTAGCGCAGGCGGACGCAGGCGGGAAGTTATTTTCTTCTCCGCTTCTATGCCCTCACGGACATCTTCCCTTTCGGAAGTATGGTACCCTTTGTTGTCCGGACTTTCCTCCCCTCCCATTAAAAATGAGAAAGAGCGATAGAACGATTTGCTGCTTTATATGCAAATATTTGAAATGTTATCAGCAAATATTATACAAAATTAATAATAAAACATTTAAATCAGCAATTATGACAGTTTTACAAGAGTTGCCCCAAATCCGTATTCTTTGAAAGAAGCATCCTGATAGGTCAGATCAGGATATTTTGTGTCCAGGGTTTTTCTGATTTCAAACTTTAACTTCCCGTTACCCACACCATGGATAAATACAATATTTCTTGTATTCCTCCGGATGGCATTTTCAAGTGACCTGGCGAATTTGTCCATTTGAATCCTAAGTATCTCTCCTTCTGATAATCGGGAATAATTATCAACTATCGCATGAATATGCAAATCTACCTCTTCTTTATCAGCCGGCACATGTGAAATATGTTTATCATTAAGGCTGTCTTTTCCCTGACCGGAGCTGTCGCCGGCTATTTTCAGGATTAGGGCTTTTTCATTAAAGAATTCATTTTCTATGTAATTATTATCCTTGTAAAGGCTGATTTGTGAGATATCAATATAGGTATCAACTGGCGGCTGCGGAACATGTTTGCCCTTGCTGAAAAACAAAAGCTGGAAATGGAACTTCCTTATCTTGCCTATCTCAGCATGTGAAAAGGTCCTTATATGCTCTTTTGTGTTCGGCTCGAGCATGCCTGAGCTGCAATAGCAATATGAATCCCTGTCAAGGTATCCTATCAAATAATATATGTAATAATCGCAATCGTTAATAAGATAGGTAATAATTTCACTTTTATAAACAGTGGCGTCATTTGCAGGTACCATGCCAAAATGCACTGATCTTGAATGTTCTTCAGGCCTTTGCAAATCCCCTTGTTTTGATATTAATTCATCAGTTCTTTCAAGAATCTGAGTTTCATCGGAGTCTATTATCAGTTCGGCAGCGGCCACAGGTATATCAAATCCTTCTTCAATCCTTACGCTTACGGTCTTATCATCCAGAATTTCCGTAACTATGCCTCCCCCGGTGTCATTTAAGAACTTAACCCTGTCACCTGTTTTTAGCTTCATACCAGTAATTATTTATACTGTACTTAAAATCCATAATAGGCAAAATTAGCTATTTTTACCCTTTAATATTAATGTCTTTGGTTAATATAGATAAAATACCTGCTGACGATTATAATTATTATCTTCCGCCTGAAAGGATAGCAGCTTTTCCTTTACCTGAAAGGGATAAATCAAAATTGCTCATATATGTTAAAAATAAGCCTATTGTGCATGACTTATTCATAAACCTGGCAAAATATATAGATAAAGAGCATGTGCTTGTCTTTAATAACACAAAAGTTATTCAGGCAAGATTAAATTTCACAAAAGACACAGGGGCTAATATTGAAATATTCTGCCTTAATCCGGTTAAACCTCCTAATTACGAGGCAGCATTTAATAAAAAAGGATCATGTGTATGGAACTGCATGGCAGGCAACCTGAAGAAATGGAAAACAAATGAAATTCAAAAGGAATTTATGTTTGAAGGACTGGTTTACAGGCTAACGGCAAAAAAACTAAAAAGGGAGGGTGACAGGATTAACATTGAATTTAAATGGGACAACAATAAGCTGAATTTCGGGGACATACTCGAAAATACAGGAGCAACACCACTGCCACCCTATATAAAGCGCAAAGCTGTAGAATCAGATAAAGAAAGATACCAGACCATATATTCAAAGTATTATGGTTCGGTGGCCGCTCCTACTGCGGGACTGCATATGTCAGAAAATGTAATCAGTGAATTGAAATCAAATGACATAAATCTTGTGGAAATAACGCTTCACGTGGGGGCAGACACCTTCCAGCCTGTAAAGGAAAAGTATGCCAGTGATCACGTGATGCACTCAGAGCCATTCATAATAAACCTTGATGCTATAAGAGCTGTGAGAAATAATCCTGACAGAATAATAGCCCTGGGGACGACCACTGTAAGGACGCTCGAAAGTTTGTACTGGCTCGGCGTAAAGCTTAAAGAAGACGGTATAAGAAGCAATGAAATGAAAGGCCTGGGACAGTGGGAACCGTATAACCTGCAGCAGGATGTTGACAGGACAGAATCACTTGATAATATTATAGGTTATATGCAACGTTACGGAATGGACCGGCTTATCGCTGAAACCCGGTTTATGATTGTTCCCGGATACAAGTTCAGGCTGGCAAAGGGAATAATCACTAACTTTCACCTGCCCAAAAGCACCCTGCTTCTGCTTGTGGCGGCATTTGCAGGAGACTTATGGCGGAATATTTACAGTTATGCGCTGCAGAATGATTTCAGGTTCTTAAGTTATGGCGATTGTTCGCTCCTCATAAGGGATTAAGAAACTGTCTCCCTTACAAGTGCCGCAAAATCATATATATCCTTTTCAGTAGTATCAAATGATGTCATCCAGCGAACCTCATGCTTATCTTCATCCCATACATAAAAGAAGTACTCTCTCTGCAGTTTTTTTATTGCTTCCCGCGGTAAAATTGCAAAAACACTGTTTGCCTGCACTTCCTGTGTGACTGTTACACCAGGAATTCCTGCTACTTCATTATAAAGCAGTTGTGCCATTTTGTTCGCATGAAGTGCATTTTTTTTCCACAGATCATCAGACAAAAAAACCTCAAACTGGGCTGAAATATATCTCATCTTTGATGCCAGCTGCATACCCTGCTTTCTTATATACCTGAAATCAGACGCCAGCTTATTGTTAAAAAATATTACCGACTCTCCGAAAAGCATACCATTCTTTGTCCCCCCAAAAGAAAGAACATCCACTCCTGCACCTGCCGTCATGTCTCTAAACGTAACCCCCAGGCTCACAGCTGCATTTGAAAGCCTGGCTCCGTCCATGTGCAGAAGCATATTATATTTATGAATATAGGCGGCAAGCTGTGAAATCTCATCTGTGGTATACACTGTACCAAGCTCCGTGGGCTGGCTTACGGATACAATCTTAGGCTGTGAATGATGCTCAAAACCGAAACCATGCAAGTGCCGTCTAATTGAATCTGCACTGATCTTTCCGTCACGTGATTCCACAGGTATTAGCTTGCATCCGCTAAATCTCTCGGGTGCACCGCATTCATCAACATTAATATGAGCTGTTTCTGCACAAATTATTGAATTGTATGTATCGGTTAATGCCGTTAGTCCGAGCACATTTGCTGCTGTTCCTGTAAGGACAAAGAATACTTCTGCTTCTTCTCCGAAATGCTCCTTTATTTTAACAGCTGCCCGTTCAGTATAAGGATCATCACCATAAGCGATGACATGTCCTGTATTTGCTCTCTCTATTGCCTTTAATATATCGGGATGTATACCCGAATTATTATCACTTGCAAATCCACGCTTGTGTTTCATGCTTCTTTTCAATTATGAATAAAAGATAAGAAAAGTTTTCAACAACTAACCGTATGAGTTTTTAACAAAATTAATATTTGATATACATGTAATTTCCGTCTTTGTATGTATTAATACATTTGACGAACAGTTCAAATTAATTGATGAATATAAATGACTTATTAACAATTTTTGAGTGTCGGTTTGCCGCATTTATTAACACAATACACTCAAGCTTAATACGTTATATATTGACTAAAGAAAAAGATATTCATATTTTTAGTTAATAATTGCAACCTTTTACATAGACTATTAATCTAAAAAAAAACATTACTTTTGCGGGCTTTACGAAAGAAT
>Ga0315548_1001915_pt1 | contig 16713 bp, 10 predicted proteins | sample SalMarSW160110MG_2_FD_202540 | JGI IMG/M metagenome (GOLD analysis project Ga0315548, IMG submission 202540) | Salt marsh sediment microbial communities from the Plum Island Ecosystem LTER, Massachusetts, United States - Salt Marsh Sediment SW1601-110 ...
CATTATCACTGCACCATTTGAGCAGGCTGTCTGTCAGCTCAAAGCCCCTGTTTAACCAGGTGTTTTCCCCTTGTACAGGCTCATCCTGAATAGGCAGGGTAACCAGGTTGTAATGCATGGGCAGTCTTACCGAGTTAAAACCCCACGCTTTAATAGATTCAATATCTGCTTTTGTAATATAATTGTCCAGCCAGGCATTATAAAAGGTATCCGTGTTCCCGGCACCTATGAGTTTTTCAATCTTTTCTCTTATCTCGTGCTGGGAACCTGCAAAATCAGATGTCTGAAGCATATATCCTTCCTGCAACATCCACCCTCCCAGTCCGATCCCCCTCAGAAAAACCGTATCACCGTTCCCGTCAATAACATGTTTACCCTGAGTATGAAGAAATCCCTGTCCGTTTGCACTTACGATGTATGTAAGCATTACCAGAAGTGCCATTCCAAATTTCATATTTACCCGGTTTAATTTTTTTTGCGCCGTGTGTATTTAATATAATTTAGTTAAATTGGAAACCGTAATTCCTGAAAAAAATAACGGACTTCCCCAAAGTAATGAATATTATTTTAATTAATAACAATCAATAATAAGCTTTATGGACCCGACCAGTAAGAAACATTCCCTAAAAGAAATTATCTGTATCATAGTACTGGTATATATTTTTATTTTATATGCCAGTGCGCAGGATTATAACAGAGGTCCGGGGATATACCCGGGCAATCCGCGTGAGGACTTTTCCCCTTCAATGATCATTGACGATACAACCTGCCGCAACCTGGCCCTTCACAGGCCTGCATGGCATTCAGGCAGTATTAATTATAGCCTCACAGCACAGCTTGTTACTGACGGTATCCGCGATTCTGTTATACCGCAGAGGGTACTTACATATACCAGTGAGCACGGCCTTCTGAAAAAGAACGAGCGTGAGTGGATAATTGACAGAAATAACGCGACAGCAGTTTCCATAAGCAATTCCAGTTGCTGGATACAGATTGAAATTGCAGGTGGCAATAATATTCCCGGTGTAGACAGTATCAATATTTCCGGTATTTTAAGAATCGATGATCGGGATTCCATGGGATATCTTTGCATCGTATCAGCTTCAGATGACGGAGAACAATGGGATGAGCTGGGGCGTATTGAAAGCAGTGGTTTTCCGGGCTGGTCCCTGGCGGAACGCTATCGGAGCTGGATGCCGGCTGACCTTAGGACATTTAATTATCCTTTTAAGCTGCCTTCAGTTGCCGGCTACAGGTTTTACAGGCTCAGGCTGGATGCGCCCAATGTCAGAATATGGAATATAGAGGAATTCGGACTTTTCATCAATAATGACCGTATCAAGCTGGGAGGACCCTACGATTTTACCAGTGCATGGATGAGTGAAGGTACAGGCCGGGAATGGGTATATGTTGATCTTGGCTCGGAATGTAAAATTGATAGTATAGTGCTACACTGGATAAGCCGTGCCAGTGCCGGTTCTGTCCAGATATCGGACGATGCTCTGTCATGGAATGATCTGTGGGAGCTGAAGACAGGAACCGGACTTACAGACCAAATAATGCTGGATTCAGCGGTGAATGCAAGGTACATAAGAGTGCTTATGCAGGAGGCTGCTTCCAGCGAAGGATACATACTCAGTGAGCTCGAAGTTTTCGGATATGGCGGACCCGTGCCCGTTCCCAGTCCCTCCCCTCCTATGACAGATCAGGGACGGCTGAACCTGGCGGGTGGTACATGGCGTGTTCAGCGCGAATCACTGGTAAATGAGGGTGGAGAAGTACTTTCTCAATCCGGCTTTGTTGATGATGAATGGCTGGTAGCCACTGTGCCCGGCACGGTACTCAGCACCTACCTTAACGCAGGAGCTCTTCCTGATCCCGGCTTTGGTGACAACCAGCAGATGATCTCAGAATCCTTCTTTTATGACAACTTCTGGTACAGGACCGAATTTATGGGTCCCGAAGCCTTTGAAGGCAGCTATATCTACCTTAACTTCGATGGCATTAACTGGAAAGCTGAGGTTTTTCTTAACGGCACAGATCTTGGACGCATAGAAGGTGCCTTTACAAGGGGCCGGTTTGATGTTACAGGCATTCTTATTCCCGGGCAAAAAAATGTGCTTGCCGTGCGTATCGAAAAAAATGCCACACCCGGATTTGCTACGGAGCAAACAGCCGAGAGCCCGGACCGTAACGGGGGTGAGCTGGGTGCGGATAATCCAACGTTTCATGCATCTGTGGGGTGGGACTGGATTCCTACAATCCGTGGCCGTAATACTGGCTTATGGAACGATGTATATCTCACAGCCAGCGGATCCGTGATTATGGAGGATCCTTTCGTCTCTGCCGACCTGCCTCTGCCTGATACATCTGTAGCCGATGTCACTATTGAAGTCACCCTCCACAACAGGCAGCCTGAAAATGTGAAGGGAGTGCTTCACATAAGCTTTGGAAACATGGCCCTCGAACATCCTGTTAAATTAAAGCCTCTGGAGACAGTCAGGGTTATTCTTGATCCGTCAACCCATGCCGGTCTGCGGCTGCAAAACCCTGAACTATGGTGGCCCAACGGGTACGGTAAGCAAAGCCTTTACTTTGTTGAACTTAAGTTTGTTACAGAGGATAACCTAATATCAGATATAAATTCATTTTTTACAGGTATAAGGGAGCTTACATACTCTGAAGAAGGGGGTGCATTGAATATATGGATTAACGGCAGTCGCTTTATAGCGAGGGGTGGTAACTGGGGATTTTCCGAATCAATGTTACGGTACAGGGCCCGTGAATACGATATTGCCCTTCGCTACCATCGTGATATGAACTTTACCATGATTCGTAACTGGGTGGGACAAACAGGTGATGATGAGTTTTACGAAGCGTGTGACAGGCATGGCATAATGGTTTGGCAGGATTTCTGGCTTGCCAATCCTTTTGACGGACCCGATCCTACTGATAATTATATGTTCCTTGCTAATGCTGAAGATATGGTGAGGCGCATACGCAGCCATCCATCCCTGGCACTGTACTGTGGCCGCAATGAAGGATACCCTCCTGAGGCTCTTGATACGGCGCTGCGTCAAATAATCATGCAATGGCATCCCGGTCTTCATTATATTTCCAATTCTGCCTGGGATGTAGTAAGTGGAGGCGGCCCCTACAGGGCAATGCCCCTTAAATACTATTTTGAAAACAGGGCAAAACCTAAGCTACACAGCGAAATGGGCATGCCAAACATTGTTAATTATGAGAGCCTCATGATGATGATGCCGGACAGCACATCGTGGCCACGGGGAAGAATGTGGGGCCTTCATGATTTTTGTATGCAGGGCGCACAAAGAGGATCATCATTTATTGAAAAAATGGAAGAGAGCTTTGGCCCTGTTGATAACCTGGCCGACTGGTTGGCACTTGCACAGTGGATAAACTACGAGGGCTACCGCGCCATGTTCGAGGCACAGGGAAAAAACAGGATGGGCCTCCTTCTTTGGATGAGCCATCCTGCATGGCCATCCCTCGTATGGCAGACATATGATTACTATTTTGAACCCACAGCAGCCTACTTTGGCTGCAAAAAAGGCTCGGAGCCATTGCATATCCAATGGAATACCCTTAATGACAGTATAGAGGTGATTAATTACAGTGTACCTGGCAGAAAGGAACTGGTAGCTTCAGCCGAACTGATTAATATGGACGGAAAAACGGTGTGGCAGAAGACAGATACTGTAAGATGCCCCGAAGATAGTATGGTGAGATGCTTTGCCATTGATTATCCGAACGGACTGACAAGTGCGTATTTTATAAGGCTTAAGCTGCTCGGGGAAAATGATATATTGTCGGAAAACTTTTACTGGCGCGGACTTGAAGAAGGAAATGTCAGGACTCTGAGGGAGCTGCCAAAGATAAACCTGGAATCAGCAACACATAGCGAACAGGCCGGTACCCGGTGGCATCTCACAACAGAGCTTATAAATTCATCAGTATACCCTGCTCTCATGGTCAGGCTGAAAATTGTGAGAGATAAAAGCCATGACCGCATACTGCCCGTCATTTACAGTGACAACTATGTGTCGCTGATGCCCGGCGAGAGGCGCACGATACACATGGAGATTGAACAGGAGGACACTCGCGGAGAGAAGCCCGCAGTTATTATCGAAGGAATGAATATAGATAACAGTAAACAGAAATAAACAAATTGATAACTTTAATATATATCATATGAAATATATATTACATTACCTGTCTGTTCACATAGTGGTTGCAGCGGCCCTTTTTGTTGCCGGCTGTAAATCAGAGACCGGCACGGATTACCGCACCCGGGAAACACAGGCACCTGAATTTATGCCGGTAGATACCACCTGGAAAACATTGACACTCAGAGAAAAAATAGGCCAGACAATGATCGTTGTCTCAAGGTTCTATGACTATCAAAAGTTCGAAGGGGGCAACCTGGATACTTTTTTCACGAGATATCCCGTTGGCGGATTCTTTATGGCAGACTGGTATTATTTCTATTTTGCCCCTAAAGACTCAACAATGGCCTATTACATGAAGGAAAGCATCAGGGACTATGCTGCCAGCTCAAAGCACCCCCTGATTTTTATGGAAGATTTTGAAAGGGGGCTTGGTGAAAAATTCCCGGCTTATACATATATGCCTGTGGAGATGACCCTGGGTGCCGCAAATTCCGCCCAACTGGCCTACCGGTACGGGAAATCCATTGCTATGGAAGCCAGGGATTTTGGCATTAACTGGCTATTACACCCGGTAGCTGATCTTAACTTAAATCCCCTGCACTCACTTGTTAATGAAAGGGCTGTATCAGATAATCCGGAAACAGCCATACCTCTATTAAAGAAGCAAATTGACGGTATGCATGACCAGGGCATTATAACAACAATTAAACACTTTCCTGGTGACGGAGCAACTATGCGCGACCAGCACATCATGACAGCTTCAAATAATCTAAGCTGGAAACAATGGAAGCGCACTTACGGAAAAGTCTTCCAGTCCCTTATAGACCATGGTGCTCCCTCGGTAATGGTGGGACATATAACCTTCCCTGCCTATCAAAGGGAAAAACTGAACAACCACCTTCCCCCTGCCAGTTTATCTGAGGAAGTTATCGTAAAGCTGCTGAAACAAAAAATGAATTTTAAGGGTGTCGTAATATCGGACGCACTTAATATGGGAGGAGCCGCAGGCTATTATAAGGATGAGCTTGAGACATCAGTGGCCTGTTTCAGGGCGGGTGTCGATTTAATGCTGTGGCCCGATTTGTCGTTTATGGATACTCTTGAAGCCAGGATACTAAGAAATGATATTCCCATGGAAAGGCTTGATGACGCCGTTGAGAGGATATGGGCATTAAAGGAGCGGTTCGGACTGCCTGAAAGGGATTATAAGGTATTTAACAAACTTACTGCCGAAGACAAAAAGCTAATAGATAATACGGCCAGGGAGGTTGCTGAAAATGGCATTACGCTCTTAAGGGGAGATAGCAGCTTTCTGCCCCTTGACAGCAGCAAAGTAAAGAATATACTGCTTGTCAATGTCAGCCAAAGAGACAAGTCACAGATTTTTGATCATACCAGGAAGCTGCTTGAGGACAGGGGATTTAACGTTAAGCTGAGGTACGGATTATCTTATTTTGACTGGAACTGGCGTATGGACAGCCTCAAATATTATGACAGGATTATTGCATGTTTTGAAAACAAGTACTTCGATCCCGTGGGAATTCAGTTTTTGAAGGGTCTGGAGGCTGAATCGGCATGGACATTTAATATGCTGCCGAGGGAGCAGATGATTGCCGTTTCATATAGCAATCCCTACTACCTGAATTACTATTTCCAGCACATTCCAGTACTTATCAATGCATACAGCAGCGACAGGTATGTGCAGGAAGCGGTAATAAGGGCGCTGACCGGTGAAATAGCATTTAAAGGCATTTCACCTGTAAAGCTTGAACATGATATTTTAAAATAAATAAAGGAATCAGTAGTACTTATTGATCTTCTCAATCAGCAGGTTTTTATCGATGGGCTTTGCCATAAAATCATCACATCCTGCTTCCATTGATCTTTGTTCATCGATAGGTGAAGCGAAGGCAGTCTGTGCAATTACAGGTAATCCGGGCCTGAGCTCCTTAATCTGTCTCGTTGCTTCCAGTCCGTTCAATATAGGCATCTTCAGATCCATCAGTACCATATTCACTTTGGGGTGTGATTTAATTATTTCCACCGCTTTGCTTCCGTTTTCAGCATAAAGGATTTTAACATTCAGGTCTTTAAGTATCTCGCGCAGGTACATAAAGCTTATGTCATCGTCTTCAGCAATTAATACGGTGAAATCCCTGTATGTCCTTGCAGGCTTGATTTTTCCTGCCCTCTTATATTTCTTTGCTGCCTGGGGTATCTTATAGGGTACGGTGAAAAAGAAAACCGATCCTTTGCCGGGCTTTGATTCTACCCATATTTTACCCCCCAGCAGCTCAACATATGCCTTGGAGATTGATAAACCCAGTCCGGTCCCCTCATGTTCCTTTGTATAGGATAAGTCACCCTGCCAGAATCTCTCAAAAATCTTTTCCTTTGTTTTAGCCGTCATACCCGAACCCGTATCCTCGACAAAGAACTCAAGATTTTTACCTTTGCTTCCGGGCAGTTTCTTTAATTTATAACCGAATCCTATGCGGCCCTTCTCGGTAAACTTAATAGCATTCTTGAGAAGGTTTGTTAATACCTGTGTAAGCTTGGTCCTGTCTGTTTCTATTATGCTTTTGCCTTCACTCAGTTCTCCCGAGCAATAAAAGGAAATACCTTTCTGTTCTACCTCAGGCTTAAAAAATGCATATAGATTATTAATCAGCTTGTTTATACTGGTTTCTTCCTTCCTGTACTCGATCTGGCCGGCTTCTATCTTGGATATATCAATCAGGTCATTTATTATTGTAAGCATTCGCCGTCCGCTCTGCTGTATTATCTTAATATACTGGTGCATCTTCCCCCCTGTGAGTGTGGGTGACTTAAGCAGCTCGGCAAATCCAAGAATACCGTTCATGGGTGTGCGTATCTCGTGGCTCATGTTGGCGAGGAATGCTGTTTTCAGGCGATCGCTCTCTTCGGCCTTTTCTTTGGCCCTTTCCAGCTCAATGTTTATGCCCTGTATACGCTTCAGAATTTCACGCAATTTTCTGTTTTGCGCCTTATATTCCTTGTTCAGCTTTTGATATTCGAGGTTCTGTTCCTGCAGGATCTTCTCTGCCTGTTTACGTTCGGTAATATCCCTGGCAAAGGAAAATGATACTTTCCTGTTCTCAAACTCAACAAAATTAATAGACACCTCAACCGGGAACACCGTGCCGTCTTTTCTTCTGTGGGCAGTCTCAATTGTCGAATCACGCAAAGAGCGTGTCCTTTTCCTGTGCACCTTCCACTTTTCCTCATCCATGTTCGGATCAATCTGCCATATTTTCATTTTCAGCAGCTCTTCTCTCGAGTAACCAAGGCTCTTACATGCCTGCTCATTCGTATAATATATGCTTCCGCTGTCATCAACCTGGAAGATACTAATCATCGAGTGATCTATACCAAACTGTGTCAGCTTAAGTATCTGTTCTGACTTGACACGCTCTGATATATTGCGAGAGGATCCCAGTATGCACTTCTTGCCCCCGATAAATGTCAGTCCGATACTTACTTCAACAGGAATAACCTTACCATCCTTGCATCTGTGCCTTGTTATCACAGTATTAGGTTCGCCGGGAACCAGACTGCTCCATATTGTTTTTTTATGGTCCTCTTTAACAAAGTTAGGATCCAGGTTATTGACATTCTTTGACAGCAGCTCTTCACGAGTATAGCCCAGTTCGTTACAGGCACGCTTGTTGACCTCGATGATCTTTCCGTCCATGTCGGCCAGGAACAGTGCATCTGTTGCCTGTTCAATTAAATTGCGGAAACGTTCTTCATTCTCAATTGCTTTTTCCCTTATTTTTGTACATTCCTCCTGCACGAGCTTCATATCTGAAATATCATTGAATATAGTAAAGACAACATAGGGTTTTTTCTCACCATTCCTTATTACAGGCACAGCATTAACATTAATCCACTTGTACTCTTTATGCTGCTTGCTGTAAATATTCATCACCATATTCTTCACTTTCTTTCCTGATCTAAGCGCCTGTAAACAGGGACTTTCGCTGGTGTCAAACGGTGTGCCGTCTTCCCTGGCAGCTTTCAATTTCATCAGGAGTTTCGCGGGATCGGCCATCTCTGCCCTGGGAAGCCCCAGGATATCTTCTGCCATATCATTTGCCACAATTAACTTTCCATTACTGTCGCGGCATATAAATCCCAAATCCAGAGTATTGAAAAATTCTATATGTTTGCGCAAACTGTCAACCATTTTTGATAAACACTTTGCATAAATTGCGGTTCACAATAAAATAAAGCCTTACTTCCTAATTTATTGAAAATAAACCTATAGTATGCTAAACTAATTTACGAATTTTTTATATAAGTTGAATAAAAAAGGAATAAAATACTATCTGCGATCCAGAGCAACCGGATTAATAATATTGGGTACTCTTCCATTCTTATAATATTCTATTATGTTATTTGCCGCCATCCGAGACATTTTATTCCTTGTTTCAAGCGTGGCGGATCCAATATGCGGCAAGACAGCCACGTTATCCATATCCAGCAGAGGATTATCAGGCTTCATTGGCTCGGGATTAGTTACATCCAGTCCGGCCCCCCATATGATTCCCTTCCTTAATGCCTCAGCAAGGTCATGCTCATTATGAACGGCACCTCTCGATGTGTTGACAAATATAGCTGTAGATTTCATTTTTTTGAAAGCGTGCCTGTCAAACAGTCCTTTTGTCTCATCACTGAGTGTACAATGCACCGATATAACGTCGCTGCTTTTAAGCAGCCCGTCCATTGTGACCAGACGGGCACCAAGGAGCTTTTCAGCTGTCTCATTAGGGTGCCTGTTGCAGTAAATTATTCTCATGTTGTAGGCTCCCCTGCACCGTTTGGCCATCTCCATTCCTATACGGCCCAGTCCGAATATTCCAAGTGTCTTATCCTTCAGCTCAATACCAAGGCCGGCTTTTGGACGAAAATAATCCCAACTTCCCCTTAAGATTGTCTTATGCAGATAAAACATCTTTCGTGAAGCAGCAATCATTAATCCGAATGCCACATCTGCCGTGGCGTCACTCAGCACATCAGGAGTAAAGCCAACAGGTATTCCCAGTCTCGTTGCTTCCTCTATATCAATATTATCATATCCCACTGCAAACTGGGATATTATATCAAGGTGGCTGCACTTGCCAAGAAAATGGCTGTCAATATTTTCAGTTACAGTGCAGTATAAAGCATCACTATCAAGAGACCTCTCAATAAGTTCGGCCTGTGTCATGGGCCTGTCCTCTTCCCATACCGTAACAATGAAACCTTCTTTTCGCATTAGCTCAATGCCTGTTTCAGGAAAAATCCTTGTTACAAGTATCTTAATATCTCCCGGCCTTTTTTTCATGGTATCGTTTATTATCCAAAAATAAAAAAATATACCCGATTATTTAAACAGACCGCCAGCCAACGCAACCCCATGGCCTGTATAACCATCTTAATACCTGATAATTAATTATAATCTATAACCTAAAATTTTAATTAAATGAAACCATACCCGAAAATTATTATTATGCTGATAATAGCGCTGGTATTAAAATCAGCAGTATTACAAAGCCAGGACTCAATTGATAATAAAATGAAATTACTTGATTTGAAGCTTCAGCTTCTTAACTCAAGGCTTGAACTTCTTGACTCAAAGATTAAATCGTGGGAATCATGGCCACTGGAAATGGAAGGCAGGCTTGCAGATATAGACAGGTCTTACAGGCAGCTGGGGACAAAAATAATGATGATGGACTTTGATCCGGCTGATTTCAATTACAAGTTTTATCTTCTTGACTCAATGATGAAAAGCCAGAAAAAGAACACCGCCGACACAAAGATAGGCAATGTCATATCTTTCCGCTATGATACAATAAGGCCCAAACCTTTCAAATCGGTTATTTCATTAAATCCTGTCCGTATTTTTGAAGGGACATTTCAGATATCATATGAGAAATCAATAAATCCCAGGAATTCCATTGATGTATCCGGACTGGCAACCTATGCCACTGACGAAGGAATATCCAGGCGCTACATGTTGAACCAGTCTCTGAGCTATTATAACCCGTCAACAGATACTTACGATCCATATAACAGCAAGAACATTTACGGGTTTGGCACTATTATCCAGTGGAAAAATTATCTTCTTGCTTCTGTAAATCCCAGACACAGGGCTCCTATAGGCATGTATGCGGCAACCAGTCTCATGTATCGGAGACTGTGGATAAACGGACTTGAAACAGTATTTGTCGAGTATGAGTTTATTAACCGGGACATAATCCAGAAACTAAACGTGTTTGCCGGCGGTGTAATAATAGGTTCGCAAATAAGCTTCATAAAAACCCTTTCACTGGATTTTTATTTTGGAGGTGTAATAAGGCTCAGCATATATGATAATGAGACATCTTTTACCAAGTATAAGAAATGGGATAATATAGACTTCTCAGGAGTCCTTCCCGCAGCAGGAATTAAGATTGGTATACTAAAATAAAATAAATAATCTTTAACAATTTTGGCTGTTTGGTTTCTTCTTTTTTTTTTTACTTTTATAAAAAAGTAGTAAAAAACGGTTAACCACAAAAGAAGAGTACCAATGAATATGACGATTTCCGGGCTTGAGAAAAAAGCACGTGCTCTCAGGCTTCATATAATCAGAATGATCGGCATAGGCCAGAAAGGCCATCTGGGGGGATCCTGTTCACTTGCAGAAGTTGTCACGGCCCTGTATTTTTACAAGATGAACATCGATCCCCGGAATCCATTATGGGAAGACAGGGATATATTTCTCCTCAGCAAGGGACATGCAGCACTTGTTCAATACGCAGCCCTTGCCGAGCTGGGATTTTTTGCCATCGAAGAAATTGAAAAAGTAAAGTGCCTCGGTGCCATGTTGCAGGGTCATCCCGACATGCTGACAACTCCCGGAATAGAGGCCAATACAGGTTCGCTGGGACAGGGTTTATCGATGGCTTGTGGTATAGCAGCCGGACTGAGGCTGGACAACAGAAAAAGCAAGGTTTACTGTGTTGTAGGTGACGGGGAATTAGCTGAGGGACAGATATGGGAGGCTGCAATGGCAGCTGCCTTTTACAGGCTCGATAACCTCGTGGCTGTCCTGGACAAAAACGACCTCCAGGCGACAGGAGCAATCACCGACCGTTATAATACAAACCCGCATGCCGAAAAATGGAAAGCCTTTGGATGGCATGTTTCCGAAGTTGATGGCCATAATATAACAAAAATATGTGAAACCCTCGACAGTGTAGATAATATCAAGGGGCAACCGAAAATCATTATCGCCCGGACTGTGAAAGGTAAAGGCGTCACCTTTGCCGAAAATATTGTGGCTTTTCATAATGGAGAGCTCACTGAGGAACAGTTTGAAAAGGCATGTAACGAACTATCATAATTAAGGATGTAACTATGAACATGCAAAATCCGAGACAGGTTTATGGTGAAACCCTTCTGGAACTGGGAAGTAAAAACAATGACATAGTTGTCCTCGAAGCTGACCTGAGCAAATCTACTATGACATGCCTTTTTGAGGAGAAATTCCCTGACAGATTTTTTGAAATGGGTATCGGTGAGGCTAATATGACTTCTTTTGCGGGCGGACTGGCCCTGGCAGGGAAAATACCCTTCACCAATTCCTTTGCAGTCTTTGCCGCGGGACGGGCATATGACCAGATAAGGCAGGGTATAAGCATTCCCGGACTTAATGTAAAAATTGTAGGTTCAAGTGCCGGACTGTCGGATTTTGGAGACGGCTCCACACACCAGTCCGTTGAAGATGTTGCCATAATGAGAGCCATTCCTAATATGACAGTGCTTGTGCCTGCCGATGGCATCGAAACAAGAAAAATGACAATAAAGATAACCGAATATAAGGGGCCTGTATATATGAGGCTGAACCGTCATGATCTGCCTGATGTTTTTCTGCAGGACCAGGAGTATGAAATAGGCAGATCATACCTTATAAGGGAAGGCAAAGATATTGTTGTTTTTGCAAACGGCATTATGGTATCCAGAGCATTGAGTGCCTCAGAAAAGCTTGAAATGGAGGGTGTTTCGGTAAGGGTGGTAAATGTCAGCTCTCTGAAGCCGACCAATGAAAATGATATTAAGAAATTCGCTGCAGGCGTAAAAGGTATAGTGACCGCTGAAGAACACTCATTAATAGGAGGACTGGCAAGTGTTATCACTTATATCCTCCGTGGCAGCAGTGTGCCTGTCATTACCATTGGCATAGAGGACCGGTTTGGCCAGTCCTCACATAATTATGACGAACTGCTGGCAGCTTACGGACTGACAGAGGATAATATTGCCTTTTCCATACGCCGGCTGCTCGGCCAGAAAATAACTTAAAAGAGCCACCTGATGCTTTTAATTATTGTCCTTGTACTGTGTATCCTGTTTATAATACTGTCTTCCACAAAGATGAAACTGCATCCCTTCCTTGCCCTTTTACTGGGAGCCATAGGATTTGGATTATTCACAGGCATGCCCCTGAAGAATATAGTTGCTTCAATAAACGAAGGATTCGGAGAAACACTAGGCAAAATAGGAATAGTTATTATTGCAGGTACCATTATTGGAACATTCCTTGAATATTCAGGAGGTGCATTCGCCCTTGCAGAACGTATTCTGAAAATTATCGGGAAGAACCATGTGCCCCTGGCAATGTCTTTGATTGGCTATGTTATTTCAATTCCCGTATTTTCAGATTCAGGATTTGTAATACTGGCACCTTTAAATAAGGCACTGTCAAAGAGGGCCGGCATTTCACTTGCAGGAACAGCTATTGCGCTCAGTCTTGGTCTCAGTGCCACACACTGCCTGGTTCCTCCCACTCCGGGTCCTATAGCTGCTGCAGGCGAGCTGAATGCAGATCTCGGACTGGTGATCCTGCTGGGACTGCCTGTCAGCCTCCTGGCACTTGTCAGCGGCTGGCTTTTTGCTGTTAAGGTTGCTGCAAAAACTCCCATCGATCCCAACCCTGAATTAACGGAAAAAGAAATTAAATCCAAGATGAAAGGCGCTCCTACGGCCATATATGCAATAATGCCCATACTTGTACCTATAATCTTGATAGTGCTCAGGTCTGTTACGGAGTTTCCTTCATCTCCCCTGGGAGAAGGGACCGTCAAATCAATTATAAGCTTCGCCGGTGAACCTGTTATCGCACTGCTTATTGGCGTGCTGCTGGCATTCGGACTTCCACGGAAACTTCATAAAGATATGCTTTCAGATTTGGGATTGGTAGGAAAAGGATTACGCAATGCTGCAATAATAATTATTATTACGGGTGCTGGCGGTGCCTTTGGCAAGGTACTCCAGAATTCTGCCCTTACAGAAACCATAGGAAATGCACTCTCAAATACTACAGCAGGAATATGGCTGCCCTTTATTATTGCCGCAACAATAAAAACTGCACAAGGCTCTTCTACTGTTGCAATAATCACTACTGCGTCAATACTATCACCCCTTCTGTCATCCATGGGTTTCACAACTGAGATTGCCAAAGCGCTGATAGTGCTGTCTATAGGAGCCGGATCAATGGTTGTATCACATGCCAATGACAGCTTTTTCTGGGTTGTCACGCAGATGTCACATATGGATGTTAAAACAGGTTACAGGCTGCAGAGCCTTGGTACTCTGATACTGGGAGTAAGTGCAGCAATAATAATATGGATCCTGGCTTTATTTACTATTTGATTAATAAAAAATCTTATCATAATGAAAAAAATGAAAGCCGTAGTCAAATATGCAGATGCACCGGGTGCAACGGAGCTGCGAGATGTTCCGGTACCTGAAACAGGCGGTACGGACGTGCTTGTTGAAGTAGCCTATACAGGAGTATGCGGGACCGATCCGCACCTTCATAAAAACACTTCGGCGTTCCTGTTCACGCGACCCTTTATATTGGGACATGAATTTGCAGGTACGATAGTCAGTACCGGTGCTGAAGTGAAAGGATTTTCCGTCGGTGACAGGGTAACATCGGAAACACATGCCGAGTTCTGCGGTAAGTGTGCTCTCTGCAGGCAGAACAACTACCACCTCTGCAGGGATAGAAAAGGTTACGGATTCCATGTCGACGGTGCATTTACAAGGTTTGTAAGGGTACCTGAACGAATATTGCATGCTGTGCCTTCAAATGTCTCATTAAGAGAGGCTTCAATTACGGAACCCTTCTGTGTTGCTTATAAAGCAGTGGTATCAAACAGCAAAATAGAGCCCGGTGATATTGTTGTAATTATCGGTCCGGGTGCTATCGGACTTCTGTGTGCAAAGGTGGCCGGACTGTGTGGGGCATCAGAAATTATTGTAACAGGCACCAGGGGAGATGAAAAAAGACTGGAACTGGCCAGGGAGTTCGGAGCGACAACAATCATTAATAGTTCTGCGGATGATCCCCTGAAAATAATAAAGTCTCTCGGTGACGGTTACGGAGCGCATCTTATAGTTGATACCGCAGGAAGCGCTGAGACCCTTAACCTGTCAATGCATGCAGTAAGGCCAACCGGACAGATAACGAAAATAGGATGGGGCACAAAACCTGTGAATTTCAGCCTTGATCCGCTAATTGCAAAATCGGTTACCTTTAAGGGCCATTTCAGCCACACCTGGGATGTGTGGGAAAAATGCCTGACACTAATGGCTAAAAAGATGGTGGATCTTAATAAACTTATAACTCATGAGCTTACTATAGACCAGTTTGAAAAAGCATTTGAAATGGTTGAGACAAGGGAAGCTGTTAAAGTATTATTAAAGCCAATTTAATATATATAACGAAAGGAGTTAACTTATGAAAAATATCGGTTTTATAGGTCTTGGCATAATGGGCAGGCCCATGGCCATGAATTTGATAAGGGCAGGTTACAGCCTCATCGTTCACGATATCAACCCTGAACCTGTGAAAGATTTGTGCCGTGCCGGAGCCAAAGAAGGAAAATCATCACAGGATGTCGCTTCCCGGAGCGAAGTAATTATCACAATGCTTCCGAATTCACCGGAAGTAATGGATGTTGTGCTCGGGGAGAATGGTGTTATTCATGGTGCAAAACAGGGCTCTGTCCTTATTGATATGAGTTCCATAGCGCCCCTGGTATCAAAGGAGGTGTCAGAGGAGCTAAAAAAAGGCGGGATAACAATGCTCGATGCTCCGGTGAGCGGTGGCGAGCCCAAGGCGATAGAAGGAACACTGGCAATTATGGTAGGGGGGCCGCAGGAAACATTCGATAAGATCAGTGATATTCTGCACGTCATGGGAGCTTCTGTCAGGCTGGTAGGAGAAATCGGAAGTGGCAACACTGCCAAGCTCGCAAACCAGATTATAGTGGCATTGAATATTGCTGCCATGGGAGAAGCTATGGTTCTGGCAACCAGGGCCGGTGTTGATCCTGAACAGGTATACCAGGCCATACGGGGCGGACTGGCAGGTAGCGCCGTGCTGGATGCCAAAATGCCACTGGTGCTTGACGGTAATTTCAAGCCGGGCTTTCGTATAGAGCTTCATATCAAGGACCTTATGAATGCCCTCGACACTGCCCGTGAACTGGGAGTACCCGTATTTCTCTCAAGCCAGGTTATGGAAATAATGCAGTCACTTAAGACTGACGGCAAGTCAAAAGACGATCATGGAGGAATAATCCAGTTTTACGAAAAACTGGCTAAAGTAAAAGTCAGAAGAAATACCAGTAAATAGATCTAATTTAATGAATAAAAAATGAAAATAATAATGATATCTATCCTGATGGTTGCTCCAATACTGCTAATAGTTGCCTGTGGTTCATCACCATCCGGCACTGCATCGGGCAAGGGCGCTCCTGAGAAGGGATCCTATTATACAGGTGAGTACCGTAATATTTTTGTTGAGCTGCTGGATGTGAGCGCAGCTGAAGTGCAAAAAAAGATTGATAACGCATGGAACCAGCTGTTTTATGGAAATAATGAAAGTGAACGTATATATTACCCGGTCGGACCGGACATGGCTTATATTGAAGACATCCTGAATAAAGATGTACGCAGTGAGGGCATATCATACGGAATGATGATTGCCGTCCAGTTAAATAAAAAGGAGGAATTTGACAGGCTTTGGAAGTGGGCAAAGACATATATGCAGTACAAGAGCGGACCGCAAAAACATTACTTTGCCTGGCAGCTTGATACGAACGGTAAAATAATGGGTAAGAGCACAGCTTCTGACGGTGATGAATGGATTGTAATGTCACTGTTTTTTGCCTCTGCCAGGTGGGGTAACGGAGATGGCATATACAACTACCGGAATGAGGCACAGTTGATACTGGATGCAATGCTGGGCAAGGCCGAACCCTTGGGTAATGATACGGTCATAACAAACATGTTCAGCAAAAAAGAGAAACTTGTGGTTTTTGTCCCCTCAGGAAAGGCTGCCGGCTTTACTGACCCCTCATACCATCTCCCTCATTTTTATGAGCTCTGGGCACGGTGGGATGATAATAACAATACATTCTGGTGTGAAGCTGCTTCGGCGAGCCGCCAGTTTCTGAAA
>Ga0315548_1001926_pt1 | contig 16662 bp, 11 predicted proteins | sample SalMarSW160110MG_2_FD_202540 | JGI IMG/M metagenome (GOLD analysis project Ga0315548, IMG submission 202540) | Salt marsh sediment microbial communities from the Plum Island Ecosystem LTER, Massachusetts, United States - Salt Marsh Sediment SW1601-110 ...
GCATACCGGCGGCAACCTACCGGCTGCAACTTAATCATGCATTCCGTTTTAATGATGTCCTGAAACTAGTGCCCTACCTCAAACGCCTGGGCATCTCAGACCTTTACCTTTCCCCTGTCTTAAAGGCGAGAACCGGAAGCCTCCACGGGTACGATGTGGTCGACCCACGCCGCCTCAACCCGGAGCTGGGCACAGAAGAAGATTTCCAAAACCTCATCCAACATCTGAGACAGCAGGGAATGGGCCTGCTGCTGGACATTGTCCCCAATCACATGGCCGCTGATGCTGAGAATCCGTGGTGGATGGACTTTCTGGAGAACGGCGCCCTTTCGCCCTATGCCGATTTTTTTGACACCACTCCTGGCGAAAAGGTGGTCCTGCCGGTATTGGGCAGCCCGTACCCTCAGGCCGTCAGGGACGGTAGCATAGCGCTTTCACTGGACAATTACGGGTTTGGCATCAGCAGTGGTGACACCAGGTTGCCGCTGGAAATAAAGTCCTGCCGCCTTATTTTTACCCACAGTCAAAAGTTGCTGGAGAAAAAATCCGGCGGCGATAGCTCTGAGGTGAAGGCGTTGCGCAAAATTATACAGAGTTTACAGAGCCTGCCATCGCTTGCCGGGTGGCGCACGGGGAAAGCCTCTCCACAGTACCGAAAGCGCCAGACGCTGAAGAGAGAAATTTCACATCTGCTCGGGGCATCCCGGTCGATTGCAACCATTGTCAAGGAGAGCGTGGTCTTCTTCAACAGCGATGAGGGCGAACCTCACCTTGATGAGCTGCTCGGCGAGCAGGCTTACCGCCTTGCTTTCTGGCGCACCGGCCTGAAAGAAATCAACTACCGGCGCTTTTTCGACATCAGCGACCTCGTCGGCATGAAAGTGGAAGACCCCGCCGTGTTCCGTAAGACGCATGCGCTGGTTATGAAAATGGCCTGCGCCGGCGGCGTGACCGGGCTGCGGGTTGACCATATCGATGGCCTGGCCCACCCCGCGCAGTACCTCGCCCGACTCCAGCATTATGCAGCGCCAGGAACAGCCACACCGTCAAAAAGCCCTTCCTTCTATGTTATTGCGGAGAAAATCCTGTCCGATGGTGAAGAGCTGCCCGATAACTGGCATATTTTCGGCACCACCGGCTACGATTTCCTGAATCAGGTCAACGCCCTCTTCATTGACCGGAATGGGGCAAACCAGCTGGATAAAATTTACCGCCGCTTCACCGGCATAGAGCAGGATTTCAGCCACACCGTCTATGAGAAAAAGAGGCAGATAATGAAAGAGCTGTTCTCTGCGGAGATGAAAGAATTGGGGGGCCGCCTTTATCAGATTGCCAGAAAAGATGAACCTGAAGCACACCATTCCGATATGGAGCTCACGGAGGCTTTGACCACCGTGACCGCGTGCCTGCCGGTCTACCGAACATATATCAGGGTTTCTCCCATAGCCCCGAATGACCGGCGCTATCTGGAGGACGCTCTCGAACAGGCACGCAGGCATAATCCTGCTTTATCTCAGGGCACGCCCTCCTTTCTGGAGAAGCTGCTTTTCCTGCGTTTCCCGCGCATCTTTCCTAAGGAACGCAAAAATACCTGGCTTGAATTCATCCGGCGCTGGCAGCAGCTCACCGGCGCCGTAATGGCCAAGGGCTTTGAAGATACGGCCCTCTACTGCTTCAATCGCCTTCTTTCGCTCAATGAGGTAGGAGGTAATCCGGCTTCGCCCGGGCTTTCTGTAGAGGAGTTTCATCAATGGAACAAAAAACGCCGCGCGCGCTGGCCGCACACCATGAACGCCACCGCAACCCATGATACGAAGCGAGGCGAGGACACGAGGGCGCGTATCAACGTTCTCTCAGAGATACCACAGGAATGGGAAACCCACCTCGCCCGCTGGCGGGAGCAGAACAGGGTGAAGAAAAAGAGGGTTGAAGGAATCCATGTCCCGGAGCCGAATATGGAGATATTCCTTTACCAGACGCTTCTTGGCGCCTGGCCTTTTTCTCAGGAAGAGCTGCCGGCATTCAGAAAACGCCTGAGAGCTTACCTCATAAAAGCTGCCCGCGAGGCGAAAACCTTCACCAGCTGGCTTGAACCCAACCCGTCCTATGAGGAGGCATTGCTCCAGTTTGTCCAGGAAATACTTGCCGACACACGGAGAAATGCTTTCCTTGAAGACTTTCTCAATTTCCAGAAGAAAATCGCCTTCTTCGGCAGCCTGGACTCGCTGGGGCAGCTGCTGGTCAAGATTACCACGCCCGGCATCCCCGATTTCTACCAGGGGACCGAGCTCTGGAACCTGAGCCTGGTTGACCCGGATAACCGCCGGCCGGTTGATTTTCAAAAGCGGGAGAGCTATCTCAATGACCTGACAGAGGGGGAGTCCCCCGGCAACCCGCACCTACTGGCAGAACTTCTCAAATACTGGAAAGATGGACGTATTAAACTCTATATAACCCAAAAGGCAATGCGCTTCCGCAGTGAAAACGCAACCCTATTTCAGAATGGGGAATATCTGCCAGTTCAGGTTTCCCAGGATATGCGGGAGCATATTTACGCCTTTTGCCGATGCTGCGGGAAAGAATGGACGCTTACCGTGGTACCGAGGCTCACCACCAGGTTGGTGCCGGCTAACAAATTCCCTCTGGGCCCGGTCTGGGGCCAAAGTCAGTTATATCTTCCTCAGAACGCCCCCCGACACTGGCACAACACCCTGACGGGGGAAGAGATAGATATGCCGGAAGGAAAAGGACTGGCTGTCTCCGAGGTGCTGCGCACCTTTCCAGTAGCTCTGATGGCCAACGTTTGAAGGGGCATCCAGCAGGTTAAACTACGGCCTCTGGACAGCCGGACGGTACAGTTTTTCGATGTAGTCCTTCATCATGCGGCGGGCGCAAAAAGCGGGCACGATGGAACGCATTGCCTCTTTCATCATGGCCACCCAGCGGCGCGGAACCCCGTGCACATCCCGGCCATAGTAGAGCGGTACAATCTCCTCTTCGAGCAAACGGTAGAGCGCCTCAGCATCGGATTCATCTTCTTCTTCCGGGGTGGCGGCGGTATCTGGTGAGCCAACCGCCCAACCGTTGCCAGCGTTATACCCCTCACGCCACCAGCCATCGAGAACGCTCAAATTGAGCACGCCATTCAAGGATGCTTTCATGCCGCTTGAGCCGCTCGCTTCCCGGAGGCGCCGCGGAACATTCAGCCAGATATCAACTCCCTGTACCAGATAGCGCGCCAGGTGCATATCGTAGCCCTCGACGAATACTATCCTGCCTTGAAATTCACGGTCAGCGGCTATTTTATAGACCTGCTGCAAGAGGTTCTTGGAAGCCAAATCAGCCGGATGTGACTTGCCGGCAAAGATAATCTGGACCGGATGCCAATTATTGGTGACAATCTGCTTCAGCCGCTCAATGTCATGCAGGATTAGTGCCGGCCGTTTATATTCAGTGAACCGGCGGGCAAAGGCGATGGTGAGCACTTCAGGGTCAAGCAGGGCCCCCGTCGTCAGCATATGAGTCCATGGAACGTCATCCTCCAACCACCGGGTACGCATGCGCTCCCGAATCGCTCCCACTAGCTTGCGCCGGAGCCTCTGGCAAATGGCCCAGAGAGCCTCATCTGGTATCTCCGATACCTTTTCCCAGAGGTGGGAGTCATCATGCCTCATCAACCAGTCTGCACCAAGATACTTTGCCAGAAGGTGGTTTAATTCTGGAGCAACCCAGGAAGGTACGTGAATGCCGTTGGTCACGTGGGATATGGGCACCTGCTCCTCGGCAATATCCGGCCAGAGACCATGCCACATCTTCCGAGTAACGCTGCCGTGAAGCTGGCTCACCGCATTGCGCTGGTCAGCCATTTTGAGGGCGAGGACGGTCATGTTGAAACTTTGGGGTTCGGAGTTGCCCTCCCCGCCGAGCTCCAGGAATGCCCGGCGATCAATGCCAAGTTGCTCCCAGTAACCATGGAAGTATTTCTCCACCAGCTCTATGGCGAAGATATCGTGTCCCGCCATAACCGGGGTATGCGTGGTAAATACCGTGGTCTTCCGTACCTCCAGTTGCGCCTCGACAAAGCTCATGCCCCCGGACACCTTTTCTCTAACGCGTTCCAGGGTCATGAAAGCGGTATGTCCCTCATTGGCGTGCCAGACCGCGGGATTAATGCCAAGTGCTCGCAGCACGCGCACGCCGCCAATGCCGAGGACGATTTCCTGTTGCAAGCGCAGCTCCCGGTCGGAAACATAGAGCCGCGCTGAGAGCTGCCGGTAAGGCTCGAGATTCTCCTCAAGCTGTGTATCCAGCAAATAAATATCGGTGCGACCCACTTTGACATGCCAGGCACCTAGCGCCAGGTCAACGTCACCCAGCCTGACCCGGGTCAGAGCAATGTCACCACGGGGAGAGCGGATCTGATTGATGGGTGCTTCATCAAAATTAAGCTCCTGGTATTCCTCTTCCTGCCAGCCGGAGGCGGATACATGCTGGTGAAAGTATCCCTGGGGATACATGAAGCCGACGGCGACCATCGGCAGCCCAATATCGCTTGCCTCCTTGCAGATATCTCCGGCCAGCACCCCCAAACCTCCAGCGTATATGGGCAAAGAATTATGGATGGCATATTCCATGGAGAAATAAGCCACTGGCCCGGAGAGCAGGTCGGGGTAATTGGCGTGCAACCAGGTGTGGTTAACAGGGGACATCGCTTCATCGTAGGCTGACATCACCGAATCATAGAGGGCAAGAAATGCCGGGTCGGCACCAGCTTGAGCCAGCCGTTCCGGGCTTATCCAGGAGAGCTGTTTCACTGGATTGTGCCCGCTCTCCTTCCAGAGCGGGTAATCCAGGGCACGGAATAGCTGACGGGCCTGATTGTTCCAGCTCCACCATAGATTGCTGGCCAGTTCACCAAGTCGCCCGATGCGCTCCGGCACCTGGATAGAATTCAATGAAGGCCGTTCCTCTTATGTGTTAAAATACTGTAAAAGATTATACTCTATTTGAACAGGGAAAAGCTAAACTTCAAATAAGGCAACAATCCGTCAATTCGTGCAACAATTAGCTGGTTGCGAGTCAAACCGCTGATATTATTTTGGCTCGGCTTTGGTGTATAATCGGGAAAACACCCTAATCAAAGCAGAATTACTGGATGTTTAATGGGCAGGCTTCATGCTTAACATTTATTCAAATTAGGAGGTTACTTTGTACTCAGCTATAGATACAAGGGAGTTGAAGCTTGTTAATAGTGCAGTGAGGGAATTCTGCCAAAAACACTACGAGTTTAGGGCTTTTAAGCAGTACCTTAAAAACAATCACATTGATTTAACCAACAAGGTAATACTTGATGTTGGCTGTGGTTCTGGTTATAGCTCGCAGCTAATAATGGAGGAGTTTCAACCAAAAGAACTGTTCGCATTCGATGTTCTGCCAGAGGAGATTGAACTTGCCAAGCAAAGGGGTTTGCAAGTGAATCTATTTGTTGGGGACGTTACTGATATCTTACTCCCCTCTGAGAAATTTGATGCAGTATTTGCCTTCGACGTTCTTCACCATGTGCCAGAATGGCATATTGCTCTAAAAGAGATAAATAGAGTATTAAAATGTGGCGGAGTTTTATTGGTTCATGAGCCGCGTAAGAAAGCCCTGGACAATTTAGAGCGTTTTCTCAAGATTCATCATCCCCTGGAGTCTAGATTTGAGTGGCCGGAATTATTCAATGGATTAGCGGAATCTGGATTTCGTGTGGTTGAAAGGAAAAATCTATATTTAAGACATTTCCAGAGCTGTCTGTGCATAAAGAATGAATAATTGAATATGGCAAACGGCCTTTGACGAAAAAGAGGGACATGAGACTATAACCTGTTGCACAACATAAGCTATTGTGTGATCTCGATTGAACAAAACATGAGAAAGTGCAAAAAGATAATAATATAAGCAGTCATAAAATAATAACTTAAATAACTCGAAAAATGACTAATACCCAAGCAATTCCAAACGGTCTTCCATTCCTAGAGCTTTAACGGCCTCATCCCGTATTTTCTTTAATGATGATAGTAGTTGTATAGTCTCTGTTTCAGATAAACAGGACAATATTTTAAAAATGGTCTCTCTTTTGGCTGCTTCATCATAGATTTTTCGGCCCTTATCCGTCAGACTAATTCTTACCAAGTTACTCCTGTTTAAATCACTCTCTTTTTTCACAAGGCCTTTCTTTTCCATTCTAATTAGGATTGACGATACTGAATGAAACTCTCGTAAGAGACGCTTTGATATCTCCGTAGGTGTAGGTTGATAGCCAATAGCTTCAATATTAAACAAAATCTCGGCTTGTGGAGTAGAAATACCAAATCTATGCAACTCCTTCTCTCGAAGCTTGAATATTGCGTCTCTAGCTTGGTGTAGTACCATCCACAGAAAATTTAAATTTTCATACGACTTATCTTTCATAATCCGACTCTGGTATTCTTATGATTTGACCTCTCTGAAAAACAAGTTAAGTATTTTGCCTCTATCTAGTTGTTCAATTTACCGAAAACATCGTTTAATCTAACATAACAATACAGTATTACACAGATTAATCCATGAGTCAATTGGACGGGTTTTAGTATATATAGCTATCTCGAAGAAAGACCAAAACCTCCTTTGCCTACTTGACAAAATGCATTATAAGTACTAATATGTGATATGGACAAAGTGATTATCGAATGTGATATCAAAAATATATGGTCTGTATTAAATAATGTGTGAGTTTGAGTATTATGGAATTAGATCGTAAGACATACTCAATACGAACAATATTTAATAGCTTTATTCCTAATGTTGAGGAATCTAGGTACCAAAAATCTCAAAATTAGATATATTTGATGCTAGAAAAGGGTCGATATTTGTTAGATTGGCAAGAATATCCGATTTACCACTAGTTACAATCTTAAGGATTTTAAGTGAAATATCGGCTTTAGTTGATTAATGAAAAGGGAGGTATCTATAATGCATACAGTCGATAAGGTAGGGGTTGAAGGCAATTTAGTTGAGGAATACAAGAGGACTCATCAACGATCAAAGGAATGGCATAGACGGGCAGTAAAGCTTTTTGCTGCTAATGGCTCGACGCATGCAAATCGCATACTCGACCCTTTTAGGCCTTATATGACTCATGCAAAAGGCTCAAAAATATGGGATATAGATGGCAACGAATATATAGATTACATTATGGGGCATGGCGCATTGATATTAGGCCACTGTCATCCTGCTGTAGTCGAGGCTTTACGGCAACAAATAACTCAAGGTCTTCACTATAGTTCCAACCACCAGCTTGAAGTTGAATTTGCTGAATTGATAAAGAGTATGATGCCGGTAGCCGAAAGAGTTGAATTCTGCGCTTGTGGGCAGGAAGCTAATGCTATGGCGATAAGACTGGCTCGAGTCTTTACTGGAAGGAGAAAGATAATTAGGTTTTTAGGCAATTACCATGGGTGGGTTGACGAAGTTGCTGCTCAAGGTTCAGCTGGTGTTACCCAACCTGAAACTACAATTTTACCTATGAACGACCTGGGCAAGATAGAAAACGAATTGGCAAAGAGAGAATATGCCATCCTCATGGTAGAGGGGGGTGGTGCTCAGATGACTGGTCGAGTTCCATGGGATACTGAGGTGATTCGCGCTATCCCTGATCTCAGCAAAAAATATGGAACCCTTTTTCACATTGATGAGGTGGTCACCGGTTTCCGCGATTCCTGTGGAGGTTGGCAAGAATTAATAGGTGTAAAGCCTGATTTGACCAGTCTGGGCAAATGTGTTGGTGGAGGTCTACCTATAGGAGTTGTGGTGGGTCGAGCTGACATTATGGAAGCCTTAAATCCCAACAACCCAGCAGAGCGATTGGTCAGGCATGCAGGGACGTGGAATGGGATACCTCTTGTATGTGCTGCTGGTATTGCTGCTTGCAAGCTTTATCTTGACGCAAAGCCACAAAAAAGGGCCAGCGAACTAGGTAAATATTTCCGAAAGAAGGGTAATAAGGCATTAAAGGAAAGGGGTCTAAGTTTCCGTTTTTACGGCAGGACTATAATCCACGTATATAATGGACAACTTGATTATGAACCTTCTGACGATACTTTACCACCTACCAAAGATTTTAATAAGATTATGGATCCCGAAATGGGATCTATACGGATTCAATTAAGCCTGTATTTGCTTCAACGTGGTATTGCTACTTACGATGCAAGATTCTTTGCGCTTTCGGCAGCACATACCGAGCAGGATATAGACCAGACTATCGAAGCCTTTTGTTCCTCTCTTGATGATATGATTTCAGATGGAATTATACCGGCATAGAATGGTTTCGTTGATTAACAGAATAATATGTGCTTTCAGAAAAAAGATAGATTTACTTGTATATCCTTTGAAATCGCGAAGAAGATTACTAGATATGATTTTAAGTAACCTTTTAAAAAGAATAGTCATAAAGAGAAGTATTCTAGTATTTCTTGGGCGATGTAGACACTCCATTGATAGTGATGATTCGAGAAAGCCAGCAGCGAGCTTATCTAGTTGAATGGAAATAGTGGCTACATGTAGCAGCAGATAAGTTTCTATGTGTCATAGTCGGTTTGAGGAGTTTATAGAAAGGAATGAAGAAATTAGGAGGGGAAAATGTACCTTAAGCAGAAGCCAGAACAATCGGTGACTGTTTACGACCAGTCAAAGACGTATGATGGATACACTTTGTTTGCTCCGCACTGGTCAACGGACGTATGGCTAATTGATATGAAAGGTCGGTTGGTGCATCACTGGAAAATGCCAACTTGGCTCGGCAGTGACGTTCGTCTTTTGCCTAACGGTAACCAAATTCGCATCCACAAGACTGGTGAAGAACCAGCACCATATCTCGGTACAGGTGGTAAAGAGTTGGTTGAGATTGATTGGGAGGGGAATGTTGTCTGGAAGTATGAAGACCTGTTTATGCATCACGATTTTAGGCGTTTAGAAAATGGCAATACAATGCTTAATCGATATGTTCGAATCCCCGATGAGATTGCTGCTAAGGTTAAGGGAGGCATTCCAGGAACAGAACCAGAAGAAGGGATGTGGGGTGCAGACTTTCAAGAGATCACACCTGATGGTGAGGTAATCTGGGAGTGGCTTGGTTATGAGCATATGAACCCGGAGATAGATGTACTCTGTCCGCTCTGTCCCCGTTTTATTTGGGGCTATGTTAACGGCATTGACGTTTTCCCCAACGGGGACATTGTCGGTAGTTTCCGTTATCTCAATATTCTAGCTATAATCGACCGGAAAACTGGTGAGATAAAATGGCGATGGGGTAGAAAGGCCCTTGGTCATCAGCATAATCCTACCGTGCAAAAGAACGGTAACATCCTTGTCTTTGATAATGGCTATCATCGTTTAGGTCCCGATGAAAGGGATCCTGATCACTTAACTCCTGGCTACTCTCAAGTATTAGAGGTCAATCCAAAAACCGACCAGGTTGAATGGCAATATAGGGCTACAGACCATAACAGTTTCTATTCAGCAGTTTGCTCAAGCGCCGAGAGACTACCCAACGGTAATACCTTAATCTGTGAATCAACTAGTGGACGCATTTTCGAGTTGACGTCTAAAGGCGAGGTAGTATGGGAATTCGTTAGTCCGTTTTTTGAGTACAAGACAAGTCTTGGTTGGAGCAATTTGATTTTCAGGGCACATCGGTATGGAGCTGACTTTTCGGGTCTTAAAGGAAAAGACCTTGATCCTGAAAAATTCGAATTTGTGTTGAGGGAAAAGGGAAAAATAACCCAGGAAACTGATGAGCATGAAAAAGCTCTTCGGTTGCGCCTAGGTCGCTTGGGATACTGATAAGACAAGGGGCAATCTTAGCCGAGGATACCTATGGTGAGCAGTGTTTTTTTCATTGGCAAGGAGAGTTATCAATATGGATGACTTCGAAATTATCGATGCCCATACACACCTGTCTAGGTCAATTGAGGAGGAGGCTAATTACATGTTATTTCCGGGACGGAGAACACGAGACAGATGGGGTACACCAGAAAGGGCGATGGAGTATATGGAACGGTACGGTATCTCTAAGATGGTTTTTTTAACTTCCTTACCGGCCCAGTATCGAAGACCTCTATGCGAAAAAGCAAAACTATTAGAACTGACTGAGAGGCAACGTCGAAAAGAGGAAAAGAGAATTTCCGAGCAAATTGGCCCCATGATGCGTAAATTCAATGAATGGGGATGTAAAGTGGGGCAGCGTTTCCCCAGATTGATTCCTTTTAGTTGTATTTCCAAAGAACTGGGGGATGCTAGGGCTATGGTGGAGGAAGTTGAACTGAGAGCTAGCCAAGGAGCCAAAGGAATAAAGTTCCACCCAGGCGCGTATTATTTTTTCCCCGACGATAAGGAGTTGTGGCCAGTGTATGAGAAGTGCCAGGAACTCGGTTTACCTATCATAGCTGACTCTGCGCCATGGAATGTGTCTCATATTTTAACTGTTTATCCTCACCCATTGAGTGTACCGACCACAGGGCAACACATAGATTATGCCGAGCCGAAGAATTGGGATCTAGTACTTGAGGCTTTTCCGCGCTTGACTGTTGTTTTGGCTCACCTCGGTTCTGCTTGGTGGGATGAAAGAGTTGAACTAGCCAATAAGTACTCTAATGTTTATTTTGATACCGCGCAGGGATTTGCAGCTCCGGACCGGATACCTTTCACTCCTCACCGGAGTTTGGCAGAGGAAGATGTCATGCGTGTTTTCCATAAAATTGGCACAGAGAGGATAATGTTCGGAACCGATTTCCCTGGTGTTGAGCCGCAACCACAATGGGAACAGTTATTACGACTCCCACTAACTTATGAGGAAAAACAAATGATCTTCTCGGAAAATGCTAAGCGCATCCTTCGTATCTGAATTGTTTTAGAATTTGTTTGAAGGTTGTATGCTTTTGATCAACTTACCAAGAAATTCTTGCCATCTGATTCTAGCCGTTAAGCCCATAAGTTCCAGAAATCCCTTACGTTAGCATTCTTCCAACTCTAACTTACTAGTCGGTGTAGCAATTGTGACCTTACCCCGGAATTAGTAGCACCACTGGCTAGAGTCCAGCCGTTATTTCAGCATACTCCTTTGGGGTACTTCCCTTCAACGAGCTGTGTGGCCTGACCTCGTTATAGTCCTTCCTCCAGTCTTCAATCATTTCGCGGGCATGCTTCAGGTTCATAAACCAGTTGGTATTCAAACACTCGTCCCTGAGCCTGCCGATGAAGCTTTCGGCAAACGCGTTTTCTATCGGCCTTCCTGGACGGATAAAATTCAACTTCACGCCTTTACGATAAGCCCATTCGTCTAATGCCCGCCCTGCGAATTCTGGTCCGTTGTCCATCGTGATGACCTCAGGCAGTCCCCTGATTTCAGTCAGTCTCTCCAATACTCCGACTACCCTGCATCCCCCCAGGGAAGTGTCCACCTCGATAGCCGGACATTCTCGGGAATAGTCATCGACAATCGCCAGGGCACGAAAACGCCGCCCGGTGACGATGCTGTCGGTAACGAAGTCCATGGACCACCTCTCATTCGTCCGTTGCGGCGACGGCATCACCACCCTCACCCCAGCGGCACCTTTCCTTCGCCGTTTTCTCCTGAGCGCCAATCCCTCTTCACGATAGATTCTCTCCGTCCGCTTGTGATTTATCACCAGGCCCTCCCTCTTCAACAAGATATGCAGCCGGGGACTGCCAAAACGCTTCCTCTGACCCGCCAGCTCCCGCAGTCGCTGACGCATGGCGTCGTCATTACCCGGTTTCGGCCGGTAGCGATAGACCGAAGCCGATATGTTTACCAGCAGGCAAGCTTTCCTCTCGCTCAGCCCAAGGCTCTCCCTGGCATGGGAGACCGCTAAACGCTTAACCCTGGGCTTTAGAAGTTTTTTGAGAGCAAGTCCTTAAGCGCCTGGATATCCAGGGCCTGCTCCCCCACAATCTGCTTCAAACGCCGGTTTTCCTCTTCGAGCGCTTTCAGCCTCTTCAGTTCGCTTACCGTGAGACCCGCGTATTTTGCCTTCCAGTTGTAGTAGGTTGCGTCGCTCATCCCGTACTTGCGGCAGAGATCGCCAACCTTGGCGCCGGCCTCCGCCTCTCTAAGTACGGCGATGATCTGTTCCTCGGTGTACTTCCTGATCATGATGAGTCCTCCTCTGTCACTTTATTATAGCGGAGGACTCTAATTCAGAGCGTTACTGTTTTCGGGGGGAAGGTCAATTGGAGGTAAGTCACAATTTGTAGTATGTCATACCTTCCTAGCTTGAAGCCAGTATAACTTTTATTAATGGCTGATACCTAAAGCCGAGACTAATGGTAAATCCTTCATCGTTATTAATCCAGGGGCTGCAGCTACTACTCGGTGGGCGCAATTAACAACGATGGCAGCAGTGGCTATATCACCGTGGGTACCACCTTTTATCACCACCTCCAAACTAGGCACGCCCATAATGTAAACTGCATCGTAGGATTCAGGCGCACCCACAGCGGCTACAAACTCTAGGGTAATCAATTCCTTCGCTTTGCTTATGCCTCTACCGATTTGCTTCACTCCGGAAGTTTGGCCTGGAGTAATTGATACAAAATCTGTCTTAATACTATTTTCAGCAATTATTGGTTCGATGCTCTCAGTAATATCGTCCAGCTTCCAGCCAAGGCCGTCGGCAACCATGGCTACAGATTCGGCAAGGCCGACGTGGCGCAGCATTCCTTTGGCTGCCTTTTCTTCGAATTCTTTGAGTGTACAACCTGCTCCTATCTTTTTCTGGAAAGGGCCACGACGTGAGAAAGCATCCTGTACTCTAACAATGTGAATTCGCTTAACCTGTTGGCACACGCCTGTCATGAAAAGTGGCCAACTATCCATAAGGAACCCTGGATTCACTCCGGTGCCCAGCACGGTGACCTTGTTTGCTATGGCCATCTTATCAATCTTAATTGAAAGTTCAGGTTCCTTCAGGTAAGGATATGCCAGTTCTTCGCAGGTTGAAACGACATTGACGCCTGCTTTTAGGCATATTTCCAGTTGCGGATAAGTACTCTTCAGTGATGAAGAGGTAGTGAGGAAAGCAACATCAGGCTTGGTCTGGGAAAGCACGTTATCCGCCTGTTCCGAAATATAAACTCCGAGAGGTCTACCGGTGCCAGCCACTTCTCCTATATCTCTATTAACCAGACTTTTATCAGTATCAATGGCCCCAACAATTTGAAAGTCTGGTCTTTGGTTGGCAAACCGTACCACGTTGCAGCCTATCGGTCCACAACCATACTGTACTGCTCTTAATTTGATCATGTCTGTTTGTCATCCCTTCTATTTCTTATTTTTATTTGAGGTGTTATATTCTCCAGACCAAACTAGTTTACCAGAATCATGGCTTTACTAGACTTAGCGGAACACCATTTGCCCGATTGTGACTGGAACGCTAAATTAGTAACCTCTCTTAATCTTGCTTGGTAACTAATGACTCTATCCAAGTTGGTACATGTTTATCACGGCGGTAATGGATAGCCATGATAAAAAGAGTCGATATTATTGCTACTGCTAATCCCAAACCGCTGAAAGTAACTACTAGGGACACTGCCTCAAGCCCGGCTGCTGATTTGCCTATGATAGTAACCAAAAACTTAAGAATGGTGCCTATAGCCGTTATTAGGATTGAAATAGCTAGGATGAACCTCGCTGAGACTCCCCGAATATAGCGGGTAACTAATGCTCCAAATTGTATCCCGAAACCGGAGCCTATTAGTATTATGAGAGAAGCAAAGATTACGACGTTGCCACTCATTGCGTGACGTATGGAGCCGTAAGCGGCAGAGAAGATAATCTGGAACAAAACTGTACCGACTGCCATAAAGGATGGTATACCGAGTAGATAGACTAAAGCCGGCACCATAATGAATCCGCCCCCAACACCTATAATGCCCACTATCAGGCCTATAATGAAGCCAAGGGCCAGTATAATCCAGAGAGATATAGTGACCTCTGAACTGGCGAAATGCAACATCGGTGGTATATTTATGCTCTGAAGTTTTTGCGATAAAGCGGTTGCTCTCATTGCCGGGATTACCCCGCCTTTGGCAAGTATTTTATCAAGGTATCTCTTCCTCTTAATGCTTTCTATCAATGTGTATAAACCGACTGTAAGCAGTATACATATGGAAACGGACAGCACCGTTTCATCGGCGGAGCTGGTATCTCGGACACTGTTGAGAGTTCTTACTCCCACCTCCACTCCACCCATAACCGCCAAAACCATAACAATCCCTAATTTTATGTCCAAATTCCCTAATTTTCTATGCCTGAAGGCACCGATGATGGAGTTGCCTGCCACCCAGGTAAGGCTCGTCCCCACAGCGAGATGGCTTGGGAAGCCGAGTATAATCAGTAGTGGAGTTACGATAAATCCACCAACGCCGGCGAATCCGCTCAAGACTCCAGTGCCAAGCCCCATTAATGAGAGGAGTATAATATTTATATCTATACCAGAAATGGTTATCAATTAGAATTGCCCCGCTTTAATTCATAGCTGCTATTCAATCCCACTGTCAGTGAAAAGATTATGACCTGCTTATAGCGGACTAAAGGCTTTTAACTTGCTGATTTACATATAGCCCAGATTGCGTAATCTTGACATCATCCGTTCCTTATCCTGCCTTCTGCCAGCTCTTTCGGTGGTATGCTCCAGATCCTGCTCCCAAGCAGGAACCCCGGCTTGGGCTATAGCACTGGTAGTCTTGGCACCGAGGGAGCGATAGCCCTGTTCGTATAGTATGCAATAAGGAATTTTGTATATATGATAGGTATTCCACAGCGCTCTCTCGGTGAAATGCAGGATCGGCTTGATACGAGTATGTGCCGGTATTAGATTAGCAGCTTTTTTCTCTTCAAAGTATTCATCCTGAACCCTGGCTGCCTGCTCATCCCTCCGCAGGCCTTGGAAGATACCCTTGACATTGTGCCGTTCAATATACATATTGAACATGACTGTCTTCATCAGGTGGTTGCCGGTGTAGGATTCAGCTTCAAACGGGAAGGTTTCCTCTTCAAAGCCAATGCGCTTGAGTTCAGCCTGATTTCGCTCGTTCAGGTCTTTTACGTTGACTATATTATTGAGTTTCCCTCCAGCTGCCTTGACTACATCCTCATTGAGGCACCACTCGATGTCCAGATTCCATTCCTTCGTGTATTTGTTGATGAAATCGTGGATTTCCTCAAATGAGTCATACTCATCAATGGTCATGACCTTGGGCAGCTTTATTCCATCTTCCTGGCATACCTGCCGGATTATCCATAGCCCCAGCCCACTGTCCTTGCCCCCTGTCCATGTTATAGCGAGGTCTTCTACCTTAAATTTCTGAAATGCCTCCCTTACTATCTCTTTTGATTTTTCAATCAGTTCCGCACATTCCTTCTCTTTGTTAGTCATTTTTACTCCTTTTTGTTGTTTTAACTGACCCATCTCCTGACTCTGGGTTTTAATTTGCTCTTAAGCCCTTCAGCTTGGGGAGATATATTTACTATGTTATTTAATTCCTTGCCGTCTTCTTCGAGGTTATACATCTCCCAAATGTCGAGATTAGCACGGTATATTATTTTGAGGTTTCCTTCACGATAAAAGTAGACATCTCTGTTTATATCCGGCCCTCGGCTCTGGTCCCCTCGATGTGGGCTTTTTTGATATAGGGCTTCTCCAAAAACGCCATTTTGCGGATAATTTTGAAGTGGAAGGAGAGCATTACCCTTAAAACCGGATACTGGCTCAAGATTGAAGAGATGTATGATAGTAGGTGGAATATCGATACCGCTGACTAAGCTGTCACAAACCTCCCCTTGCCCTTCAGGCGAGTTGTAGATGAGCAGTGGAACATCTATGAGCTCTGAATAAAATTTGTCGTCGTGGGAAAGTCCCCCGTGTTCATTAAACTCATCACCATGGTCACTAGTTATGATAACAATTGAATCTTTTAAAATGTTTAAGTTTCGCAAAATAGCAAAGAAATCTTGGATGTATGTATCCACTTCCCTAACGTGTATGTCATAAAATCTCCTTAATAGTGCTACCTTCTCTGGGTCAGAGACATCTCTCTTCAGGAGTGTATCTTCGAACAAGCTATACATTTCGTCTTGGCTAATAGCCAATGAGTTATCCACCATCTCAACATATTTCTTTTCTGGCATATAGGGCTCGTGGACATCCATATAATGAAGCCAGAGGAAAAATGGCTTGTATTCTCCTCCTTTGGTGTGGGCGGACAACCAATGATTTACCTTGCTGTTTATTATTTTGCCTCTTACATAAGGTATTTTGGGTTCGATCTCGTCATCGTCTTCCATGGAATCATAAAAAACGTCCCAGCCACGGTTCCAGCCAAGCAGGTCATTAATAAATGGATTGGAATGGAAGGCGGCAGTCACTATCCCCGCCCTTTTAAGTGGTTCGGAAATCAGAATTCTTTCTGCTGCGAGTCCGTAAGGTTCTCCATAGTCTAAATAGTAAGATGAAGTGAGTAGTCCTGGAAACGAAGCTTGTGTATATGGACCAACAGATTGACTCTTTGTGAATCTGATAGATTTCTCCTGTAAAGAATCGATAAATGGTGTTAACCCCTTTTCAT